>ENA-OPCV01001736-OPCV01001736.1-human-gut-metagenome-genome-assembly--contig:-NODE-1736-length-15206-cov-2.532572_pt1 | contig 15206 bp, 17 predicted proteins | sample MGYA00241257_ERZ501494 | MGnify/ENA primary metagenome ERZ501494 (study PRJEB25962, sample SAMEA2042618) | human gut metagenome | biome: human gut; feature: human-associated habitat; material: faeces...
GCAGTTGAGCTTTTGCAAGAGACCGAAAACCACGCAGGATCTGCCCTTTCGGGCCCTCTGCGGCAGTCGCTTTGCATTTTGTTATTTTATACACTTTATTTCAGAAATAAATTGACAAGTTTTTGTGAAATCTTTATTATATCCCTGTAAGGTGATTCATAGCTTCTTACGACTTCCGCTGCCGGTCAGGCAGAACATTTATTGAGGAAGGAGCAGGGACGACCTGTCGATGCGTGATGAGAAATGCGCGGTTAAAACAAATGGAGCAGTTCATTGTGGAAAGGCGGTTTTCCACGATTGAGGAGATCAGCGAAACCTTCCACATTCACCCCAATACCGCGCGCGCAGACATCCGTGAGCTGGCAGAGCGCGGCGTTGTCCAGCGGCGCTACGGCGGCATTGAGTACGCCGCGCCGAACCTCCAGATCAGCTTTGACGAGCGGCGGATGAAAAATGTCGCCGCCAAGAAGGAGATCGGCCGGAAAGCGGCGGCTCTGCTCGAAGAGGACGACATTATCTATGTCGACACCGGCAGCACGGCGATTCAGCTTCTCCAGTCCGGCAACGCGCTTCCCCAGCGCCTCACGGTAATCAGCAGCAGTCTTGAGGTCCTGCAGTCGATCGCCATGACCACGGACTATACGCTCTTCGCCCTGCCCGGACAGCTCAACCGACAGATCAACGCGTTCGTCAGCCTTGAAACGCTCGAGAGCCTGAAAACCTACAACGTGAAAAAATGCTTCATCGGCGCAAGAGGCATCTCTGCCAGAGGCGAGCTCTCCTCCGCCTCCAGCATTGACGCAAAGATCAAGAAAACGGCGATCGACGTGAGTCAGACCGTCGTTCTGATGGCGGACCGGCATAAGGTCGAGGAATCTGCGCTTTTTAACTTCTCCACGCTCTCCAAGGTCGACTACTGGGTATGTGATGAATCCACGCCTTTGATCGAAACGCTTTCGAGAAATCACAATTTCCAGTTGGTAATTTAACAGTTTATTTGTTAAATTACCTGAAATATACCAGATATATTGTCATTTTATTTTTATATTTTGTTTATTTCCGGTTGACATCTGTGCATTGCGATGATATGCTAACAGCAGGCATTGCAATGCACAGTTTTTTACGCATTGCCGAAAATGCCGAAACAACAAAAACGGAGGAAAATTTCATGAAGAAGCTACTGGCACTGGCGCTGTCCCTTGCGATGGTCCTTTCTCTGGCCGCCTGCGGCAGCAAGTCGGAGGAGCCCAAGCAGGATGACAGCTCTGCGGACAACAACCCTCCCGCCGAAGAGGTCGTGCATATCACGTTCGGTCACGACAATCTGCCCGGCGAGCCCCTGACGATGGCGGCCGAATACTGGGCCGAGAAGCTCAAGGAGGTGTCTGACGGCACCATGATCCTTGACGTTTACGACTCCGGCTCCGCCGGCAGCAAGACCGACCTGCTCGACCAGCTCGTGGCCGGCGACGCGGTCATGGTGGTCGGCGACGGCGGCACCGCTGCCGACTACGGCGTGAGCGACATGAACATCATCATGGGGCCCTATCTCTTCTCCGACTGGAGTCAGGTCGATAAGCTCGTCCAGAGCGACCTGTGGGCCGATCTCAAGAACCAGATGGCCGACGCCGGCATGACCATCGTCAGCGACAACTGGCAGTATGGCTGCCGTTCCACCATGTCCACCAAGAAGCTGGAAACTCCCGATGACTTCAAGGGCCTGCTCATCCGCGTTCCCAGCAGCTCCGCCTACGTTGACGGCATGACCGCCCTCGGCGCCGCTCCCACCGCGATGAGCCTCAACGAGGTTTACACCGCCCTTCAGCAGAAGACCGTCGAGGCCGTTGAGAACCCGCTCTCCACGCTGCTGGCCAACTCGTTTGATGAGGTCTGCAAGTACCTCCTGCTCGACCGCCACATGTATCAGGTCCAGTTCGTCATCCTCAACACCGACTTCTTCAACTCTCTCACCGAGCAGCAGCAGAAGTGGCTCCTTGAGACCGGCGAGATGGCCTCCAAGTACCAGAATGAGCTGATGATGAAGGCCGAGGCCGACAACATCCAGGTCATGCTCGACCGCGGCGTTGAGATCACCGAGATCGACTTCGACACCTTCGCCGAGGCCGCCAAGTCCTTCTATACGGACTCCGCCTGCGCTGCCAACTGGAGCGACGGTCTGTACGATCGCGTGCTTGCTATCATCAACGGCTGATTTTAAGATGCTTTCAGGAAATTGCCGGAGACATTGGTTCTCTGGCAATTTCTTTCAACCAGATTCTCACGAAGGAGGTTTTTGCACGTTGAAGAGCAAGGTATTCAAATGGATCGACCGCATCCTCAACATTGATCTCGTTATTGCGTCTGTCTGCATGTGCATCCTTGTCGTACTCACGTTTGTCGGTGCGATCAAGCGCTACTTCGCTCAAGCCCCCATCTTCTGGATGGAAGAGATCCAGACGTGGATGATCCTGTGGGTCATTTTCTGCGGCAGCAGCTATGCCTTCCGTAAGGGCGCGCACGTTGTCATCGACGTCCTGACGGATACGTTTTCTCCCGTCATGCAGCGTGCCGTCATGTGGTTCGGCTATCTGTGCACCATGGCGGCGCTGGCATTCTTTTTCTACTATTCGCTCCAGCTGAACATCCAGTTTATCGAAAGCGGCAAACTGACCACCGTGCTGCGCATGAAAAGCTGGATCATCTACATCATGGCTTCCATCGGCAGCCTGTGGATGGCAATCAGCGTGACCTATTACACCATCCGGCAGCGCTTCTTCCCGGAGGCCGATATTCCCAATGAGTACGAAGAAGGGGGGATGATGGAATGAGCGCGGCAATCTGGATCGCCATTGCGGTCTTTCTCGTCCTGATGTTCCTCAAGGTTCCCGTTTTCGTCTCCGTCATGGCTGGAACCTGCAGCTATCTGGCGATGACGCCGTCGGTCAACGGCATCGTCGTCGTTCAGAAGATCATCACCGGCATGAGCAGCCTGAGCCTGCTCGCCATCCCGTTCTTTATTTTCTCCGGTATTCTGATGAACCAGTCCGGCATCACCCGCCGCATCATGAATCTGTGCGTCGCCATCACCGGCCGCATGACAGGTTCTCTTGCGCAGGTCAACGTCCTGCTGTCCACGCTGATGGGCGGCCTGTCCGGCTCCAATCTGGCGGACTCCGCGATGGAGGCCAAGCTGCTCGTCCCCGAAATGGAGCGCAACGGCTACTCCAAGGAGTTCTCCTCCGTGGTCACGGCGGTCTCCGCCATGATCACCCCGCTGATTCCGCCGGGAATCGGCATGATCGTTTACGGCTCTCTCGCCAGCGTGTCCATCGGCAAGCTCTTCGCCGCCGGCATCAGCGTCGGCTTGCTGCTGATGGTCCTCATGCTGATCCTGAACTATGTTATTTCCAAAAAGCGCGGCTATACCTCGCTGCGCACGGAAAAGCTCAGCGCGGGAGAATTCTTCATGGCCTTCCGCGAGGCGATTCTTCCCCTGTGCCTTCCGCTGCTGATCATCGGCGGCATCCGCATCGGCATCATGACGGCGACGGAGGCCGGCGCGGCCTGCGTCATCTTCGCGCTGATCCTCGGCCTCGCTTACCGTGAGCTGACGGTCAAGCGGCTGATCGAGGCGCTGGAGGAAACGATCCGCCAGACCGCCAGCATCATGATGATCATCGGCGCGGTCTCTTCCATCGCATGGGTCTTTACGATCGAAAAAATCCCGCAGCGCCTCCTGACCATGATGGTCGACAACATCAGCAGCAAGTTCGTTTTCCTGCTGCTGGTCAACCTGTTCCTCATGCTTGTCGGTATGTTCGTTGAGGGCAACGCGGCCGCCGTCATGCTGATTCCGATTCTTGCTCCCATCGCGCGGGCCTACAACATCGATATGGTCCAGTTCGGCATGATCTGGGTGTTCAACATGTCGATCGGCGGCATCACGCCTCCCATGGGTACGCTGATGTACGTCACCTGCGGTGTGACCGGATGTAAGATCAAGAGCTTCATCAAGGAAGCCATTCCTTATTTAATTATGCTGTTCGTTCAGCTCATGCTTGTAACCTATGTGCCGGCCATTTCGACCTGGCTGTGCAACCTACTGTGGTAAAGCCGCGAAAAGAGGATAAAAGGATATTATGAATATTGTCGAATACATTGAAAAGCACAAAATTATCTGCATCTGCAGAAAAATCTATGGGGAGGAGCTCCTGCGTCTGGCGCACGCCATGTATGACGGCGGCATCCGCCTGATGGAGGTCACCTTCGATCAGGCCGATCCCGAGGCGGTCAAAAAGACGGCGCAGGCGATCGAGCTGCTGCGCGGCGAGTTCGGCGAGGCCATGCACTTCGGCGCCGGCACGGTGCTCACGCAGGAGCAGGTACGCGCCGCGAAGGCCGCCGGTGCGGAATACATCATCTCCCCCAACACCAACGTTGATATCATCCATCTGACGAAGGAGCTCGGCATGGCCTCCATTCCCGGCGCCATGTCACCCAGTGAGATCCTGTGCGCGCACGACGCGGGCGCAGACTTCGTCAAGCTCTTCCCGACGGTGCGCCTCGGCCTTGCCTACTTCAAGGACATTCTCGGCCCGATCAGCCACGTCAAGATCCTCGGCACCGGCGGCCTGAACGAGGAGAATCTGGGCGATTACCTCAAGCTCGGCATGGTCGGCGCGGGCATCAGCGGACGCCTTGTCGATAAGGCCGTCCGCGAGGCGGGCGATTACGCGACCCTCAGCGCGCGCGCCGCGGCCTTTGTCGCCATCGCAAACCAATAAGTCATTAAGGAGCGCATACCATGGAAAAGAAAAAATTTGTCGGCTTCGGTGAGATCCTGCTGCGCATGTCGCCCGACGGGTATCTGCGCTTTTCGCAGGCGGACCGCTTTAATCTCAGCTACTCCGGCGCGGAGGGCAATATGGCCATCGCCCTTTCCTATATGGGCATGCCGGCGGAAATGGTCACGCGTTTTCCCGACAACGATATCGGCCGCTGCGCCAAGCGCGTGCTGGATAAGTGGGGCGTGAAAACGGACCATATCGCCTGGGGCGGCGACCGCCTCGGCGTGTACTACCTCGAAAAGGGCGCCAGCCAGCGCCCCTCCAAGATCATCTATGACCGCAAGCATACCGCCATCTCCGAGGCAAGCACCAACGATTTCGACTGGGATGAGATCTTTGCGGACGCGGCGTGGTTCCACTTCACCGGGATCACCGTCGCGCTGAGCGAGAATCTGCGTCAGATCTGCGAGCAGGCGTGCATCGCCGCCAAGCGCAATGGCGTGAAAGTCAGCTGCGACCTGAACTACCGCAAGTCCCTCTGGACGACCGAGGAGGCCCAGCGCGCAATGAAGCCGCTCATGCAGTATGTGGACGTGCTGATCGCCAACGAGGAGGATTCGGAAAAGGTTCTCGGCGTGAAGGCGGACAACACGGACATCACGCAGGGCAAGCTCAGCCTGGAGGGCTACAGCTCCCTTGCCGCCAACCTGACGGAGAAGTACGGCTTTGAAATGGTCGCCATCACCCTGCGCGAATCCATTTCCGCCTCGGTCAACAACTGGTCGGCCATGATCTACACCGGCGGCAGGACCTACGTGTCCAAAAAGTACACCATGCAGATCGTCGACCGCGTGGGCGGCGGCGACTCCTTCGCCAGCGGCCTGATCTACGGCTATCTCAACGGCTTTGACCTCCAGAAGATGGTAGAGTTTGCCGCCGGAGCCTCCTGCCTCAAGCACTCGATCGAATACGACTTCAACCTCTCCTCTCCCGAGGAGGTCCTCACCCTCATCAACGGCGATGGCTCTGGCCGGGTCGTCAGATAAGGAGAAGCCATGAAACGAGGGCTCATCATTGATCCTCGCGACAGCGTGGGGATGGTTCTCGAGCCGGTGGAGACCGGCGAGACCGTCGATTTCGGAGCCGTGCAGATCACCGCGCGCGAGCCGGTGGCCATGCTGCACAAAATGGCGCTGCGGGAGCTTGCTCCCGGCGACACCGTGCTCAAGTACGGTGCCTGCATCGGTTACGCCACAAAGGCGGTTCATCCGGGTGAGCATATCCATGTTCACAATCTGGACTCGGAGAAGTTAATGAAATGAAAAACACGGTAAAAACCTTCAACGGCTACATCCGGCCGAACGGGGCGGTCGGCATCCGCAACCATGTGGTCGCCATCGCCAACTGCAGCTGCGCAAACGGCATCGTCAACCGGATCTGCGCCGAAGTCCCCGATGTGATCCCGCTGATCCACACCTACGGCTGCTCCATCCCCGGCGAGTTCGACCGCTGGCGGAGGGTGCTCACAGGTGTGTGCACCAACCCGAACATTTACGGCGTTCTGCTCATCGGCGTCGGCTGTGAAACGGACGACGCGAAGGTCATCGGCCGGATGATCCACGAGCGCAGCGGCATGCCCGTCTTTGCGCAGATCGTGCAGGACGACGGCGGCTGCGAGGCGGTCATCTCCAAATGCATCGCGCAGGCCCGCAAATTCTTGCAGGAAGCCGCCGACTGTCGGCGTCAGGAGGCCCCGCTGTCCTCTCTCGTGCTGGGGACGCAGTGCGGCGGCTCCGACGCGCTCAGCGGTATCACGGCCAATCCGGCGATCGGCTATGTTTCCGACTGGCTCGTTGAAAACGGCGGCACGGTCCTCCTGACGGAAATGGCCGAAATGATCGGCACGGAGGATACGCTCGCCGCCCGCTCCGTCACCCCGGAGGTCGGGCAACGCGTCAAGGACGCCATTCTGGCCGAGGAGGTCGAGGTGCGCAAATGGCTCGGCCCTGAGGCGTCGCGCATCATCGCCCGCGGCAATATGGCCGGCGGCCTGACGACCATTCAGGAAAAGGCGCTCGGCTGCATCAAAAAGGGCGGCACGTCGCCCATCGTCGACATCCTTGAATACGGCGAGCCGATCGGCCCGCGCAAGGGGCTTGTCATCATGCGGGGACCGGGCTATGATCCCGTCTCCCTGACCGGTCTCTTTTCCACCGGCGCACAGGTCATGTTCTATTCAACCGGGCGCGGAAATCCGCTCGGCTTCCCGGTCGCCCCGTGCATCAAGATCTGCTCGAACAGCAAGACCTATTATGCCATGGGCGGCGATGACGGCGACATGGACATCAACGCCGGTGCCGTCGTCACCGACGGTCTGAAGCCGGAGGAACTGGGCGAGCGGTGCATTTCGTATCTGCTGGACGTGCTCAACGGAAAGCTGACCGTGCCGGAAAAGCGTGGGCTGGGCGGCGCACTGTGCGTATTTCAGGCGTCCACGCCCCTGTAAAGCGATCGGAGGTATATCATGGAAGAAGCAAAACGCCCGAATTTTTCGGTCGTACATATGGGAATCAACTGCGGAAGCGAAGAAAACGCCCGCTCTGCCGCGCAGCTGTTCGCCGGGCTTTTCGGCTTTGACTATCAGGAGGGCCGCTCCTCGATCTTTGCCGGAAACAGCACGATGGAGCTGATGAAGAGCGCCGGCCGGGGCACGCACGGCCACATCGCCATCGGCACAGACGATGTCGACGCGGCGGAAGCGTACCTGCGGGAAAAGGGCTGCGACTTCGTGGAGGAATCGCGCACGACAAAGGACGGGCATACGCTCGCGCTCTATTTCCGCGGCGAGGTCGCCGGCTTTGCGCTGCATCTGGTCCGCAATTCATGAAAGGAAGAAGAGCATTATGCGTGTGAATAAAAATGATCTGCTGCGCTATGCGCAGGAGACGCTGGAAAAGGCGGGGGCCACCGAAAAGGAAGCGCAGATCGTGGCCGAGGAGCTTGTGACCTCCAACCTGATGGGGCTGGATTCCCACGGGGTTCTGCGTATTCCCGAGTATCTTGATTTTTTGAAAAACGGCATGGTCATCCCCGGCTCGGAGATCAAGGTCGTGAAGGAAACACCCACCACCGCCATTGTCGACGGCAACCACGCCTTCGGTCAGATCGTCGGCCGCGGCATGGCGGAGCTGGCGGTCAAAAAGGCCAAGGAGGTCGGCGTGGCCTGTCTCGTGAGCATCAACACGCCGCACGTCGGCCGTGTCGGCTCCTACACGGAGTACATTGCAAAGCAGGGGCTTCTCGCCTTCAGCACGGTCGGCCTCTACTACAGCCGTCCCCTTGCCCCGTGGGGAGCAAAGGAGTCCCGCATGGGCACCAACCCGATCTCGTGGGCCGTTCCCCGCAAGGGCAGCTATCCCGTTTTCATGGACGGCGCAATGACGGTCGTGGCCGAGGGCAAGATCCGCACCTACGCGCAGAAGGGCCAGCAGGTCCCCGAGGGCTGGCTGTGCGACGGCTACGGCAATCCGACCACCGATCCCATGGCGCTCTACCGCGAGCCCGCAGGAACGATGTACCCGGTCGGCGGGCGCTACGCCGGCGGCGTGAAGGGCTCCGGTCTGGCGGTCATGGCCAACATGTTCTCGATCGCGCTGGCGAACGACGACTATTGGAGCATCCCGCACCACGCCGAAAACTGCGTGTTCCTGATGGCCGTCGATCCCGACGCCTTTTACGGCAGAGAGGTCTATGAGGCGCAGGTGAAGAACCACAGTGACTACATCAAGTCCGCCGCCCCCGCCGAGGGCTTTGACGAGGTGCTCATGCCCGGTGAATTTGAGCATAAGCACGCGGAAAAGCTGGAAAAGGAGGGCATCGAGATCCCCGACAACACGTGGAACGGTCTGGTCTCGATCGCGCAGGAGCTCGGCTGCAGTTGGTCTCGTGATCTGTCCGCAGGGGAGAGTAAGGTCGGATTTGTGCACTTCTGAGCCCGCGCGCAGATCGTAACGCTGCTCTGGAGAGCCGCGAATATCGGATAAAAAGCAAAAGGAAAGACAGCGTAAGCATTACGTTCCCCCCTCACAGGGGTAACAAGTAATTCCTGGGATACCCCGGCAGGTCATCGTGTTTACGATGCCTGCCGGGGCTTCTCTGTGTCCTGGGTTTGTAGGGGTTCCGGTGCTTCCATCGTTTCTTCCACATCCTGCCGACCACTGCCGACATAGCCAATGCCGTTGTAGTAGATCTCCACGGTCTGGGGCGCGTGCTTAGACCACTTTACCTCTTTTTCGTGAACCACGATCTTTTCAATAAACAGCCGCAGCAGCTCCGGCGAGCTCCGTGATATCCGTATACCGCTTCGCCTTGTCGAGGAAGCTGTCCGTCTCGTTCACGGTTTCCCGCAGACGCTGGATCTCATTCTCTTTCTGTGGAATACCGACAGTGATGAGGTTCTGTTCTTCCGTGTAGCTGCCGGAGAGCATCTGAAACTGCTCTGTTGTGATGCGGTCCAGCACACTGTCCTCATACAGCTTTTTGAAGATCGCGTCCAGTTCCGCTTTCCGCTTCCGCATGGCTGCCAGTTCTTTCTCCTGCCTGCGGATCTCCCGCTGAAGCTCGGCGGACTGCTTGCTGCCAATGTAGGCGGCGAACTTTTCCGGATGTTCCCGCGCCGCGCTCGTCACCCGGCGCAGGTCCTCCAGTACGATCTCGTCCAGAACACACTCCCGGATGTAGTGGCCCGTGCAGGCTTCCCCGTCCTTCTTGTAGGTGCGGCAGGTAAAGTGATTGTAGCTGGCGGACATGGTATGCGCCCGGTGCAGCACCATGTTGGAGCCGCAGTCGGCACAGAACACAAGACCGGAGTACTTGTTCTGTTCTTCCATCTTGGTCAGACGGCGCTTGTTCTTCCGCACTCTCTGTACGATATCCCAGACCTCCCGCGTAATGAGGGCGGGATGGGTATTCTCAAAGACGATGCATTCCTCTCTTGGATGCTCGACCCTCCGTTTGTCCTTGTAGGACTTCGTAAGGTAAATATGACTCAACTCAGGTCGTCATATTCTGCGCTGCTGAAGACAATAGAAACCTAACCGCCTATGGGCATTCGTTTTCAAAGTAGACGCCTATTGGCGATTGTTCACTGTTTTTTGAGCCATTCAAAAAATGCGTCTCGGGAAATCTCCTCTTGGTCGCATTTTTTCTTTTCTGCTCTGGCCTGCTCGCTCCAATCATAAAACTGCTGGTCAGTGATCCGTCCGGCCTTGATCCATGCGAATCGCTTCTTGTACTCTTTGCGGTAAGCTTTGAACACGGGGTCTGCCGTCTGCTTTTTTGTCCACTGCTGGAAAGCACCTGCCTCACGGCAGCGCTGCTGCCCTCTCGGAACAGGCCGCTCGCAATACTCCGCGCTGACTCGTCCGGTCTGCGCAAAGTATCGGCCACAATTTTTGCAGCGCCGCACGGTGATGTTTCGCTCCACGCAGCTCCGCAGAGAGTAGTCGATCATGTCCCGAATGTTGGAGGAATACAACACCGGTGAGCACCGTCCCGGCTCCACCGGCTCAAAGCTGAGCGGGATGGGGCGGAATGAAAACAGGTCGGGATCTTTCGGCGTGTCGTGAAAGTAATTTTCCGCCGCCTGCGCCTGCGGTTCCCGCCCCGCGCTGTCCACGTCCAACACCAGATCAAAAAATCGCTGGATCTGTTTCTGATATAGCGGAAGCTGCTCGGGAAGCTGTTGTAACTCGTCCAGCATTTTGGCATCCTCTGCACAGCCACGGTCATTTTGGATATTCATGGCAGTCAGCCGGTAGTAGCACTGGACATAGAGGTGCCGAAAATAAATGTGGATACCGGACAATGCGCCAAGCTTTCTCATGGCGTTGGAAAGCGCTCTTTTGTCGTCCTCGGCAACAAATCGACTCCAGTTCTTAGTGATGTACTCGAGCATCGATATCGCTTCGGTAAGATCCAGCTCCTGAAAGGAGAGAAGGCTCTCCAGAAAGGGAAACTCCTCGTGGACGGAAGGAAGTCCCTGCGAACCGAGAGAATCATACTGAAGGATCTCCCGACTCCCGGAGAAATACATTTTGGCATACCACACAATAGTTCACTCCCCAAAGTTAGACAAGCGTAATCGAAAAATACAATAAGTCTTGACAGAATTTGCAAGATATGTTACGATACAATTCCTCAACAGACTGTCAAAAATGATTTAAGGTTAGTCTAACACCGCGACGAAATATTGTCAATGGAAAAGACAGTCTCTAATTGGGAAAAGCACCTCGACAACGAAATACCCATCACCAGAGATGATACTCGCCGGAGAAGTATCGCCAGGACGCCGCGGCAAAGCGGTCTAGCGTGCCAGGGTTGATGAAAACGCTGTGCAGGTCAAACAAGGCCGCAGGGCAGGAACGGGTATGGTGCGTGGCAGAAAGGCAAAGGAAGGGAGGGAGAAGTATACATCGTTCCTACAAAAAAGAAAACCGCTGAACTGTTGCAGCAGCTCAGCGGCACGCCGTGTTTCGGAAAACGCAGACGCCATCTGCGAACAGTCTAACAGAGAGGCCTCCGAAACGCAAGAGATTTTTCTCTGAATTTCAATACACGGAGGTAAATTTTTTGAAAGAGTCAACCTACAAAAACTATGACGACCTGCCGCTGTTCCTTAACGCGGCAATGGTCGCACGAGTACTCGGTGTCGCGCCGTCCAGCGCATACGAGCTGATGCACGGAAAGGACTTCCCCACGCTGCGCGTCGGCAGCCGTATGGTCGTGCCGAAAGAGAATTTCATCGAATGGGTCGGGCAGCACACGAAGGGCGGTGGTGATACGTGAGAAGAACAAAGCCGCCTGTCGGCTGGGAGCATGTAAAAAACTGCTTTCCCGTTCCGAATGAGCTGCTGGACTTCGACCTTTCTGCTGGTGCAGTTGCGGTGTACATCTACCTGCTGCGCCATGCGAACCGTAAAACGAATCAGTGCCATCCGAGTGAAGCGACCATCGCAAAGAAGCTCCACCTCTCGCGCAACACGGTCGCAAAGCATGTTCGTCTGTTGGAGGAACGCGGTCTCATCGTCACAGAGCGCACCAGCATCACCACACGGCGAGGTATCAAGAAAAACGGCAATCTGCTCTACACGCTTATCCCAATGCACGAGGTCATGGAGCGTTTCTATGAACGACAGCTCACAGCGTTGGACAGCGCAGCGGAGCGGCATCGTGTGCAGGCAATACTGTCCGCGCAGCAGGGTGCGTGAAAATGGTAGATAGTTCTCCTCTGCACTTCGACGCAGCGATGGCAAACCGTGAAGCTCGCCGGTGCGGCACAGGAACCAGCAGCGGGGCTGCGCGTTCCTGCGGGACCGCGTCGCCTCGGGATATCGACGCACAGCGCGTCGATATCCCGAGGCTCTCTGCTCATCTCCCACGCACACCTCTACGTAGTGCCCCCTGTTTGCCCTTGTGGACCGCTGTGTGCGATTCTGTTGGCAAGATCGAGGTGTACCCCGCCAAGGCCCCTTGAAACAAGCATCGCAGCGCCTGTGAGCGATGTATGAGAAATCCTTGTAAATACTGTTCCGACGATGGAGAAATGAGTCTTTTAGAGTGAGTCCTCCCTCCTGACCATGCCCACTTTTGGAGAGTTTAGCCCCCTATTTACCCGTTCGATTTTAGTACAGACCGGCTATAATTTGTCAAGCTGAAATCTCATTTGGGATGCAGGGCGTATAGGCCTTGTTGTCTCTCATAACGGCGTAAATGATGGAAACCATCTTCCTGCAGGCATGGCCCACGGACGCCATATAGGGTTTCCCTTCATCCCGTTTTTTCTGAAAATAAAACTTCAGCGCCGGATCGTGGAGCACCGCCGATGAAGCCGCCAGCCAAATGGCGTGCCGCAAATAAGGCGAGCCTCGTTTGGACATACGGTTTCTGACGCCGTTGTATTCGCCGGACTGCCGCATGGTTGGATCGATCCCCGCGTAGGCGGCAAGCTTTGCTGCGGAGGAAAAACGGCTGATGTCTCCGATTTCGCTGAGGATGTACGCGCCAAGGGTCGGGCCGATGCCGGTGATGGTGGTGATCGGCGTGTCCAAAGTCTCCATGATCTCGGCGATCTTGCGATCCATTTCCCTGACCTGTTGTTTTAAGAAATCGAGGTGCTTTGCGTAAAGCCGGATCATCGTGCTGAAAACATCGCCGGCCATGGCGAAGCCGAAGGAATTGCGCGCGAGCGCCTGAAGCTCCTGTGCCTTCTCCGTGCGGAAACGCTTGCGGCTGGGGACTTCGATGAGATGACAGAACTCCTCAAGAGGCATCTCGGATAATTCCTTTGGCGTAGGACAGGTTTGCAAAATCGCCATGGAGGTGTCGCTAAACATATTGGTAAAAGCTGTTTCGTATTCAGGAAAGACCTGATCCAGCAGGGCAACGACCTTTCGCTTAACATCTGCCTGCATGGAAACGATGGCGTGCCGTCCACGGCACAGCTCCCGCAGCTCATAAATATTTTCGGGATGCAGGGTAGACTCGGAGAAGTGTCCGAAACGGATCACCTCCGCGATCAGCAGGGCGTCCCTCGGATCTGTTTTAGCCTGACGGATGTAGAAGTTGCGAATGGAGTTGGTCTGCACTGGGTTGATGACCTGAACACGGAAGCCCTCCTTCTGAAGTCTGGTAAAAAGAGCGAGCCAGTAGTGTCCGGTGGCCTCCATTGCAAAGGAAACCTCGTCAAGTGGCAGTTTGGCCTTGGCGAGCATGGCCAGCAGCCGATTGTACCCGGAGCAGTTGTTGGTGAAAGAAAACGGCTTGATGATGACGGCGCCCTCGCCGTCGATCACCGCTGCCTCGTGCTTCCTCTTGGCGATGTCGATCCCAACGATGTACATAGTGTAGGCTCCTCTCATGTTCAAATTACGGACATTCCTCGTGCTGCTGAAGGTCACAACCTGTTGCGAGATTAGAAGAAAGCGATCCATCGCTTCGACATCCGGCTCATAAGTGACATCCCACAGGGCAGAGGTTCCAGTCTGTGCGCAGTAGACTTGGCTACAAAGATAGAAGCAGGAAATTCTCTGTCCGCATGAGGATATTATATCATCGCTCTTGAGAGCGTTGATACCGGTTTTGAAGGTGCTTTGTGGGGTGATATCCCCGTTCGAAAATATAACAGGATAAAGGGCTGGCGTCTTAACCGACGCTCTGCCCAGTCACTTCTGCCCGCAGTGCGGGCAGTTGACGAGGTTTTCAGCGCAGGCGGTTGTGGCGTCTGTTTGAGCGGAATTTTGCAGGATTGGCGTCTTAGTTCCCTGAAATACCAGTAGTTAAGGACTTTTCGGCGGCGTCTTAGTAAGAAGGAAGGCAAATTATGAACGATAACAAGGATCGCTTGACCTACCGGCCAGGACCGGAGACCAAGCAAAAAATTGAGCGGTGGTATCGGGAAGATAACTGCCGCAGCAAGAATGAGTTCATCGAAAAAGCGGTGAACCGCTATGCGGATATGCTCTCCGCAGGTGAAAGCACCATGCTGCCACGGGCGGTGCAGTCAGCTATAGATGCACGGTTGAAGCTGTTCGAGGACCGAATATCATCTCTGCTCTACAAGCAGGCGGTAGAGATGGACATGGCGATGTCCATCCTGCTGCAAAGCCTCAACGTAAGTGAAGAAGTGCTGCGGCAGGAGCGCGCAAAAAGTATTGCCGCGGTCAAACGCACCAACGGTCAACTGCGGATGGAGCAGAAGCTCCGTGAGCTGGAGAGCGAAGCATGGCAAGACTGATCGTCAAAAGCCCGTACATCAAGTGCGGCACTGGGCAAAGTGCTGGCGGGTATCTCAAGTACATCGCCACGCGGGAGCGGGTGGAGATCATCCCGGATGACCGTCCGCCCACCAACAAGCAGACGCAGCTCATCGAAAAACTGGCGAAGGATTTTCCTGACGCAAAAGAGCTGATGGAGTACGAGGACTACCTCTCGCGCCCAACAAAGGCAACCGCGTCCGCACTCATCACACTGACGTTGGAGGAAAACTGGGACAAGGTGCAGAGCATGGAGGGCTACGCCAAGTACATCGCTCTGCGTCCCAGGGCGGAACGGCTGGGCTCCCATGGCCTCTTCGGTGACAAAGATGGCGTGGAGCTGGACAGGGCCATGGCGGAGCTAGAGAACTACACGGGAAATGTGTGGACACACATCATCTCCCTGAAGCGGGAGGACGCGGAGCGGTTGGGGTATGACCATGCGGACGCATGACGCACATTGCTGCGTACCCACCGCAATGACATCGCCGCGGCAATGAAGATCCCACCGGAGGACTTTCGCTGGTATGCCGCCTTCCACGATGAGGGCAATCATCCTCACGTCCACATGATGGCGTGGTCGGCAAAGCCGAATCAGGCGTACCTG
>ENA-OPCV01001745-OPCV01001745.1-human-gut-metagenome-genome-assembly--contig:-NODE-1745-length-15160-cov-2.725124_pt1 | contig 15160 bp, 10 predicted proteins | sample MGYA00241257_ERZ501494 | MGnify/ENA primary metagenome ERZ501494 (study PRJEB25962, sample SAMEA2042618) | human gut metagenome | biome: human gut; feature: human-associated habitat; material: faeces...
ACGTCCAATCAGGAAAAGTGGTTCCACGGATTGACATGGAGCTACATGAAACGGCCTGGAGCTGTATAGATTGAAATAATGATGTATGGATTATAAGGAAACAGAATAGGGAGCTCTATGGATTCTTAACTGTTTGACTTATTTGTTTACAAGTAAAATATTGATTATTTTTGAGGAGCATTTTTCAAAAATAAAGTGTATAAAGGGACACTTCTCTTTTGGTAGAAATACCAATGGAAGGTGTCCTTTTTTGGTTGTCAGGCATTATGAAACTTTTTCAGAGTGCACAGAGACAGAACGAGAAGAAACCAGAAAAACATTACAGCCCTTTGTGAATCAACTTTCTGAATGTATGTCGCTGGTAGAAGAAATATTTATGGATTAAAAATTATGCTGTATTTCTTAAGATATAGGAAGTGTAGCTTTGAGGGAGTGTGACTTATGAAAGATGGAAAATTGGGTTGTGAAGGATTGAGAGCGATCATTCTTCTGATATTTGCTTTTTTGAATGATTTTGCTTCTGAACTTGGAGGGGCATTTCAATTATTCTTTTGGATTGGCGTTATCGTTATAATTGTTGCAGTAGTTAAGTTCCTGCATGATAATTAATGGAAATCGAACCTACATTTTGTATAAAACTAGATTTAAAACGTAAAGATTTATGTGAAAAGATGCACAATATATCTCCCACTTATGATATACTTAAAATATTGTTGGCAGAAGGGAGAAGTGCATCATGCCGAAGGGAACAAACTGGAAATTTAAGCTGTATTGACTGGCGCAGATTATGCTGGAAAAAACAGATGATGACCATTATATTACTATGCCTGAGATTATGGAAGAATTGGCGACATATGATGTGACTGCAGATAGAAAAAGCATATATACAGATTTAAGAGATTTGAGCGTCCTTGGTGTTGAAGTAGAAGGTGAGCCGGTTGTAAATCGCTATCATTATCATGTTGTAAATCGTGCATTTGAATTACCAGAGTTAAGGCTTTTGGTAGATGCTATCCAGTCATCCAGGTTTATAACAGAAAAGAAAACCAATGCGTTGATAAAAAAATTAGAAATGCTGGTTAGCAAATATGATGCACAGAAGCTGCAGAGGCAAGTCTATGTATCTGGTAGAATCAAGACAATGAATGAAAGTATTTATTACACTGTGGATACGATTCATAATGCGATTTCTGAAAACAAAAAGATAAAATTTCAGTATTATCAGTGGAATGTCAAAAAGGAAATGGAACTGAGACATAATGGCGCATGGTACCATATTAGTCCATGGGGCCTTTCCTGGGATGATGAAAATTATTACTTGGTAGGATATGATTCTGATGCCGAAAAAATTAAACATTATCGCGTAGATAAGATGCTTCATATTAAGCTGTCAAATGAGAGCAGAGAAGGAAAAGACTATTTTAAAAAATTAGATATGGCGGATTATGCTAAAAAGAGTTTTGGAATGTTCGGTGGAAAAGAACAGACAGTGAAACTTTTTGTGAAAAATAGTTTGGCAGGTGTGATTGTTGATCGGTTTGGAAAAGATGTAATGATGTTTCCGGCGGATGAAGATCACTTTACAGTAAATGTGGGTCTTCATGTCAGTAGACAGTTTTTGGGATGGATTATTTCCCTCGGAGAGGATATCAAGATTGCAGGGTCTGATGAAGTAGTGGAACAGATGAAAACGGAAGTCGGAAGATTGATGATGCAGTATAAATAAGGTTGCTTAATATATAGGGAAAAGATTGATATTGTTTGTAATTCAGAATAGAATAGTTGATATAATTTATTCTAAAATATTTGCTACAGAAAAATATATCAGGAAGCTATGGAAATAGAGGAACAGGGCATGAAAGTATTTAATAATGTCACAGATATTGTTCGTGATGATATGGCGGTTACAATGAAGAAAGGCAGTAAGGTTGCAATTGCTGCAGCCTGCTTTTCTATGTATGCCTATAATGAATTGAAAAAACAGTTGGAAAATGTAGATGAATTGAGATTTATTTTTACATCACCTACATTTGTGACGGAAAAGGCTAGCAAACAGAAGAGAGAATTTTATATTCCTCGTATCGGTAGAGAGCGGAGTCTCTATGGAACGGAGTTTGAGATTAAGCTCAGAAATGAAATGACTCAGAAGGCCATTGCCAAGGAATGTGCTGAATGGATCAGACGGAAGGCTACATTTAGATCCAATACTACTGGTGAGGCTATGGCTGGTTTTATGACAGTGGAGAGTAAGGAAGAAAAAGTTGCTTATATGCCATTGAATGGATTCACGACCGTTGACATAGGGTGTGATCGTGGTAATAACGCATATAATATGGTCAATAGGATGGAGTCCCCGTTTACTGAACAGTATATGCAGATATTTGACAATATTTGGAATGATAAGGAAAAACTGCAGGATGTTACAGATATTGTTATCGAGAATATGTCATCTGCATACAATGAGAATTCACCGGAATTCATTTATTTTATGACATTGTATCATGTGTTTAGTGAATTCCTGGATGATATTTCTGAGGATGTGCTTCCAAACGAAGCAACTGGATTTAAACAAAGTAAAATCTGGAATATGCTTTATGATTTTCAAAAAGATGCTGTGCTCGCTATTATCAATAAACTGGAAAAATACAATGGCTGCATTCTGGCTGATAGTGTAGGTTTGGGTAAAACTTTTACAGCACTGGCAGTTGTTAAATATTATGAAAATAGAAATAAGAGTGTTCTTGTCCTCTGCCCTAAGAAATTGGCTGAGAACTGGAATACTTATAAGGATAATTATGTAAACAATCCAATTGCTACTGATCGATTGAATTATGATGTCCTGTTTCATACAGATTTGTCGCGTAATGGTGGATTTTCAAACGGACTTGACCTGGATCGGTTGAATTGGGGCAATTATGATCTGGTTGTTATCGACGAATCACACAATTTCCGTAATGGTGCTGGTACACATGCCAATACTGTGGAAAATAGATATGTGAAATTGATGGATAAAGTGATACGTGCAGGCGTTAAGACGAAAGTCCTGATGCTTTCTGCTACACCGGTTAATAATCGATTTGTGGATCTGAGAAACCAGCTGGCGATTGCATATGAAGGCGATGCTGAGAATCTAGACAGCAAGCTTAATACAAGTAAATCTTTGGAGGATATCTTTCGGCAGGCTCAGAAGGCATTTAATGCATGGAGCAAACTGGATCCGGAAGATAGAACCACAGATGCTCTTTTGAGAACTTTGGATTTTGATTTCTTTGAAGTTCTGGATAGTGTAACGATTGCAAGATCTCGAAAGCACATTGAAAAGTATTACAGTACAGCTGAGATTGGTAAATTTCCGGAGAGGTTGAAACCGATATCTTTAAGACCAAATCTCACATCCTTAGAATCAGCAATCAACTACAATCAGATTTATGAGCAGTTGATGTTGCTTACGTTATGTATCTATACACCGTCAAACTATATTTTCCCAAGCAGGTTGGATAAGTATATGGATTTGACGCATAACAAAGGAGTGAACCTTACGCAGAGAGGGCGTGAGGAAGGTATCAGAAGACTTATGAGTATCAACTTGTTGAAACGACTGGAGTCTTCAGTATATTCTTTTAAACTCACTTTGGAAAGAATCAGGGAGCTTATTACGAGCACCATAGCAGCTATAGATAAATTTGAAAAATATGGCATGGCTGATATTGACATGTATGAAGCATCAGATGATGAGTTTGATATGGACGATGGAAATACAGACTATTTTACTGTAGGTAAAAAGGTAAAGCTCGATCTTGCTGATATGGATTATAAGAGCTGGAGAGAAGAATTAAACGCAGATGCAGATACGCTTGAACTTCTGACATTGATGATAGAAGATATTACGCCAGAGTATGATACAAAACTGCAGACGCTTTTTGATCTGATTTCGAAAAAGATTGAGCATCCGATTAATGAAGGAAACAAGAAGATTCTTATTTTCTCAGCATTTTCTGATACAGCAGATTATCTGTATGAGAATGTAAGTGCTTTTGTAAAGAAAAAATATGGATTGGATACGGCAATTATTACCGGTACTACAGATGGCAAATCAACGATAAAGGGATTGAAGGCAACACTCAACAATGTACTTACTTGCTTCTCACCATTATCAAAGGGTAAGGTAATGTTAATGCCTGATAATGATTTTAATATCGACATTCTCATTGCTACAGACTGTATTTCAGAAGGACAGAACCTGCAGGATTGTGATTATCTTGTAAATTATGATATTCACTGGAATCCGGTTCGTATTATTCAGCGATTTGGTCGTGTGGATCGTATTGGAAGTAAAAATGACTATATTCAGCTTGTAAACTTCTGGCCGGATATGACACTGGATGATTATATTAATCTGAAATCAAGAGTTGAAACCAGAATGAAAATATCTGTTATGACATCTACCGGTGATGATGATCTTATTAATGCAGAGGAAAAGGGAGACCTGGAATACAGAAAACAGCAGCTGAAGAGACTGCAGGAGGAAGTCGTAGATATCGAGGAAATGTCAGACGGTATTTCCATCATGGATCTTGGTTTAAATGAATTCCGTTTAGATTTATTGGAGTATCTTAAGACTCATTCAGATATGGATACGAAGCCAAGAGGACTTCATGCAGTAGTTCCAGCAACAGAAGAACTTCCTGAAGGAGTTATTTTCGTTCTCAGAAATGTAAATAATAGCGTGAATATTGATAACCAGAATCGTATTCATCCATTTTATATGGTTTACATTGGTGTAGATGGAGAGATTATCTGCGATTATCTAAATCCGAAGAAGCTTTTAGACGATGTCAGACTTCTTTGCAGAGGAAAGAAAGAACCAATAAAAGAAGTTTATACAATCTTCAACGAAGAAACAGAAGATGGACGCAATATGGCTGAGATGTCAGATTTACTCAGTGATGCCATCAATTCTATCATTGATGTAAAAGAAGAAAGTGATATTGACAGTCTGTTTTCAGCCGGTGGAACATCGGCTCTTATGTCTGATGTGTCTGGATTGGATGACTTTGAATTGATTTGTTTCCTTGTAGTGAAATAGGAGAGGTGGGTGATTAGATGCTGGGATTACCAAAAACTACGGAATTTAATAAAAGAATTCCGAAACAAAAATTTTATGAAAATTTGGAAATATCACCTGCGTTAAAGAAAGTATTTGTGGATCAGGTAAAAACAATTTACTGGAGAAATAAAATTGCAACAACAACGTTGAATCTTGCTCCGGGGACAAATGTGACAGAGATAGAAGTATTCGAAGTCAAGCTCAACGATCAGACGCTTGATGAAGGGATGCTTCGTCAGATGGATCGAGAAATACCATACCATATTTTGTTCCTCTTGGAGTATCAGAGAAAGTACCAGGCATGGATCGGATATAAAGAAGCGGCTGCTTCGGGAAATGCTGCTTTTAAGGTAAACAAGTATTACCATACAGAATGGATGGAAGAAGAACTACCAGTAAAGTTGGAAGGTCTGGATGTTGATTCTGTTTATGAGAACTTTGTAAAGCAAATTGCAGGGGATAAACTGCAGGCAGCAGAAGAAGGAGAATCTTTAAAGGATACAGTTGCCAGAGAAGAAGAGAAAGAAGCACTAGGAAAGCAGATTGCAAATCTTCAGAAAAAGATTAAGAAGGAAAAACAACTGAATAAGCAGATGCAGTTGAATAGTGAATTGAAAAAACTGAAGAAAAAATTGGAGGTTTTATAAGGTGGAAAAGATGAGGATGGAGTCAGTTGATATGACCGCGCAGAATATAGAAAAGATTGGTGAATTGTTTCCTAATTGTATTACTGAAATGTTGGATGAAGAAAAAAGTACTTCAGAAGAGAAGGTTTATAAAAAAGTTATTAATTTTGAACTTTTAAAGCAGATGTTTTCTAGTAATATTCTTGAGGGTGATGAAGCTTATGAATTCACATGGGTTGGGAAAAAAGCAGCAATTGTAGAAGCTAATAAACCAATTCGTAAGACTCTTCGGCCATGTAAAGAAGAATCCGTTGACTGGGATAATACAGAAAATCTGTATATTGAAGGTGATAATCTTGAAGTTCTAAAGTTACTCCAAGAAAGTTACATGAATAAGGTGAAAATGATTTACATAGATCCACCATATAACACAGGAAATGATTTTATTTACAACGATGATTTTAAGATGACAGAAGATGAATATTCTGGTGAAATTGGCGAAATTGATGAGGAGGGAAATCGTTTATTTAGAAACACAGAAAGTAATGGTCGCTTTCATTCAGATTGGTGTTCAATGATGTATTCTCGACTTATGTTGGCAAGAAATTTAATTTCAGATGACGGAGCTATTTTTATTAGTATAGGCGATGAGGAATTATTTAATCTGAAACAAATAGCAGATGAAATATTCGGTGCTAAGAATTTTGTGGCAAATTTAATTTGGCAATCTACACCGGGTTCTAACACCGGTGATGATATTAAAACGGTGACAGAAAATATTCTTGTTTTTTCTAAAAATAAAAGTCGTTGTAAGTTTTTAAATCGAACTATTTCTAATAGTGATAAATACACTAACCACGATGAGCATTTCGAAAAACGTGGGGGATATGTATTAAATAAACTTGATAGAAGAATGACAGGAAATCATTATTCAGAAGCTTTGAATTATCAAATAGAAATGCCGGATGGAACTTTGTTATATCCAGGAAATAGTATTCAAAAACAAGAACATTGGAACTGGAGATGGTCTGAAAGTAAAGTTGCATGGGGAATAAAAAATGGATTTATTGTAACTAAACAAGTTGATGGAAAATGGTCAGTTTATTTTAAACAATATGAAAAAGTAAACAACGAGGACAAACCGATTATTAGAACTATTTCGTATCAGAATTTGTTAAATATTGATGGGGCTAATTCGGCAAGGGGAACGAGGGAAGTTATGGATATATTTGAAGGTAAATTCTTTGATTATCCTAAACCATTAAATCTGATTAAATACATTGAAAGTATGCTTCTTGAAAAGAATGATATTATTTTAGATTTTTTCAGTGGTTCAGCAACTACAGCTAATGCTGTTATGGCATTAAATGCGAATGATTTTGGAAAAAGGAAATTTATCTTAGTACAATTGCCTGAAGCTGTGGATGAAAATAGCGAAGCATATAAAGCTGGATATAAAAATATATGTGAAATAGGAAAAGAACGTATTCGACGTGCAGCAAAAAAAATAGCAGAGGAAAATCCTAAAGCTAAATTCGATAGAGGTTTTCGCGTTTTCAAATTAGACGAATCCAATATGAATGAAGTATATTTTGCACCGATAGATTATTCACAGGGATTTCTTAATCAGCTGGAATCTAACGTTAAATCAGATCGTACAGCTCTTGATTTATTATTTGGTTGTCTTTTAGAGTGGGGCCTTCCTTTATCATTACCATATAGTTCTGAGAAAATAGATGGATATATAGTTCATAATTACAACAACGGGGATTTGATAGCTTGCTTTGACGAAAATATTCCTGATTCCGTAATTAAGGAAATTGCAAAGAAGCAGCCGCTTCGTGCAGTTTTTAGAGATAGTAGTTTTACTGGAAGTCCTTCAAAGATTAATGTGAGTGAAATCTTTAAACTCATGGCACCAGATACAACAGTGAAAGTAATTTAAGGAGGATAAAACAATGAAGCTACAATTTAAGCATCAGAAGTTTCAGGCTGATGCTGCAAAAGCGGTAGTAGATGTTTTTGCAGGACAGCCATATTTGACTCCTTCTTACATGATGGATAGAGGATATCAGGGAAAGATGCAGGAATCTGGTCAGACATATTCTCAATCTAATATGTTTGATGAAACGGATTTTACGGGTTGGAGCAATCAGCGTATTGTACCAGAACTAAATAATCAGATTATCCTGGATCACATTCAAAAAATACAGAGAAACAATCAAATAGAGCCTTCTTCGAAGCTGGAAGGCACATATAATTTGACTATTGAAATGGAGACTGGTGTTGGTAAAACATATACGTATATCAAAACTATGTATGAGTTGAATAAGCATTATGGTTGGAGTAAGTTCATTATTGTCGTTCCAAGTATCGCTATTCGTGAGGGTGTATATAAATCATTTCAGGTAACCCAGGAGCATTTTGCAGAGGAATACGGAAAGAAAATCAGATTTTTTATTTACAATTCTTCTCAGCTTACAGAGATTGACAGATTTGCATCGGATAATTCAATTAATGTAATGATTATTAATTCTCAGGCTTTTAATGCGAAAGGTAAGGATGCGCGAAGGATTTATATGAAGCTGGATGAATTCAGATCCAGAAGACCGATTGATATTATTGCTAAGACGAATCCAATTGTTATTATTGATGAACCACAGTCTGTAGAAGGTAAGCAGACAAAGAAGAATTTGGAGGAATTTCATCCTTTAATGACGCTACGTTATTCCGCTACGCATAAGAGCGACAGCATTTACAATATGGTTTATCGTTTGGATGCCATGGAAGCGTATAATAAGAAATTGGTTAAAAAGATTGCAGTTAAGGGTATCCAGGAATCCGGAACAACTGCCACAGACAGTTACGTATATTTAGAGGGAATTAATCTTTCCAAAGCGGATCCGACGGCAACAATTCAGTTCCATACAAAAGGGGCGTCAGGAGTAAAGACGGTTTCGAGAAAAGTCGGGATAGGTTTTAATTTGTATCCGAACTCTGGCGAACTAGAAGAATATAAGAATAATTTTGTTGTAAAGAGTATTGATGGTCGTGATGATTCTCTTGAATTTATCAATGGTATTAAAATATATGCAGGGGATGTTATTGGTAAAGTAAGTGAGGAACAACTTCGCAGAATCCAGATTCGAGAAACAATCCTTTCGCATATTGAACGGGAACGTCAGTTGTTTTATAAAGGAATTAAGGTATTATCACTGTTTTTCATTGATGAAGTTGATCATTACAGAAAATATGATGAATCCGGAAATCCTGTAAATGGTATTTTTGCAGATATGTTTGAGCAGGAATATGAGGATGTTTTGCAGAATCTTCAGCTTAAAATCGGAGAGGACGATTATCTTAAGTATTTGCGGAGCATCAGAGCCGCAAAAACACATGCCGGATATTTTTCTATTGATAAAAAAGGGCGTATGATTAACAGTAAGATCAAACGTAGCGAAACTTCTTCAGACGATGTTGATGCATACGACCTGATCATGAAAAATAAAGAACTTCTTTTGGATCGTAATCCGCAGAAGTCACCGGTAAGATTTATTTTCTCTCACTCTGCACTTAGAGAAGGATGGGACAATCCGAATGTATTTCAGATTTGTACTTTGAAGCAGAGCAGCAGTGAGATTCGTAAGCGTCAGGAAGTTGGTCGCGGTATGCGCCTTTGCGTAAATGAAGATGGCGATCGTATGGATGAGAATGCTCTTGGTGCAGATGTTCATAATATTAATGTGCTTACTGTAATTGCAAGTGAGAGCTACGATAAGTTTACAAAGGGGCTGCAGGCTGAAATCGCTGAGGCTGTTGGAAACAGACCGTGTCAGGTTACAGAAATCCTTTTTGAAAATGCAAGGGTGCATGATAAGGATGGTAATGAAGAAACGATAGATGCATCCATGGCGAGAAAACTGATTCATTATATGATCAAGATGGATTATATTGATGAAAATGATGCGTTGACAGATAAATTCTATGAAGACAAAGCAAATGGTGAAGTAAGCTTTGGAACCGAGATGGATCAATATAAACCGGATCTGATGCTGATTATTGATAGTATTTACGATGATACGAAGATGAAACCGGAGAATGCCAGAAGTAATAATGTTGAACTTAAGGTTGATCCAGATAAACTTGCGATGCCAGAATTTAAGGCATTATGGAGTAAAATTAATGCCAGAACAGCATATGTAGTTGACTTTGATACTGATGAATTAGTTCGAAAGTCAATTGTAGCTCTTGACAACAAGCTTCGTGTACCAAAGATATTCTTTAAGGTTGAGACTGGATCCATGAAAGAGATTAAGTCAAAGGATGCATTGTTAGAAGGTTCATCATTTGAGAAACAAAAGTCAGGAACATATGATGAGCATAAGGTTGCGACAAATTCCAGTGTTAAATATGATCTTGTCGGAAAGTTAGTTGAGGAAACAGGGCTTACTCGAAAGGCTGTCATTCAAATTCTTACCGGAATTCAGCCTACAGTATTCAATCAGTTTAAGGATAATCCGGAAGAGTTTATTATTCAGGCTGGGAAGTTGATTAATAATGAAAAGGCAACAGCAATTATTCAACATATTACATATGATGTTTTGGATGATAAATATGACACAGACATTTTCACTGATGCAACTATAAAAGGTAAGCTGGATGTGAATGCTATGAAAGCAGACAAGCATCTGTTTGATCACATTATTTATGATTCCACAAATGAACGAAAGTTTGCACAGGAATTGGATGTAGCATCAGATGTTGCGGTATATGTGAAACTTCCGGATGGATTTTATATTTCCACACCAGTAGGACATTATAATCCGGACTGGGCGATTGCTTTTAAAGAAGGCGCTGTAAAGCATATCTATTTTGTCGCAGAGACAAAAGGTTCTATGGACACACTGGAACTCAGGGGCATCGAAGATGCAAAGATTCATTGCGCAAGAGAACACTTTAAGGCGATTAGTGGTGATAATGTGGTTTATGATGTAGTAGACAGTTACCAGGCTTTATTGGATAAGGTTATGAGATAGAGCAAAATATTTGAAATATAAATCAAACAAAGTCAGTGATCGTTTAGGTGTGCAGTACAGACATATCAGTCTAAAATAATTGTCAAAAAAATTATATGTCAAAAAAACAGCTTTATTATTTATATAGGATAGATGATTTTTAATAAAAAATGTAGAAGAAACTGATTATACGAGGAGTATAAAGGATGGAAATTAAAGAAGTTAAGACAGTGTTAATAGGAGCTCTTGAAAAACCGGAAAATGACAGTATGAAAGTAAAGTATGCTGATTCTATTACGGAATATTTGAAGAACCATAAATCTAGTGATGAGTTGATAACGATTGTTGTGAATGGCGTCGATATTGACCGTGCGGCTAACTATTTTGATTACTTGGAAGGGGTTTCTAAAAATGATCTTCAGAGCGTGTGGAAACAAGTTAGAGAGAATAAAGAGATTTTGTTAAATAAGAATAATAATGGCTTGAAATTTGTAGCTGGGCTGTTAGGCTTATCATTTATGAATGTTGGAAATATGGAAATCCAGAGAGGGAATATTCTTTCAAAACTGGTGTCTATGGTTGACGATGATAAAAAGCCGATTTCTTCAAGGATATATGAACCGATAATATTAGATTACTTTGTAAATGATATTGCAGAAATAAAGAATTATCCGAGGTGGGAAACATTTAGACAAACAGGTGAAATACAAAAACGTTTTGCAGAAATTTTGTTACAGAGTACTTTGTATGAACAGGAAGAAAAGTATAAAGGAATCAGACAGTGGGCGACAAGTGGAGTCAGGTTAGCTGAGAATCAGATAAAGACAGAAAAAATAGAGGCAAAAATTCCGAAGAGTAAAATAGAGGATATGATGGTAATCGTAGAACATTACAAATCCGTAGAAAAACAGGTACGGGATGATGAATATAAGATTGCAAGATTGGAAGATACAATTGATGGATTACAAAATGATATAAGTAATTTAAATAGTGAGAAAAAAATTCTTCAGAGTAATATTCGTTCACTAAAAGATAATATAGAGATTCAAAAGAAAGATCTGGAAAAAGCGGCAGAAGAGATTGATGAAAGAAAATCAATTAATGATGCATTCACGGCATTAAAGAAAAATGATGAAGAAGGAATTCTAAAGGATATAGCAGAAGATTTAAAGTTGACATATGGACAGATGAAGAGATCAGAAAATATGGAAATGAATGCTGAGCTAGGTGAAATATACAGAGAAATGTTGAAACGTGTATTCAAATCTCTTGAAAAAAAAGGAATAAGGATGGATTAGAGCATGGCAAACTTTTTTGGAATAGATTTTGGAACAACAAACAGTGCTGTTGTTGCTATAGCTGAGATAAATGGAGAAATGGTTGGTGAACCGCAGAATATTGGAGATTCTAGTTCGCGAATACATCCTCTGCCTTCTTACGTGGCAATAAACAAACAGACAGGGGAAGTAAAAACGGGTCTTGAAGCAAAGAAAACCATTACGGATTATGAAAAGTTTCAAGTATTCTCTTCTATAAAATCGGTTATCGATGAAGATAAAAGCTGGAATGTTGCTGGAAGAGAATGGTCGCCGATTGATATTGCTGCAGAACTGTTTAAAGCATTAAAGAAAAATGTAAGGGATAGAAGTAATGGAACAATGGATCTTGAAACGGCGGTTGTGGCTGTTCCAGCTGGATTCTCCTCGAAAAAAAAGAATAATGTTCGTAAAGCTGCTAAAAAGGCTGGAATAAAGGTTTCAATGTTCATTAGTGAACCGACTTCTGCGTATTGTAGTAAGCTGGATGATATGAAAAAATACAAGAATGTTGCAGTATTCGACTGGGGTGGTGGTACTCTGGATGTGGTTGTTCTTTGCGTACAGAATAATATTGTAAGTGAATTATCGAAGACGGGGATGTCGCTTGCAGGAAATGATATTGACAGAAAAATTGCAGAGAAGATATGCTTGAAAGTCGCAAGAAAACGTGATAAGAATATCAAATTTGATCTTCTAAAACCAGAGTCACAGCTGATGCTTCTAGATATATGTGAACAAGCAAAATGTGACTTGGCAGATGAGGAAAAAGTAAGTGTCTTTTCTCCAGGTGATATTGAAGAATTGGGAATGTTTAATGAATCTATTGATTATGAATTCTTTTCATTATTGATTGAAAACGAAGTGGATCAAGCAGTTGATAAATTACTAGTAGCTCTTTCAGACGCAGGGATGAATAGGGAATCTATTGACTGTATCATATGTGAAGGTGGATCGAGCCGACTCCGACCGTTACAGACTAGGCTATTGGAGTATTTTGATAGGGACAAATTAATCTTTCCGAGAACTGCTATGTGGGATATTGCATCTGGCGCTGCCCAGATTGCATTCAGACCGGGATGCTATATGCTTAGCAAATCGATAGGTATCATTCAGTTTAATAATCGATTTTATCCACTGCTTAAAGCAGGACAGAGAGTTCCTACAGAAGAAAAAGAAGTTAAGTTTGGAGTGATTGAATCTGGCGATGAAGCAAGATTCATCTTATCAGACGGTGAGGATGCGGATACACAGACTTTCATAGAATATTTTCCCGTAAAATTGAGAGGATTTAGCGATGAAGTTCTTCAGGTCTCTTGTTATATTGACGCAGACACTGTTTTTCGTATGAAAATTAGATCGAATCGTATGCCTGACGATGTCTTTCGTGTATGGACATATTCAAATTTAAAAGTTGCTTATGAAATTGACCCTCCAAACTCAAAAGAGAACATTATAAAAGAGGAGTAGTCTTATGGAAACAAGTAATATTGTTGTTGGGAGTAATGTTTTCCTGTGCAGAACAGAATATTCTTTTCATGACCCAGAATTTGTAAAACAAGTTCAAGATTATGAGCTGTTAAAGTACATAGAAAGTCGCAATCAAGTAGATAATCTAATTGCACCATTTCAAAAGGAGCAGATTAGCATCTTAAATACAGAGATGCGGTGCATTTATGCCAAAAATGATCCTTGTTGGGGATATAAAAAGACTAAAGGCAAAGTGGTATGTGCTTGTATTAATGAGAGATGTCCCCTTTTAAAAGAATGCAATCCAGATTATTCCAGAAACAATGCATCCTATTGGATGACCAGTGAAGTTGAAAGCAGTTTATATGGTAGACCAGATCAGTTACCAAGATATTATATTGTTGACATGATTTCTGATAAAGAGATGAACCAGTATGTTGTAGATCCAGGAAATGATGGTATCGACCATAAAACACCTCCAGCAGCAGTCTATAGGAAACCTGAACCAGAACCAAAATATGAAAAATACAAGATTGATCCGAATACAGGACGTAAAATGGTTGTCACAGGATATAAGCGGTTAAAGTATCCAGAAGAAGATGGCTTATGTGATCCTATCTGGGGATTTGTAGAAGATGTGGGAATAGAAAAAACGTTAAAGGTAATTCGAAAAGCCAAAAAGATAGAAAAAAAGAGAAATATTCATACAATCAAAAAACCTATTCTGAAAATGGAAACGGAGATGATAGATTCAGATTATGTTAACAAAGTCAAGTATAAAAGAGCAGTAACTACACATATTATTGAGGAAATTAAGTTAACAGATTTTAGAGAAGATTGTTTCATACCCAATGATACGGTGATTTTTTTTGATAATCCAGCTGAGATGGCGTTTGTTTCCGGAACACTTCTTGTTGAAGGAATAGCACACGGATATGATGATGGTGATGTTATTATACTCTCATTAGTAGATGATTACAAAAAATATTCGAAAAAGAAATGTGTATTTATATCAAGTGAAGCACTGAAAAACGGATGCAACGAGAAGAATATTAAGGCTTGGAAGGTACTGGCTGAAAATAATGAGATTTATCATTTAAAGATATCCGACCGTGATTATTACAAATTTTTGTATACTGGAAGTGAGAGATGGACATGCAGAAATATGTATGGGGTTACTCATGTTTGTGTCGTGAAAGAGGATATCAAAGAAATAGAGAAGCTTGAGGATGGGCTTTATCCAGTGTCGCTTTTGGATGATGGAGATTCCTATATGATACTAAAAAAGAATGGAGAACTGTTGGGAAAACTCGGAATGACTTTTGTAAAGCTTATTAAGTCGCTAAAAGAGATGGATCAGATTTCATCATTACCTCAAGAAATAAAAGGAATTTCACTGAAGGTAGTAGGTGGTAAGACTGAAATATTAGGAATGGGTCATTTGAAGTTTATAGAATATTAATATAAAGGCTCAACAAGACAATGCGGAGATTGCATTGTCTTGTTGCCTTTTTTTAAAGTTAATTCATTCCAGCTCCGCCCCTAACTCATACCTCCAATATTCCCCGCCTCATACTCCCTGGATTCTGAGAGTACCGGTACGGTAAAGAGTTCAACAGGAACACC
>ENA-OPCV01001756-OPCV01001756.1-human-gut-metagenome-genome-assembly--contig:-NODE-1756-length-15072-cov-2.998935_pt1 | contig 15072 bp, 9 predicted proteins | sample MGYA00241257_ERZ501494 | MGnify/ENA primary metagenome ERZ501494 (study PRJEB25962, sample SAMEA2042618) | human gut metagenome | biome: human gut; feature: human-associated habitat; material: faeces...
AAGGGCGCTGTGTTTGGATATTGCTTTGGTGTGAGGAGGAATCATGTACAAGGAATCGGTTGCGGCCCCGAATCCTCATGGCTGTAGTATAGCAGATTCCGCACCGGATTTCATGAAAAACCTATGAAGAAAGTGTAAAAGACACAAAAATACGCCCCGGACACTGTTTCCAGTGAGCGGGGCGCTAAAAACGGATCTCGTTTTTGGCTGCGGCAAGATCCCTGCAAAGCAGGTCTTATGCAGCAGGCGGAACAAGGTATCTGCAAGCAGACCTTATGCTCCTGACACACGCGGGGTGTGCTTTCAAGGACCCTCGCGGGCGCTTTGGTATTTCAAACACCCTGCCCGGCGCGGTTCGCGGGCCGCGGCGGGCGAGAGAATGAAATCAGAAGTTTGCGCAAATGCTCGTTTGCACGTTCATCATGCTCTGTTCAGGGCGGCGGGGCCGCAGTTTCGCACTGCTGCGTTGCGCAGTAATCGCCAGTGCGGAGCAGCCGCCTTGCGGACTAGGGTGCCGCTGCGGCCATTGCCAGCCATTGTTCAGAAAACAGAATTACTTGTACAGCTCGACCAGACGGGTCAGGTGCTCGTAACGATCGTTTGCAACCTGCTCGTTGCGTGCGAACAGAGCCTTTGCACGCTCGGGGAATGCACGGGTCAGGCGGCTGTAACGGGTCTCGTTTGCCAGCAGTGCCTGATACTTCTCGGCATCCACAGCCTTGGAGGTCAGGGTGAAGGGGTTCTTGCCCTGAGCCTTGTTGGCGGGGTTGAAGGTGAACAGGTTCCAGTAACCAGCCTCAACTGCCTTCTTCATCTCGTTCTGGCAGTTGGTCATGCCGCCCTTGACACCGTGCAGCTCGCAGGGAGCGTAGCCGATGATCAGAGAGGGGCCGGGATAAGCCTCAGCCTCAGCGATTGCCTTGACAGCCTGGTTCATGTTAGCGCCCAGAGCGATCTGAGCAACATAGATGTAACCGTAGGTCATTGCGATCTCGGACAGGCTCTTCTTGCTGATCTCCTTACCAGCAGCAGCGAACTGGCAGACCTCACCAATGTTGGAAGCCTTGGATGCCTGTCCACCGGTGTTGGAGTACATCTCAGTATCGAAGACCATCACGTTGACATCCTCGCCGGAAGCCAGAACGTGGTCCAGACCGCCGAAGCCGATGTCGTATGCCCAGCCGTCGCCGCCGAATACCCAAACCGATTTCTTAGCCAGATATTCTTTGTGAGCCAGGATGGATTTTGCTTTTTCGCATCCGCAAGCTTCCAGAGCAGCAATCAGCTCCTCGGTAGCAGCCTGGTTCTCTTTACCGTTGTTAACGGTATCCAGATATTTCTGACCAGCAGCTTTAACAGCTTCGTTGCTGCCGTTTTCAACTACATCGCGGACTTCCTCGATGAGCTTGTCGCGCAGAACTTTCTGACCCAGGTACATACCGAAGCCGTGCTCTGCGTTGTCTTCGAACAGGGAGTTTGCCCATGCAGGACCGTGACCCTTTTCGTTGACGGTGTATGGAGAGGTAGCAGCAGGACCGCCCCAGATAGAGGAACAACCTGTTGCGTTGGAGATGTACATTCTGTCGCCGAACAGCTGGGTGATCAGACGAGCATAAGCTGTCTCAGCACAACCTGCACAGGAGCCGGAGAACTCGAGCAGAGGTTTCTCGAACTGGCTGCCCTTAACGGTTTCTTTTGCAGGCATGCCTTCCTTCTTGCCAACGTTAGCAACCAGGTAATCAAATACTGGCTGTTTGTATTCCTGGCTCTCTCTTGGAACCATCTTGATTGCTTTTTCTTTTGCAGGACATTCGCCTACGCAGACGCCGCATCCCATACAATCCATTGGAGATACTGCCATGGTAAACTTGAGAGCTTCCAGACCTTTGCCGGTCATCTTAGCAACCTGCAGACCTTCTGGAGCAGCAGCAACTTCTTCCTCGGTCAGAGCGAATGGACGGATGGTAGCATGTGGGCAGACGTAGGAGCAGCGGTTACACTGGATACATTTGGTCTCATCCCACTCTGGAACCATAACAGCAACGCCGCGTTTTTCGTAAGCGGAAGCGCCCTGTTCAAAGGTACCGTCAGCATGAGCAACAAATGCGGATACAGGCAGGCTGTCGCCGTCCATTTTTGCAACCGGTTCCATAATATCCTGTACCATGGTAACCAGTTTTGCAGGACCTTCCAGATGTTCTGCTTCTTTGTGGTCCTCAGCGGTTGCCCAATCAGCAGGGATGTCCACTTTTACATAGTAGTCAAAGCCGGCATCGATTGCGTCATGGTTCATCTTAACGATGGCTTCACCCTTCTTGGAGAAGCTGCGGGTAGCTGCATCCTTCATGTAGGTGATAGCATCTTCTTTTGGCAGTACGCCAGCCAGTGCAAAGAACGCAGACTGCAGGATGGTGTTGGTACGTTTGCCCAGACCGATCTCGATAGCCTTGTCGATTGCGTTGATGGTGTACAGCTGGATGTTGTTCTTAGCAATGTAACGTTTTGCATCAGCCGGCATATGCTCGTTGAGCTCCTCAGGAGTCCACTGGCAGTTGATCAGGAATACGCCGCCTGGTTTTACGTCACGAACCATCTTGTAGCCTTTGGTTACATAAGATGGGTTGTGGCAGGCAACAAAGTCTGCTTTATTGATGTAGTATGGGCTCTTGATCGGTTTGTCACCAAAACGCAGATGGGAGATGGTGATACCGCCGGTCTTCTTGGAGTCATACTGGAAGTATGCCTGTACATATTTGTTGGTGTGGTCACCGATGATCTTGATGGAGTTCTTGTTTGCACCAACAGTACCATCGCCGCCCAGACCCCAGAATTTGCACTCGATGGTGCCTTCTGCTGCGGTGTTTGGAGCTTCTTTTTCTTCCAGGGACAGATGAGTAACGTCATCGTTGATACCCAGGGTGAAACGAGCTTTTGGTTCTGCTTTTGCCAGCTCTTCATATACTGCAAATACGCTTGCAGGGGTGGTGTCCTTGGAGCCCAGACCGTAACGACCACCGATGATGGTAGCCTGACGTCCAGCTTCGCTCATAGCGGACATAACATCCAGATGCAGAGGCTCTGCGTATGCGCCTGGCTCTTTGGTACGGTCCAGAACAGCGATCTTGGTTGCAGTTTCTGGGATAGCAGCCAGCAGGTGTTTAGCAGAGAATGGACGGAACAATCTTACTTTGACCAGACCAACCTTTTCGCCTTTAGCGGTCAGGTAGTCGATAACTTCTTCTGCAACGTCGCAGATAGAACCCATTGCTACGATGACACGGTCAGCGTCCGGTGCGCCGTAGTAGTTGAACAGCTGATAGTTGGTGCCCAGTTTTGCATTGACTTTGCCCATGTACTCTTCCACGATAGCCGGAACTGCTTCGTAGTACTCGTTGCAGGCTTCACGATGCTGGAAGAAGATGTCGCCGTTCTCGTGGGAACCGCGCATGGTTGGATGCTCTGGGTTGAGTGCGCGTTTGCGGAATGCTTCTACTGCATCCATGTCGCACATCTCTTTGAGGTCTTCGTAATCCCATACTTCGATCTTCTGGATCTCGTGGGAGGTACGGAAACCGTCGAAGAAGTTGATGAATGGAACGCGGCTCTTGATAGTAGCCAGGTGAGCAACAGCGCCCAGGTCCATAACTTCCTGTGGGTTTGTCTCAGCCAGCATAGCAAAGCCGGTCTGACGGCAAGCATAAACGTCGGAGTGGTCACCGAAGATGTTCAGCGCGTGGGAAGCTACGGTTCTTGCCGAAACGTGGAAAACGGTTGGCAGCAGCTCGCCTGCGATTTTGTACATGTTCGGGATCATCAGCAGCAGACCCTGGGATGCGGTATAGGTGGTGGTCAGAGCGCCTGCGTTCAGGGAACCGTGTACGGTACCTGCCGCACCAGCCTCGGACTGCATCTCCATTACCTTGACAGTGGAACCGAAGATGTTCTTTTTACCCTGTGCAGACCACTGATCCACATAGTCAGCCATTGGGCTGGATGGGGTGATCGGGTAAATGCCGGCAACTTCTGTAAATGCATAAGATACATATGCAGCAGCATTGTTGCCGTCCATGGTTTTCATAGATCTAGCCATAATGTATTATTCCTCCTTGATAGGTTTAGATGGATGTTATGCTATAATCATATCACACATACCTACGTTATAAAGTTTATCATTTTTTGGTCGTATTGTAAAGGGACAAAGTGTGCCAACTTATTGGATTGTCCCTATACTTTTTTAACAATTTTACCACATCGCACAATTTATCCTGTACCTATTTAGTCGGTTTTCACCCTCTTCTCCTCCCGCACCGCCAAAGCTTCTCTCATCAAAATCGTTTCCTTCTTTTATGTTCGCTTCTGTTCACTGCGCAAGGACCCGCTCTGCGAAGCTTTTGCACAAAAAAGCCCTTTCCCTGCGTCGCAACCTCTCCACAAAGGGGAATATCGTCTTTTTTGTGCGCAAAAGTCAAATTGACAACCCCTTTCGATTTGTGTATAGTATTAAAGTGTATGATGGAAGTTTTCGGTGCTTCTCATCATTTTCGAATCAAACCTTCAGTCTTTAACAAAAAGGAGTAAAAAATGGACCCTGACAGTACAATCTTACAAATCGTCATCCTTCTGGTGCTCATCGCTATCAACGCTTTCTTTGCTATGAGCGAGATCGCCATCGTCACCTTCAACGACAACAAGCTCAAAAAAATGGCAGAGGACGGCAACAAGCGCGCCGCCATCCTGCACAAGATGGTCTCAGAGCCTTCCAAGTTCCTCTCCACCATCCAAATCGGTGTCACCCTTGCCGGATTTATGGCAGCCGGTTCTGCCGCCGACAAATTCTCCGAGCCGTTTGCAGCCTTTCTTTCCTCTTATATGCCGCTGCCTGCCGCTCAGACCATCGCTCTGATCTCCATCACCCTGCTGCTGGCATACTTTAACCTTGTTCTCGGTGAGCTGGTCCCCAAGCGCATCGCTATGCACCATCCCGAAAAGATTTCCCTGATGGTCGCTCCGATCATCCGCTTTGTGTTCACCATCTCCAAGCCCTTTGTGGCTGTTCTTTCCGCCAGCACCAACCTGGTCCTGCGTCTGTTCGGCATCAGCGCCGATGACCAGCCGGAGCAGGTCACCGAAGAGGAAATCCGCATGATGGTCGACGTCGGCAACGAAGAAGGCTCCATCGAAAAGGATGAAGCCGACATGATTGACAACATCTTTGAGTTCGACGACATCACCGTGGAGGATGTAATGACCCACCGAACTGACGTCGCCGCCGTAGAAAACACCGCTACCGTGATGGACGTCATCCAGCTTGCCATCGACAAAGGCTACTCCCGAATCCCGGTCTATGAGGACGACATCGACAACATCGTCGGCATCGTCTACGCCAAGGATATGCTGCGCTGCATCACCGAAACAGTGGAGCAAATTTCCAACCAGCCAATCCTCCCCTTTATCCGCAAAGCCATCTTCGTCCCCGAATCCAACCGCTGTTCTGACCTTTTCAAAACCTTTAAGGAAAAGAAAACCCAGATGGCGATTGTCGTCGATGAGTACGGCGGCACCTCCGGTATCGTTACCATGGAGGACCTGCTGGAATCAATCGTCGGCAATATGCAGGACGAGTATGACCAGGAGGAAGAGGAATATCAGAAGCTTTCCGACACCATCTTCGTTCTGGACGGCTCCATGTCTGTGGACGACGTCGAGGAACTGCTGGGCATGAACATCGGTCCCGAAGAGGACTACGACACCCTCAGCGGCATGATTACCGACCTGCTTGACTGCATCCCTGCCAAGGACGAACACCCATCGGTACAGGTGGGCAATGTCAAATTTACCGTTCTTGCCACCGATGAACGCCGCATCGCAAAGCTGCGTGCCGAGATTCTGCCCGTTCCCGAGCAGACCGATGAAGAATAACCGAACCTTTCTTCCCACTCAAACAGCCGTTTGAGTGGGATTTTTTGTTCACGGTTTGTTTTGTTTCCCGTTCTTGATTTTATACCTTTTTTGTATTATAATGTGCTTGTACAAAAATCATAAAAGATAACTGAACCCAACACAGGAAGGAGGAACAACTTTATGGCATTTACCGTTACAAAGGACACCATCATTGGTGATGTTCTGGACTACGACAGCTCCCTTGCCGAAATCTTCTTTGGCATTGGTATGCATTGTGTCGGCTGACCGGGCGCTCGCGGCGAAACGATTGAAGAAGCCGCTATGGTTCACGGGGTGGACTGGGCACCGATTGTTGCTGCTTTAAGAGCACGCATTCAGTAATAAAGAGAGTTTGAATATGAAAAAAGCAGCCTGACCGATTGGATCAGGCTGCTTTTTTCATCTCTTATTCCACCGTTTTTTTATCGGTGTTCTGGGTCAGCTTTGCCTGCGTATGCAGCACCGCATCCTCATCGAGCAGCTTTGCCATCACCACAAAGCGGACATCCTTGCGCCTGCCGTATTTATACGAGCAGGTCGAGAGGGTCAAAATCTTGTCCTCTCCGCTGACCTCCACCTCATAGTCGTACTCCGAGCGCTCCTGTGCTCCCTTGATAATATTCATCAGCTGGGCATCGGTGATCTCACCCTCCTGCGGGTTTCGATAGTCCTTGTTGATGCGGATGTAGTCAAAATCCGTGGTGGTATAGAACACCGAAAAGATTTCCCAGACCATCTCGCTGCTCTTGTCATCCCCGTCGATGGTAAAATAAACATACGGATGCTGCTTTGCAAACTCCTCGTCCGCAAAATAAAGCAGCTGGCTAAAACGCTCCCCATCCCGATTGTCATTGAAATCCACATTATGCCCATAGATGACCGTATTTTTGGAAAGGGATTCCCGGCTGTCAAAGTTGCACTCATAGTCGGCAAAGTAGGTTCCGGTCCAGCTGTACTGTCCCCACTCGTTCAAGCGCTCATACTTGGTGTTGTTTTCCGCCTGAACAACTGCTCCGTCCACCTTCAGGTCATCAATCTTCAGCCACCCGATGATGTCATCGTTCTTGGCTTTTGCCTCCTTGAGCTGCTGGCTCAGGCTGGGCGCCGTCACCGTTTGCTGCTGGGATTGCTCCTCCTGCTCCTGTTGAGTTTCCGGCTGCTGTCCGTCGTCTTGCTGCTGCTCCTGCTGCGGCTGATTGGTCTGCGGTTGCTCTTCCTCTGTGCAGCCGCTCATCGACAACACCATGACCGCTACCAGTGCGGCAGCCATTGCTTTTTTCAGAATTCCTTTCATAAAAGCTCCTTTCGACGGACCGTTTCCGTTTTCAATCCTCTACTGCTGGTTGGTCAGGTTGCAGACAACCCCTTTGCTTGCATCCAGCAGAATGGAGGTTCCGTTGCGCAGAACCTGTGTACAATCTTTCGCTCCAACAATGACCGGAATGTTCAGCGCCAGTCCGACCACTGCTGCGTGAGAATTCACACCACCCTGCGAGGTGATGATACCGGAGGCTTTCTTCATCACATCCAGCAGCTCGTTGGTGGTGCTGTCGATGACCAGAATATCTCCGGCACGGAAGTTCTGCAGCGCTTCTCTTTCGCTCTTTGCTACACAGACGCCTGCCTTGATGTTGCCTTCACCGATACCGGTTCCGTGCAGAATAACATCCCCCACCGTCTGCACCTTGAGCAGGTTGGTAGTGCCCGGGATACCCAGCGGAACACCTGCGGTGATAACGACCAGGTCGCCGTCCTGTACCACTCCGCACTCCTTCGAACGCGCCATAGCGTGCTTAAACAGACCATCCTCGGTGTTCTGCTCCCCACACAATACCGGCACAACACCCCAGGACATACTCAGATGGCGGTAGGTCGGCATCTGGGTGGTGCAACCGATGATTGGCATCTGCGGACGGTATTTGCTGATCATACGAGCGGTCTGACCCGACTGGGTAACGGTGATGATGGCGCTTGCCTCCAGGTCATACGCTGCCGAACAGGTCGCATGGGAAATCGCGTTGGTCACATCGCGGTTCACCGTGCCTTCATGCTCACGGAAGCGGCGGCGATAGTTGATGTCTTCCTCGGTGCGCTCTGCAATTCTTGCCATTGTCCGAACTGCCTCCACCGGATATTTTCCGGCAGCAGTCTCACCGGAGAGCATGATCACGCTGGTGCCGTCATAGATAGCGTTGGCAACGTCGGTTGCCTCTGCACGGGTCGGACGCGGATGGTTCATCATACTGTCCAGCATCTGGGTTGCGGTAATAACATACTTACCACTGGTATAGACCCTCTGAATCAGCATCTTCTGGATAACCGGAACATCCTCCAGCGGAATCTCAACACCCATGTCGCCGCGGGCAATCATAATGCCGTCGGAAACACGCAGGATTTCGTCGATGTTGTTGACGCCCTGTGCATTTTCAATCTTCGCAATGATTTTGATGGTGTTGCAGCCGTTCTCCTCCAGGATTTCACGAATCTGCAAAATATCCTGCGCGCAGCGGGTAAAGGAAGCTGCGATAAAGTCAAACCCGGCTTTGATACCAAAACGAATATCATCGCGGTCCTTGTCGCTTAAATACGGCATCGACAGGTCTACATTCGGAACATTGACGCCTTTGCGGTCGGAGATCGGTCCGCCGTTGAGGACCACACAGCTGATTCGGGTGTCTTCCACCTTTTCTACCAGCAGCTCGATCAGACCGTCGTCAATCAGGATGTGGTCACCTTTGGAAACATCCCTTGGCAGGTCCTTGAAAGTGATGGAAGCGATGGTGTCATCGCCCAGCAGATCCTCGGTGGTCAGCACAAACGGGTTGCCTTCCTGCAAAACTGCCTTTCCGTCCTTGAGCTTGCCCAGACGGATTTCCGGTCCTTTGGTGTCCAGCAGGGTTGCCAGCGGAACATCCAGCTCTTTTCTCAATTTTTTTACCACATCCAGGCGCTTCTGATGCTCCTCGTGGCTTCCGTGCGAAAAGTTAAAACGGGCAACGTTCATTCCCGCTTTGATCATTTCCCTTAACGTGTTTTCGGACTCGCTTGCCGGTCCAAGTGTACAGATGATCTTCGTCTTTCTCATATGGTGCACACTCCTTTTGTAAAATACCATCTCTTTTTATTGCACAATCGTTGACCCTGCCAGCCAGCTTGTCCTGTCTGCAAAGTCCTAATAAAACTATATCTTACAATTCTGATAAAATCAATCGTTACAGCCGGTTATTTACTCGTTTTTCCGAGATTGTACAGATTTCCACCCGTTTGCTGGATATTTTTTTAACAAGGCATAGAAATTTTTTTGCTCTTTTCCTGCAAAAAAGAACACCCTTGGTCGCCTGTTGTCCGGTGCCGCAGGTGTTCTCTTTGAAAGGAAAGTATTTATGCGTTCAAAAAAGCGCTGGTTATCTTGTGATTGGCTGCTTTAGTTACCCCAGCTCCAGAAGCTTTTTCCAGAGTTGTTTTCATTCTGGGAAGGAACCTGCTGCTGTGACTGCTGTGGCTGTTCGGTCTGTACGGTGGTGTCCGACGGAGCGCCTGCCTCACCCAGCTCCAGCTTCAGAGTCAGCTGCTGGTCCTTGCCATAGCTCTGCATTGCCTGTCTGTAAACGGTCAGCTCAATGACATCGCCCGGCTTATGACCTTCCAGGATGGAGGTCAAAGTCTCCTGCGAGGTGATGCTCTCGCCGTCGATGGCGGTGATGATGTCGCCCGCTACCAGACCTGCTTTGGCTGCCGGAGAGTTTTGCTCAACCGATACAACACCGATACCCGGCTGGTAACCGTAGATAGCTGCGAAGGTTGGGTCGATGATCTGCATGGTGATACCCATGACCACTCTGCCGCGGACATAACCGTACTCAATCAAATCATTGATGATTGGTTGTGCCTCGTTGATGGAGATGGCAAAGCCAATACCCTCATACTCGGTCGCTGCAATCTTCTGCGAGTTGATTCCGATGACCTGTCCATAGGAGTTGACCAGCGCACCGCCCGAGTTGCCCGGGTTGATGGCAGCATCGGTCTGGATGCAGTCGATGGTGCTGCCGCCGGTGGTGGTGATTGGACGGTTGACCGCCGACACATATCCCACTGTCAAGGTGCCTGCCAGCTCCAGTCCGCCCGGGTTGCCGATGGCGATGACCTGCTCACCGATTTGCATCTGGTCAGAGTTTCCAAATTCTGCCGGAGTCAGTCCGGTGGCATCGATCTTCAAAACCGCAAGGTCGGTCTTTTCATCCGAGCCGACCACGGTGGCATTGTATTCGCTGTTGTCGTTGAGCACTACCTTGATGCTGGTTGCACCGCTGACAACATGGGCATTTGTCACGATATAGCCGTCTGCGCTCAGGATAATACCCGAACCCTGGCTCTGCTCGCCGCCGAAGATACTCTGCTGGCTCTGGATGTATCCCACGATACCTACGGTAGAAGGCAGCACCTTGTTGTAACGGTCGGTGATGGTCAGCTGACCCTCCGACAGATTGACTGCCTCCGAGCCGGTCGAATCCGGCTTGTTGTTTAAGGTCAACTGGGTTCCTGCCTGCGATTGGACCTCAGCACTCGGAACTTCCTCCGTCTGCGGCGCACGCTGGTCGGAGATCAGTGCATAGGTTCCATAACCGGCAAGGCTGATGACACCGGCACACAGGATGGCACACATAATGATGGTGAACACCCGCAGCCCCTTGTTCTTTTTGTTTTTGGAGGATGTATGTTTTGGCTCTGCCTTATAATCCTCATAATTCCATTTGTAGCTTTCGCTTTCCTTTGGGTCGATATGCGGCTCAGCGGCATCCTGCTGGGCACTGTTGTCGCCATAGCTGTAACGGCTGTTGTAGCCCGAGGTGTTTTCCTGCTGCTTTTTCGGTCCCGAATGGTACCAGCCCTCTTCGTTCGGCTGCTCACCGGACGTGGTTTCTTCCTTGTGGAAAACGCCTCCTGCCCGCTGTGCTTCCTCCTGCCCGCTGCCGGAAACATTTTTGTCAGAAAATACCCAACCGCTGCCGGAGCTTTCCGATGGCTGCTCGTTCTGTACGGGCTGCTCATTTTGATTCATTTCCTCATTTGGCTGCTCGCCGTTTTCATTCAATCTCTTATCATCCATATTGCAAAACCTCCCTGCTTCCGGCTGTCACAAGCACCTCACCCGGATAGCTGTTGTTCTTGTTTGATTACAGTGTTTATTATATCCGCAATTTATGAAGATAAATGAAACAAGGCTTAAACTGTTTCATACTTTTTTCTGCTAAAATAATGAATTTTTCTTCATCATTTTTACATTCGGCAAAGCTGTTAGACTTCACGCACCGAAACCGGTTTTGGCTGACGGGTCAGCGCCTTGGGAGCGGTTGCTACCGAGAAGCTGAACTCGCAGTATTCACCTTCTACGCTGCGGGCGATGACCTCTCCCTGGTGCAGGTTGACAATCGAGCGCACGATGTACAACCCCAAACCCACACCGGTCTTGTCCATGCTTCTGGAGCGGTCGGTTTTATAGAATCGGTCGAACACCTTGGAAATTTCATCCTTCGGGATGCCGTCGCCCGAATTTTTGATGTTGATGTAGGTGCGCTTGGGGTCCACCGTATAGCTGACCTCGACATAACCGCCCTCGTTTGCAAACTTGACCGCATTCTCCAGCAGGTTGTACACCACCTGATGAATCAAATCCTGATCGGCTTCGACCATAATCTTTCCGGTGTCCTCCAGTCCGCGAATCTCCAGATGTTTGGCATCAATGGTCTGCTCAAAGGTGAAGATGCTCGACAGCACCGATTCGTTGACATCAAAGACGGTCGGGTTGAGCTTCATCTCCCCTGCCTCGATTTTGGCAATGTTAAGCATCGAGCGCACCAGACGCGACAAACGCTTGACCTCATCGGAGACCAGTGTCAGATAATGCCGCTCCCTCTCCGGCGGAATGGTGCCGTCGAGGATACCGTCGATAAAACCGGCAATACTGGTCATCGGCGTTTTCAGCTCGTGGGAAACATTGGCGATAAACGACCGACGCACCGTCTCCTGCTGTGCCAAACTGTCCGCCATATTATTGAATGCCATTGACAGTTTTCCAATTTCGTCCTGCTCACGGATGGGCACCCGAACACTGAAGTCGCCCTTGGCAAACGCCTCGGTTGCTTTAAGCATCTCCCGCAGCGGGCGCACCATGTTGCCGGTGACCACATATACCAGTGCAAAAGTCACCACCAGCATCACCAGCGCACTCAGCAGGAACATTTTGAGAATATCTCCCATAAATTCGGTCAGACCCTGCGCAGAGCTGGAAGCAAAGATGACCCCTGCAATCTGCCCGTCCGACAAGGTCAGCGGCACACCGGCGGTGTAGTAGGAGCTTTTGTAGATTTCTCCCATCTTGCCCACCTCGGTGTAGCAGCCGTTGTTTTTGACCTTCTGAATCATTTCCTCCTCAATCCCATACACCATGTGGTTGCAGGTGGAACGGTGGGTACACAACAGCACATCGCCCGACAGGTTTGCCAGGTAAATGTCCGCATCCAGCGCCTTTGCCATCGGAATCCATGAGCTGGTCAGCAGTGCATTGTTGACCAGCTGGTATCTTCCGTCCACAGATATGATATACCGTTCGGTCATCTCCGCAGCATACTTAGCATTTTTCTCCAAAGCGCCCAGCTTGTCCTCCTTAAAATACTGTGCTGCAAACACCATGAAAATCACGCCCAGCAAAATGATGCTGGTCAGGATAATCGAACAACACATGGTAAAATATCTTCTTACCAGTCCTCGCTGCATAGATCTTCCTCCTTTGACACTTCTTGTCGATTTCCGTCAAAAAAGCCGCTGTATTCCTTGTACAGCGGCTTGGAACAGCTATTCCTTCACTTCAAATTTGTATCCGACGCCCCATACCGTTTTCAGGCTCCATTTGTCGGACACACCCTCCAGCTTTTCACGCAGGCGTTTGACGTGTACGTCCACCGTTCTGGAGTCTCCGTAATACTCAAATCCCCATACCTCGTTGAGCAGCTGGTCCCTGGTATAAACACGGTTTGGATTGCTTGCCAGATGGTACAGCAGCTCCAACTCCTTGGGTGGTGTGTCGATGACCTTTCCGTCCACCTTCAGCTCATATTTGGTCATGTTGACCACCAGCTTGTCGTAGGAAACCTCCTTGACATCGCTGCCAGCCGAAGCTTTTCCGGTTCTTCTCATCACAGCCTTGATGCGCGCTACGATCTCTTTTGCATCAAACGGCTTGACCACATAGTCGTCGGCGCCCAGCTCCAGACCCAGCACCTTGTCAAAGGTTTCGCCCTTGGCAGTGACCATGATGATCGGGCAGTTGGATTTTTTGCGGATGTCCCTGCACACCTGCCAGCCGTCCAGCTTTGGCATCATGATGTCCAGCAGCACGATGTCTGGATTTTCCGCATTAAAACGCTCGATTGCCTGCTCGCCGTCTGCCGCAAGCACTACAGTATATCCTTCCTTTTCCAGGTATAATCTCAGCAGCTCCGCAATATTCTGGTCGTCATCTGCAACCAGGATTTTTCCCATAGACATAAATTGCTCCTTTTCTCCGCTGCCCTGCAAAAATCCCCCAGCCGTGGCGCCGCAGCAGCGGACAGACGCCATGGATATGTGCCGCATTTTCTTCTTTATTATAGCACAAAACCGAAGGGCTTGCACCCTGTTTTTTGTCGAAAATCCCCTCGGGCTTTACTATTTATTATACTAAACTGTGCCGAAAAATGGTGAAAAAACTTTAAACAGATTTTGCCAAACCGATGAAATCTCCGTCTTCGATTTTGGCAGCGCAGCTCTTGCCTAAACTGTCGACAAAGGATATAATAAAGGTGTATCTGCTTTTTTCACTTATAGAAAGGAACGAATCAATATGAAACTTGGTATCGTGGGTTTACCAAATGTAGGAAAAAGTACATTATTTAATTCGCTGACAAAGGCAGGAGCAGAGTCAGCCAATTATCCATTCTGTACTATAGACCCAAACATCGGTATTGTTGCCGTTCCAGATCAGCGTCTTAAGGTGCTGTCAGATATGTATGATTCTGCAAAGATTGTTCCGGCTACTATCGAATTTGTTGATATTGCAGGTCTTGTAAAAGGTGCATCCAAAGGAGAGGGACTTGGTAACCAGTTCCTTGCCAATATCCGTGAAGTAGACGCTATCGTTCACGTTGTACGCTGTTTTGAGGATACCAATGTAATCCATGTTGACGGAAGTGTTGATCCACTTCGTGATATTGAGACAATTAACTTTGAGCTTATTTTCTCTGATATCGAAGTATTAGACCGCCGTATTTCCAAATCTGCCCGCGCAGCACACAATGATAAAAAGATTGCTGCAGAAGTAGAATTCTTAAAGAAAGTAAAAGCACATCTTGAAGATGGACAGCTTGCTAAAACTTTCGTAACAGAAGATGAGGATGAGCAGGCATTATTAAACGAATGTAATCTTCTTACTGCAAAACCAGTTATTTTTGCCGCTAACGTTTCCGAAGATGACTTAGCAGATGACGGTGCAGAAAATGATTATGTACAGAAAGTAAGAGAATATGCAAAGAGTTGCGAAGCAGAAGTATTTGTTGTATGCGCGCAGATTGAGCAGGAAATCGCTGAACTTGATGATGATGAAAAGGCAATGTTCTTAGAGGACTTAGGATTAAAAGAATCCGGTCTTGAAAAACTTATCAAGGCAAGCTACTCCTTACTCGGACTTATCTCTTATCTTACAGCAGGTCCAATCGAGTCTAAAGCATGGACAATCACCCGTGGAACAAAGGCTCCACAGGCTGCCGGAAAGATTCACTCTGACTTCGAACGAGGCTTTATCAAAGCTGATGTTATCAGCTACGAGGACTTAATCGCAAACGGAAGCATGACTGCCGCAAGAGATAAGGGACTTGTACGCTCTGAGGGAAAAGAATACGTCATGCAGGACGGAGATGTGGTTCTGTTTAAATTTAATGTATAATTTGGTTTAGTAGTAAAACAGACGAAACCATTGAAGCCAATAAGTCATATTTGTGATTTTAGTCGCGGCGTGCTGAATGTTCGCTTACCTGCTCGCATTCAACACTTGCTCCGAGACCACAAATATACCTTATTGGGGGCAATGGCTTCTGTGCT
>ENA-OPCV01001760-OPCV01001760.1-human-gut-metagenome-genome-assembly--contig:-NODE-1760-length-15045-cov-6.806805_pt1 | contig 15045 bp, 10 predicted proteins | sample MGYA00241257_ERZ501494 | MGnify/ENA primary metagenome ERZ501494 (study PRJEB25962, sample SAMEA2042618) | human gut metagenome | biome: human gut; feature: human-associated habitat; material: faeces...
CCTTGCAGGGTGCAGGGGCAGCGCCCCTGCCGGAGTCCAGAGGCAGAGCCTCTGGCGTCTCCCCTTTTACCCCAGTTCCTTCACCCGGTGGCAGGCGACGAAGTGACCCTTCTCGACTTCGTTGAAAGGCGGCATCGACTGCGCGCAGGCTTCGGTGGCGTAGGGGCAGCGCGTGCGGAACGGACAGCCCGACGGCGCGTTCAGGGGGCTTGGAATGTCGCCGGAGAGGACAATGCGCTTGTTCGCGCGCGCCGCCTTCGGGTCAGGCAGCGGAACGGCGGACAAAAGCGACTTGGAATACGGGTGCAGCGGGTGATTGTAGATTTCCTCCGCCGACGCCAGCTCCACCATCTTGCCCAGATACATCACGGCGATTCTGTCCGAAATGTGCCGCACAACCAGCAGGTCATGCGCAATGAACAGGTATGTCAGCCCCAGCCGATCCTGCAAATCATCAAACATGTTGATGACTTGCGCCTGAATCGACACGTCCAGCGCCGACACCGGCTCGTCGCAGACGATGAATTCCGGATTCACCGCCAGCGCGCGGGCAATGCCGATGCGCTGCCGCTGACCGCCGGAAAACTCGTGCGCGTAACGCGAGGCGTGTTCACTGTTCAGCCCGACATAGCCCAGCAGCTGCAAAATGCGCTCCTCCCGCTCCTTCTTGGAGGAATACAGGTGGTGCACATCCAGCGGTTCGCCCACGATGTCCGACACGGTCATGCGCGGGTTCAGCGAGGAATACGGATCTTGGAACACCATCGTCGCCTTCGTGCGGAACTTCTGCAAGTCCGCTTTCGTCTTGACGGGCTTGCCATCGTAAATGATTTCGCCCGCCGTCGGCTTGTACAATTGGAGGATGGTGCGCCCAACAGTCGTCTTGCCGCAGCCGGATTCGCCCACCAGACCGAGCGTTTCGCCCTTGTTGATGGTGAAGGACACATCATCGACCGCCTTCAGCGGCTTGGTGCGGAAGAAGCCCATGTTGATGTCAAAGTATTCTTTCAGTCCTTTGACTTCCAGCAATGGCTGGTGCATCTGCGCTTCAGACACAGGGCACTCCTCCTTCCTCCGTGATGCTGCCGTCCTCCACGCCCTTCTTGACGTTCATCCAGCAGGTTGCCATATGGTCGTCGTTGATGAGCATCCGAACCGGCTTCTCTTTCAGGCAAATCTTCATCGCCGCCTCGCAGCGGGGCGCGAACGGGCAGCCTTTGGGCATGTTCAGCAGGTCAATCGGCGTACCGGTAATCGGCTCCAGGCGCTGTCCGTTGTTCTCCGCCGTCGGGATGGAGCGCATCAAGCCCTTTGTGTACTCGTGGCGCGGGTTGTAGAAGATTTCATCCGCCGTCCCCTGTTCGCAGATAGAACCAGCGTACATGACAATGACCTCGTCGCACATCTGGGCGACAACGCCCAAGTCGTGCGTAATCATGATAATCGCCATGCCCATCTTCTTCTGCAAATCGCGCATCAAATCAAGAATCTGCGCCTGAATTGTCACGTCCAGCGCGGTCGTCGGCTCGTCGGCAATCAGGATGTCCGGCTCGCACGCCAGCGCCATAGCAATCATCACGCGCTGCCGCATACCGCCCGACAACTCGAACGGGTACTGCTTCATGCGCTTTTCCGGCTCGTTGACGTTGACCAGCTTCAGCATCTCCACCGCGCGTTCGCGCGCCTGATGGCGGTTGCGGTCGGTGTGCAGCAGAATTGCTTCCATCAGCTGCCGGCCGATGGTGTAGGTCGGGTTCAGAGACGTCATCGGGTCTTGGAAGATAATCGAGATGCGGTTGCCGCGCACGGAGCGTAGCAGCTTCTCGTCCGCGCCGACCAGCTCCTGCCCGTCGAATTTCACGCTGCCGCTGACGATTTTGCCCGTCGGCGCGAGAATCTGCATGACGGAATACGCCGTGACGCTCTTGCCCGAACCGCTTTCGCCCACGATGCCCAGCACCTTGCCATGGTCAAGGCGGAACGAAACGCCGTCCACCGCCTTAACTTCGCCCGCGTCGGTGAAGAAGGATGTATGCAGGTCATTGACTTCCAGCAATGCCATTTTGTCCAGCTCCTTTCATCACGCATTCAGCTTCGGGTCAAATGCGTCGCGCAGACCGTCGCCGAACAGGTTCAGGCTTAGCACGATGAGGCAGATGACCACGGCGGGGATAATCAGGCGATAGGTGTAGGAATAGATGCCGTTGAGCGCGTCAGAAGCCAGCGAACCCAGCGAGGGCATCGGCGCGTTGACGCCCAGCCCCAGGAAGGATAGGAAGCTTTCGGTGAAAATCGCGTTCGGAATTTGCAGCGCGGTCGAAATAATCACGACGCTGATGCAGTTCGGCAGAAGGTGCTTGCGGATAATCCACCGTGCCTTCGCGCCCGTCGCCTGCGCCGACAGCACATACTCCTGCTCGCGGAGGGACAGAATCTGACCGCGAATCAGGCGCGCCATGCCCACCCAGTAGAGCAGACCAAAGACGATGAACATACTGATGATGTTCGAGCCGATTTTCTCTAAGATGGTGCCTTCCACATGCAGCACCTGCCCCAGCACGACCGACAGCAGGATGATGACCAGCATATCCGGCAATGAGTAGATAATATCGACGATTCGCATGATGAACAAGTCCACCCTGCCGCCGAAGTATCCCGCGACTGCGCCAATCATCATGCCAATCACCAGCACGATGATGCTGGCGAAGAAGCCGACGGCAAGGGAAATGCGTGTCCCGTAGACGACGCGGATGAAGTAGTCGCGTCCGTGCGCGTCCGTGCCGAAGATGTGCGGGAAAACAGATTCCCCTTTGTCGATTTTCTTCAGTTCCGTCTTGCCGTACTGGAACGGCGCGAGGTTGTTGTAGCTATTGTCCATCGGGCGACCCTTCGTCTGTCCCAGCATCTGGTCATACGAATACGGCCAGAACATCGGAATAATGATGGAGGACAGCGTAATCAGCACAATCAGAATCAGGCTGATGGTCGCGACCTTGTTTTTCAGCAGGCGCTTCACGCCATCGCGGAAAAAGGTCGAGGACGGTCGCATCCGGGAGATGACTTCCTTTTCCTCCGCCGTCGCGGGCATGAAGGAATCCACATCCAGATGCAGGCTAAAGGGCTTTTTCTTGTTCATCATCATGATGCAGAGGCCTCCTTATTCGTAATCAATGCGCGGATCAACCACCTTGTAGAGCAGGTCGCTGATCAGATTCATAATCACGATTAAAGAGGCGAGGAAAATGGTCGTCCCCATAATCATGGTGTAGTCGCGGTTGGTGATGCTGGATACGAACTGGCGGCCGATGCCCGGCACAGCGAAAATCTGCTCGACGACCATCGAACCAGTGACGATGAACGCCAGCATCGGGCCGAAATAGGTGATAACCGGAATCAGCGAGTTCTTCAGCGCGTGACCGAAGATAATTTTCTTTCCCGAAACGCCCTTGGCGCGCGCGGTGCGGATATAATCCTGCCCCAGCACGTCGAGCATGGAGGAGCGCGTCAGGCGCGTGATGTAGCTCATCGGGTAGAGCGCAAGGGTGATAATCGGGAGGATCAGCCCTTCGGCCGTCGCGCCGTTCGCGGGTACCCAGCCTAACTTGACTGAGAACACTATCAGCAGGAATGACCCCATAATGAACGACGGCATGGACACGAACGCGGTCGTAATCACCATGATAATCTTATCCAGCACGGTGTTGCGCCGCAGCGCCGCCAACGCGCCGAGGACGATGCCGGCAATCGCCGCGCTGAACGCCGCAATCAGACCAAGCTTTGCGGAGGTCTTCATGCCATCCAGAATAATGTCGATGACCTGACGTCCGCGCTGTTTCAGGCTCGGCCCGAAGTCCAGCTTCGTCACCACGTCGCGCAGATACGTCACATACTGTTCACCCAGCGGCTTGTCCAGCCCGTACTTGGCCTCCAGCGCCGCCTGCGCTTCCGCGGAAATTGCCTTTTCACTTGCGAACGGTCCACCCGGAATCGAGTGCATCACGAAGAACGTCACCGTGATGACAATCCAGATGGTCAGCAGCGCCAGCAGCACGCGCTTGAGGACATAAAACAGCATCTTGGAATTCATCCGCTCCACCTTCCCGGCAGGGGCGCTGCCGCGTCTGCCTGCGTTTCTTGTTCATCGACGCGCAAAACCAACCAGTTTCACCGCGTCGATACTTTATTATGAAACACTGTATGGAGAAAATCAAGTGTTTTGCTGCATAAACTGTGTTTTTTTCATGTTTTTTTCGTGTATTTTGAATATTTTCGGCCATGTAGTTGCATTTGTCAAGTTTTCTGCAGCTCCTTGTGCATTTTTGCGCACAAAAAAATGCAGGACGGCGATTCGTCCTGCATCGTGGTAACGAAGTGAATTACTCCGCTGCCGCCAAGCTGCCAAAGATTTCCAGCGGCATATTCTCCAGCGCGTCGCCCACTTCCTTGCTGGCAACCTGGAACGTCACGGCGAGAACCGTCTCGTCGTCAAGGAAAGCATACAGCGCCAGCACAGTGTCGCCCGGCGTGTACATCAGGCAATAGTTTTCGTTGACATACAGCTCAGCGAGCATTTCTTCCGTCGCGCCCGCATCCTGAATGCCTTGCAGCAGCGTTTCGAAAGTCATCGCGGACTTCTGCACCGTAATGCTGACCGTCTGGTCGGCGTTGACGGCGAAGAGCAGGATGTTCTCGGCGTTTTCCGTGCCTGCGGGGACTTCCTGAACAGCCCAGTCCGCCGGAATCTGCATCGTCAGACCCGTGTCACCCAGCGCAACCGTCTGCGCCTCGAAGCTGACATTCATCTCGACTGCCGGCACTTCCGCTTCTTCCTCCGCGAATGCAAAGGCGGTGCAGCACATCATGAGCGCCATCAGGAGAGCAAGGAGTTTCTTCATATTTGTTTCCATCCTTTCATTTCCAGCATGATTTGGCTGATTTCTTTCCATATGGAACAGTCTCAGCTGGTAACATCTATGATACCAGATGCAAGGCGCTTTTGCTATACACTTTCGCGCAGGAAAACGCTTGATTCGCGCAGATTTGGGATTTCAGAATGAAGCAGCTTCCATTTTCATTCGGAAAATGTGAGTGAAGTGACTAAAATTTACTTTTTAATTTTCACAAAACAAGCGGTTGATTCCTTCCGTAAAAGCGGACTTTGCATCCCTCCCCCATCACAAAAAGCGGGGCACCGCGCGAGCCTTTCGCCCCCGCAGCCCCCCGCCATCCGCGCCGCGCAATTCCGCATTCCGGATTCCGCATTCCGCATTATTTCTTACTTTTTCGTCCAGTCCTGCTTTTCGCCGATGCCGTAGTTTGCCGGCAGCACGTCGTCATCAACCAGCACGAAGCCCAAATCCGCCGTGTAGGTCGTACTGGCGGAGGTCACCTGAACCGGGTTCGATTCACCGTTTTCGCCCAGAATCGACGCAATCAGCGGAATATCCGTGCGCATACGCGTCGGCACAACTTCCGCCGGGTAGATGGGCTTGAGCGTGTACACGCCCGGATACAGGTTCTCAAAGGTGTAGTAGCCATACGCGTCGGTCGTCGTTTCCGCGACGAGCTGGTCATTGCGCCACAGCTCGATGCGCATGTCGCCCAGACCGAGTTCGCCCGCGTCCTGCAGTCCGTTGCCGTTCAGGTCAAGCCAGCAGAAGTCGCCCAGCGTGCCCGGCTGCACCGCGCCAATATTCTGTTCCAGCTGATGCTGGCTCATGCGCAGGGCAATCAGGTCGCTCTCTCCCTCGCGGGCAGTGTAGGTCGTCATCACGCTGATGTTCTGCCCGTCCTTGAGGCGCGTGTCATCCTTTTCTACGACGACGTAGCCGTTCGGGAGCGTCACACGCAGACGGTAGTTCCCCGGCATCAGCCCATCAAAGCGGTAGACGCCGTCCTCGCCCGTCGCCGCGGTTTGCAGTTCGCTGCCCTTTTCGTCCAGCAGGATAACCTCCGCGCCGGACAGGGGCGCAATCTCGCCCGCGTTGTCGCACCAGACCATGCCGCCGATGCTTGTGTCAATCTTCAAGCCCAGCATCGGAGCAGTATAGTTGTTGTTTTCGCTAATTTCAATTTCGGTCATGACGAGCTGACTGCCCTCGGTGGTGAAGGTGCTGTCGCCCAGACGCGCCGCCTGCGTACCTTCCTTGAGGTCGTAGGCAAGGCTGTACACGCCGGGGGCAATGCCATCGATGGCGAATCGCCCATCCGCATCGGTCTGCACCTGCGCAAACACCGCGCCGGTTTCATCCAGCAGGGTCAGCGTCTCATTTTCCGGGGTGATTTCGCCAGCGTCCATGCGCCCGTTGTCATTCTCATCCACCCAAACCTGACCGGACATCTTCGACGGAATCACGCCGCCAAGCGCCTGATTCAGCCATTCCTCGCCCAGCCCGATTTCGATGTTCACCTGCTGCTCGTTCAGCCCGTGCATCAACGGCAGGGTCACATTACCGTCCAGCTTGGAGAGCACCATGCCCTCCGGGAAGCGCAGGGTCAGCGTGTAAGTGTCCGGCCGCAGCCCGGTGAAGCTGTACGCGCCCGTCGCATCGGTGAGGACGGTCTGCTCCGTCAAATCCTCGCGGGAGGGGGTCAGAATCAGCGTCACGCCGGCAAGCGCCGCTTCGTTTGCATCCTGTGCGCCGTTGCCGTTGTGATCGGCAAACACCATGCCTTCAATGTCGCCCAAAGCCAGTGCGCCGCACAGGGGCGCGGTGACCTCTTCGCCCACGCCGATGGTAAAGGAATCCGTCGTGCCGTCGGAATCCGGCGCGATGGTGTTGCCGCCGTCCGCCAGGGGAGCAAACACGCCGTCGCCCGGCAGCTCGTAGCGCAAGCGGTACGTTCCGGGCAGCACCGCGTCAAACAGGAAACTGCCATCCGCGCCGATGGTGCGGGTCGCCACGTCACCGGTTTCGTCCATCAGGTGAACCACCGCGCCGAGCAAGCCGCCTTCATCCGCGTCGCGCAGGCCATTGTCGTTCTTGTCGGCAAACACCACGCCGGACACATGGCCGGGGGTAATCATGCCGATATCAAGACCCGTCAAATCCGCGCCCATTGTCAGCGCCACCGGGTCGCTTTCGCCCGCGCCGCCGGAGAGATTGCGGAGGATATTGCCGTCGCCCGTGCGAGTGAACGCCAAGCCGCGGTTCGCGGTCGCGCTCACGGTGTACTGCCCCGGCGCAAGGTCATCGAAGGTATACACGCCGCTGCGGTTCGTTTTCGCCGTGCGGGTATTGCCGTTTTCATCCGTCAGGGTGACGGTGAAGTTGTTGACCATCTTTTCCGCGTCCATCCGGCTGCCGGAGAAGTCGTCATCCAGATACACCGTGCCGGAGATGCTGCCGTAAGTAATCGCGCCGATGGCCATCGTCATCTCGCTGTCGTTCTCCAGTACCACGTCAGAAATCGTGTGCTCGCGGCGGTCAGTGCCGGGAGCGAACATGTTGCCGTACTCGCCCTCGCCCGCGATGGTGTACACATAGCCTTGCGGAATCGTCGCTTTGACGCGGAACGTGCTGCCGCGGATGTTGGCGAAGGTGAAGCGCCCGTTCTCGTCGGAGACGGTGTTCAGCAGCTCCTTGCCGATGGCCTGACGGTACAGGACGACCTTCACGCCTTCCAGCGTCTTTTCGCCCTCGTCGTACACGCCGTTGTTGTTTTCATCCAGGAAGCAGATGCCGTTGATGTCAGAGCTCTTCATCACGCCAAGGAGGACTTCCTCCAAGTCACCGCGTTCAAGAATCACCTGATCCGTTTCGGAGCGCTTGAATTCGCTGGTGATGATGGAGCGGCGATTACCGCCCGTCTGGCTGTAGCGCGCAAAGACCAAGCCGTCCGGCAGGCTGTATTCGACATTGTATGTGCCGTAGCGCATTTGACCGATGTAGAATTTGCCGTCCTCGCCGCTCTCGGTTTCGTACACCAAGCCGTTTTTCACGCCGACGGCGCGGATTTTGATGCCCGCTTGACCGGGTTCGCCGTCCTGATACACGCCGTCGTCGTTTTCATCCAGCCACACAAGGCCCTGCAGCGCCGCCATCGTCATCACGCCGACGCCCACGTCGGTCACAGAACCGGCTTCGAGGGTCAGCGGCACGCTGTTTTGCACTCGTTCGGTCGTTTCATCCATGATGGACATGTTCGCGCTGACATTTTTGCCGTGCGCACCATGGCCGAAGCCCGCGGGCAGCTCGCTGCGCAGGACGTACGTCCCCGCCGGCACAGCCAGCGACACTTCGCCGTTCTTGTCCGTTTCGCCGGATGCCACAACAACCTCCACGCCGTTGACTTCGGTGATGAGGCTCATCGTCGCGCCGGACACGCCTTCCTCGTACTTCCCGCGTGAACCGTTGTTATCGTTGTCGCGGAAGGCGTGGATGGTCAGCGCCGCCGGATTCGCCGCCTTCGCGGTCACAGTCGCGGGTTCGTCGCTAATGACGAGCGCGCCGTTGGCAAGGGTCACGCCCGCATCATAGCGGACGACGTACGTCCCGTATTCGAGGAACTCCGCCTGCCAAGCGCCGTTTTCATCCGTCACCGCTTCCGCCGCGACTTCGCCCGCCTGATTGACCAGCTGCACCTGCACGCCGCTCATCGGCTGACCGTCCAGCCCCAGCACCACGCCGGAAGCGTCGCCGGTGGCATGGTTCGCCAGCGCCGGCAGCACAACGGTTTCGCCCGCGCCGATTTCCACCAGAATGCTCGCCGTCACGCCCGTATCGGTCGTGCTGAGCGTCCAGCCCTCGGTGTCATACAGGCCGCGCGGCAGGGTTGCCGTAATCTGGTAGGTATCAGGATACAGGTCGTTCAGCGCAAACGCGCCGCTGACCGTCATCTGTTCACTCATCCGCTGGCCGGAAATCGTCACTTCCGCCGGGGCAGACAGATCGTCGATGCTGCCGGTCATGCCGCCGCTGAGCGTCAGATCCAGTTCATAGCGGCTGGTCTGCATCGCCTGAATGTTCACCAGCCACTGTGCCTGACCCTTTTGCAGGTTCGGCCAGTCGTTCACGCCCGTCAGCAGCGTGCCTTCCGGCAGCGTCACCGTGACGGAGTACGTCCCGTGGAAGAGGTCGGCTTCCTTCACCGTCTCGCCATCAGTCAGGTAGCCCGTGCGGGTCGTTTTGCCGTCCTCGCTGACAATCTGGTACGCCACTGCCGCGTTCACGCCGCGCATGAGCATCGTCAGCGTGCCGTCCACGGGTTCAGGGGTGGGGGTCGGCGTAGGCGTAGGCGTCGGGCTCGGCGTGGGCGTCGGGCTCGGGGTCGGGGTAGCCGTCGGGGTTGGCGTCGGCGCTTCCGTGGGTTTCTCCGTCGGTTCCTCCGTCGGATTCTCGGTCGGCGCTTCCGTCGGCGCTAAGGTCGGGGTAGCCGTCGGGGTCGGCGTAGGTGTTGCCGTTGGCGTAGGCGTTGCCGTCGGGGTCGGTGTAGGTGTCGGGGTGGGCGTCGGCGTAGGCGTAGGTTCAGGCGTGGCGGTCGGCGCCATCGTCGGCGGCACATAGTAATAGGAAGCGTTCACCTTCGTCACGGAATCCGCACCCGTGTAGCGCTCAATGTTGATAATCTTGTCGCGCCAGCTTTCAATGGCCAGCGAAGCCTTCGTCATGCGCAGGGTATACAGCCCCGTGTGAATCGCCGTCGGCAGGGCATAGTCGCCCCGGCTGTCGGTGTCGAAGGAGAGAATCGTCTCGCCGCGCTCGTTAATCAGGTCAAAAGAGGAGCTGCTCTCCGTGTGCACGGTGAACAGACCCGTGTCCGTCAGCACAGCAATGACCGCTTTGTTCAGCCGTCCGCCGACAATCGACACGGTGTAGCTCGCCGCCATAATGGCGTCCTCCGGCATCGTTTCCGCCACCGGGACAAGCTGCACATTGCCCGTTCCGGGGACGGAAATCGGGTCGCTGCCGAAGTCGGTCAGGCGAATCGTGCCGACCGCCTCCCCGTTCTGCATGACGGTAAAATCGCCCGTGAATTTCCGGGATTCATACGTTCCCGCGCTTGTGGCATACATGCCCAGAAAATCCACTTGCAGCATCGTCAGCTCCGATGCCGCAGCCGTGGGGAGCAGCATCAGCAGCATTCCCAGTGCGAGCAGGAGTGACAGAAATCGCTTGCCAAGCATCCTCATCTTGCCTGTTCCTCCATCTGAATCATCCGCAAGCCGTGCGGAGTAAAGTCACAGAATAATCCATGTACTATGGTAAAGCAATCCGCCCGACTTGTCAACCATTCCGCGCATATTTTTACAATTGGATTGCTTTTCTGGTCGAAAATCAGCATGTTCCGGCAATGAAAAAGAAGGCTGACTTTTTCAGTCAGCCTCCCATGCAGATACTATTCCCAAATGAGAATGCGCCGAGATGCACCGCAAATGATTCGTTCTGGCTGACGCGAACGCCAGCGTGGGAAAGGCGCAAGCAGATGGCACAGCCGAATGCAGGAAACAGTATCAGTTGCTGCCGCCCATCAGCAGGGTCAGCATGCTCTCCGGCAGACTCATCAGCAGGGTCATGGGCAGGTTCTGCAGGTTGTTCATCACCTTGACGAACCACGTCTGGAACTCATTGTCCGTCATCGCGCCCAAATCCTGCGCCTTGCTCACGTCCAGCGCGTCCTTCGCGTCGCAGGTGCGGGTTTCCGCCGTGATGGTCACAACGTCCAGACCCATGAAGCGCACCAGCACATCCACCTTGCGGACGCCCTGTTCGCCGTCCATCGTCGTAGCGGTCGTCACCACCACGCCGAAGCCCTGCTCGACACCGTCCACCGTTTCCTTGATTTCCACATCAACAACGCTGCTGTCCGTGCCGACGCCCTTGCCGCTGACGTTGATTTCAACGGGGTCTTCGCCATCATAGGCGGTCAGGTTCGCCGTGAAGTTCTCCAAGTCGCCTGCGAAGGTCAGCGTCGCCGCGGTATCTTCCGCGCTCTTGATGGTCACAAGCCACGTCGCCACGCCGTCCGCCGTGTTGCGGGTCATCGTGAAGGAGATCGGCAGGGGTTCTTCGCCGCCGTTGTTGATCTTCACCGAAGCCGTCATGCGAACCAGCTCGCCTGCTTCAGTCATCCAGTATTCATAAACGATGTCATCCGCGTAGAGATCTGCTTCATCAAGTTCTTTCAGCAGGTCGTCCCAGCTCGTGTCAGCAGCGGAAAAAAGCGCATCCATGTAAGCACCGACGCTCGGAACGCTGTGGATCATTTCCAGCAGGGCTTTCGTCATCTCGACGATCTTTTCCGGCGGAACGGTGACTTTGACGTAGCTCTTCGCCGCGTCGCAGTCGCCGGGCTGCTCGGTCACTTCTGCCATTTCTTCACCGGACAGTATTTCGTTCATCATGGTCATGAACGCTGTGGTGTCCGCCTGCGTCAGTTCTTCCATGAGCTGCTCTTCCGTCATGCTGCTCAGGTTCGCCGCTGCTTCCATCAGGGCAGTGTATTCCGCATTGCCGCTCAGCTGTTCCTTCGATTCTTCAATCGCCTTTTCGATCTCCTCGTCGCTCTGACCGGACATCTTCATCGTCGCGCGGAGGGCTTTTTCCCTGATGGCTTCCACGTCCTTGCTGTTCACAGCAATCACGCCGCCCAGCAGCGCGCTGGACACATACATCAGCTGGTTTTCTTCCGCAGCAGTCGTCAGCGACGCCATACCCAGCACGCTCTTGCCGCTCAGGTTCAGGTCAAAGCCAGCTTCGTCGCCCTGCTGATAGCCGGTCAGGGACAGCGCCGCCAGCAGGTCGTTGATGGCAGCCATCGCGGTGTCATCCCCGCCCAGCGCCGCCACGAGGTCAGCGTTCAGGTCGTGGATGGTAATGGTGGTTTCCTGACGCGCGGCATTGTCCCACACGCTGTTTTCCGCCATCGAGGTCAGGGGCATCGCCAGCATCATGATGCTGAGCAGTACCGCAAGCAATTTCTTCATGGGGTTTTCCTCCTTGTTATTTGGTTTTCCTTTTTCTTTATAGCGAACACTGCGGGGGCAGTGATGCTTTCGGTTGACTTACTCTGCGTTGTCGAGAATCAGCTGCGACACGCTGGTGGTGAACTGGCGCGTGCTGTCCGGCAAATTCATCATGAACCGCGGCAGAATCTGCCCGGCGGTGAACATCACGCCCGTCATGTACGCCTTAAAGCGCGCACTGCTGATTTCGCCCAAGTCCAGCACGTCGCCATCCGACAGCAGGGGGCGCGTTTCGCACGGGCGCGTTTCGGCGGCAATCGTCAGGAAGTGCTCGCCCTGCCAGAGCAGCTGAACATCCACATTCTGATACACTTCGCCATCCACCTGCTGGGTGTCCATGCTGGCGCTCCAGCTAATGCCCTTTTCTTCCCCGTCCACCGTGCGGTGCATTTCCAGCAGGAGATTCTCTTCGTTCGTCAGCGACGAAATGGTGCAGCGATACAGGTTCTGTTCGCCGTCATCCGACGTAATCAGCACCGCTATTCCGCCATTGTCCTCCATCTTCAGCTGACCATTCGTGCCCTTGCCCGCCGTTTCCTGCCGCCAATCCAGCCGCACGTCGTCGCCCGTCGGATGGAAATTCACCGTGATTGCTGCGTTCAGCAGCGTATCCTGCGCCAGCGTCGGCGTATGGGTCGGCGCAACCTTGTAGCTGATCACCACCCGCAGCAGGCGCATCGACGAATCCACATACTGCGCCACCTGCGCATCTTCCACCAGCAGCGTCTGCTGACGCAGCCACGTCTGCAAGTCCGTATCCTCGACGGGCTGATCCTGCGCGAACGCCACCAGCTGCCGATACGTATTGAGCAAATCCACATACGCCTTGACGGCGGGCGTTTCTTCCACCGTATCCAGCAGAATGCACAGCACCTCCATCAGCTGCTCATTGCTGAGGGGGAAGTACAGAATGTTCTTCGCCGATTCGCATCCTTCGAGCGGATTCGAGACGCTTTCCACCCGCGTAACCTTCAATATCTTGTTCAAGCGCGTAGCAGCCTGCTGCCAGTCCGTCTCGAACAAGCCATTGGCAATGTCCTCCGACTGCATTTCGCCCGTTATCAGCGGATTTTTCGTGATTTTCGCCAGCAGTGCGCCCACGTTCTCGTACTCTTGCGCAATGGATTCGCTGACTTCCTTAGCGGGCAGCTCCACCCCTGCGTCCGCATACACGCTCTGCGACGCATTCCACTGATGGAGGATTTCCGCGATATGCCGCATATCCTCTTCGAGATTCAGGTGCAGTGTTCCGCCCAGCACATCACCGCTGATGTAGACATCCGCGCCGCGAGTCTGCACGCCGTAATCCACAATGGACTGGTCATTCAGAAACAGCTCACACGAGGTGAACCCCTGCCGATAGACCTCCACGCGCAGGGCATCCAGCAAATCCCGATACGCGGTTTCCGCCGCTTCCTCCATTTCCGGCACGAGCGCCCGCCCGTTGAAATCGCGGAAGGTGATGGTCGTCAGCGTCGCTTGGGGCGCGTTTTCCTCCGCCAGTCCGCACAGCGGCAGCATCAGCGCCAGCGTCAGCAGAATTGCAAGCAGCTTCTTCATTCGTCAGCCTCCTTGACATTCGGTTGTGCGCTTTTCAGCATTCCATTACCATTATATCAAAAAAAACACCTGTTGCAAGCGAATATGCGCAAGTTTTACAATTCCGTGCCTGAAAGATGCAAATTTGCGTCTGAAAGCGCAGCTTCGCGGGAAAAATGCTTGATGCCGTCATGCAAAATTTCTGTGAATGGCGCAAAAGGCCGTTTTCCCCTCTTGTGAAGCGCGAAAAAATATGCTACAATAGACAGAGTATTCCGGATTACTGAAAGGAGCTAATTCGCATGGAATTTCTGACCAAGCTTTTGGGCATCGCCACCGCCGTTGCGGAAACCACCACCACCGGTGCGGCCGACCCTGCCGCCGTCACCACGGATTCTGCCGCTGGCGGCATTGTCGGTATCCTCTTCAGCCTTCTGCCGCTGCTGCTGGTTTTCGTCCTGATGTACTTCATGATGATTCGCCCGGAGAAGAAGCGCCGCAAGAAGGAGCAGGACATGCTCGCGTCCCTGAAGAAGGGCGACCGCGTGTGCACCATCGGCGGCATCTACGCCACCATCGAGAGCATCAGGGACGACACCATCACCCTGAGCGTCGGCAAGGGCGACCAGACGATGGTTGTTGCGCGCTGGGCGATTCGCTCGGTGGAAGATGTGACCATCGAAAACGAGACCGAATCCCTGAACTAATCGCAAAATTCCCGGCTTCGTGCCGGGTTTTTTTGTGCCCGATTTTCCCGCCGCGCATATGCTGGGAGTGAACAGCTCACACGATGGGAGGAATCGCCATGAATCAGCGTCCGAATTGCTGCCGTCCCATGCCGCCGCAAGCGCCTTGCCCGTCCAGACCGCCTTGCCCGCCGAAACCCATTTGCCCGGCTTGTCCGCCGACGCAGAAGGGTGTTTTATTGCCGCGAATCCTCGCCAGCGGGCGGGAGTGGCAGCGCCGCGCGTGTGTGGCGCTGTACGTCGGCGGTTTGCCGGAGGATGCAAACGGGCGACTGCAACTCGTCGGCGTTACGGCGTGCGGTGACGCGGATTGGGAGATTGCGCCGTACCAAGAACCGCGCCCGTGCGGCTGCCGCGGATGCCGACCATCTCGATCCGCGCCGTGCCTTCTGCGGGTGAATATTCCGGTTGTTTGCCAAGTGCAGGCGGAGTGCGGGCAGGTTTTGCGCGGCGAAAGTGTGCTGACAACGGATGTCGCGCTGCCGATTCGCTGTGTGCAGGCGGAATGCTGGCGCAACCAGATGATGGTGCTGCCGTGTGTTCGGCTGATTGACGGTGGCGCGCCTGTGTGTGCGGATGGCTGCCGTCCCCCTGTGTTTGATTGCACGATTGAACTGCTTGTCGAAGCCTACATGACGCGATGGGAAGCGTGCGGCAGCCCTGCGCCGACTTGTCCGGATTTGCCGCTATTCCCCCCGCCGCCGTTCGGGTGACAAGGGCGTTGGAAGACCCAAGGGGCTTTGCCCCTTGACCCCAGCAGGGACGCTGTCCCTGCACCCTGCAAGGGAGTTCCTC
>ENA-OPCV01001773-OPCV01001773.1-human-gut-metagenome-genome-assembly--contig:-NODE-1773-length-14944-cov-2.317819_pt1 | contig 14944 bp, 10 predicted proteins | sample MGYA00241257_ERZ501494 | MGnify/ENA primary metagenome ERZ501494 (study PRJEB25962, sample SAMEA2042618) | human gut metagenome | biome: human gut; feature: human-associated habitat; material: faeces...
TTCATACTTTCTTCTTCTCTTGCAATATTTCTCACAATACCGCATATAATGCTTTCTTCTTTGTACTCAAGCAAAATATCACAAGCCCTTGCAAGATAATCTTTTCTCTTTTTGCTGGAAGGATTATATAAAGCAATCAGAAAATCCGCCTGTGCTGCCGCCCGAAGTCTCTTTTCAATCAGTTCCCACGGCGTCAGAAGATCGCTTAAACTGATCAGACAGCAATCGTGTCCAAGCGGTGCACCAAGCACTGCTGCTCCCCCCATTGCTGCTGTCACACCCGGAAGAACCTCGATCTCGACTTCCGGATATTCTTCTCCGATTTCATACATGAGTCCTGCCATTCCGTAAATCCCGGAATCACCACTGCACACCATAGCTGTCACACGCCCTTTTTTTGCCTCTTCAAATGCCAGCCGGCATCGCTCCGGCTCCTTTCTCATCGGCGTTGTCATAAATTCCTTTTCCGGAAAATATTTTTTCATAAGATCTACATATACTGTATACCCGACAATCACATCACAGCCCTTTAGCGCTTCCACCGCTGCAACCGTCATCTGCTCATAAGCACCAGGTCCCATTCCAATCACATATACTTTATTCAAAATCCACACTCCATTTCTCCACTGCCACAGCAACTGTCACTCCTTCGTGCGCTGTCTTGTGTACCAGAATTTTCTCCCCTCCGGCACACATAGCACTTCTTTCACACACATTATCAACACCTGTGGTCTGTTTTACAAATTCAGATCCTGTAAATGTCCCTTCTGCCTGTTCCAGCTCTTCTTTCGAAAATGTCTGAAACGGTATGTCATATTTTTCACAGTATGTACATAGTCCAGGCTCTTCCTTCTTTAAATCAATGCTTGCTGCAAGTTTCACTGCTTCCGGAAAAATCCCATAATCCTCAAGCACCTGTGTTACATGCTTTTCAATCTTTTCAGCAACAGTTCCCTTCTTACAGCCAATCCCTAAAACCGCAGCTTTAGGAATCAAATACAACACCTGTGTTCCGCTTCCTGCAGGTACATCGTTTTTACAGATTCCTATGTGGATCTTTAAAGCCCTTGAATCACATCTGTCTGACTCATGTATGAATTTTAATTCTTTTGGAATCTGTCCTATGACAGAGCATTCTGGTTCTGTCTCTGCTAAAACTTGTTTGCCAGCCAAAATATCTGCAGATACGAGTTTTGCCAGTTTCATATCTTCTATATATAATCTATTTTTCTTTGCAAATATATCAACCGCCCACTTCTGATTCAAATCTGTTGCTGTTGTGATCACGGCCTCCATGGAAAGCATTTGACTGAGTTTTTCTGCAAGTTCATTGGCACCTCCAATGTGTCCGGACAAGATTGGAATACAGTATTTTCCAAGCTCGTCTATAACCAGTACAGCCGGGTCTTCTTTTTTGGACACTACAAATGATGCAACTGCCCGAACTGCAATTCCTACTGCACCTACATAGATCAAAACATCAGATACTTTCCAATGTTCTCCGGTCCATTCTTTCAGGCTTCCCTCATAAGAATCTGCCTCTTCTTTACATTTGACATTCTCTGCTACAAGCCAGTCTTCTGCCGACAAAGCTTTCCTGACTTTTTCAGCCGTCTTTCTTCCGTTTGCAGTAAAGCTCAGAATTGCAGCTTTCATCTAAGAATCCCTTCCTTTCCGGAATTCAGTTGTGAATCCCGGATCATACAACTTTGACCGTTCATAATGGCTGTGAGTCACTACATTTCCCACAAGGATCAGTGCAGTCTTTGTAATCTGATGTTTCCTTGCTGTCTCCACAAGTGTATCTATCGTACATACATATGCCTCTTCCTCCGGCCATGTTGCTTTGTACACAATTGCTGCCGGCGTATCTGATGCATATCCTCCGTCAAGCAGTTCTTTTACCAGCTTTTCCAAAAGTCCTGTACTTAAGAAAAGAACCATCGTTGCACCATGTGCAGCAAAACTCATGATCTTTTCCCGCTCAGGAACCGGAGTCCTTCCTTCCGTTCGTGTAATAATAACACTCTGTGACACCTCCGGAAGAGTATATTCCAGATTCAGTGCTGCCGCCGCTCCACAAAATGAGCTGACTCCAGGGCAGGAATCATAATCAATTCCTTTTTCATCAAGAATGTCCATCTGCTCACGGATTGCACCGTAAAGACAAGGATCACCCGTATGAAGTCGTACGGTCATCTTATCTTCTTTTTCTGACTTTATCATAACTTCTATGACTTCTTCCAGTGTCATATAGGCACTATTATAAACTTCGCAGCCTTCCTTTGCATATTCCAGCAGTCCTTTATTGACCAGTGATCCAGCATAAATGATTACATCTGCTTCTTTAAGATATCGTTGTCCTCTTACCGTAATCAGATCGACCGCTCCCGGTCCTGCTCCTACAAAATGTATCATTGATTTTCTTCCTCCCACAAATGCATCAAAGTATCTACCTTACTTGTTTTTCCCAAAATTCCATACACATTTGAATATAAAATTGCCCCAACAGGCATCTGATCTGCCATGCGGTATTCCATATATTTTTCAATGGATCTCATGATTTGCCCGATTGTAGCTTCTCGCTCTTCTTCACTTAAAAGTGCAAGCGCATCATCGGTCGTCACGCAATCCAGAACCGCTCTGGCACGATCTGCGGAAAATCCAGCCCGTAGCATTGCCGTTGCAAAAAGATCCATACGGCAGTCTGCCCATCTGGAATGCGTATTCATCACTCCACCTGATACTTTGATCAGCTTTCCGATATGTCCGGCAAGTACAAGCCCTTGAAACTTACAATCTGCTGCCATATCCATGCTCTGCCCTATATAATTACTGCATTTTACTACATCTTTATCCTGAATTCCATATGCTTCCCGCAGAAAATCCAGACCATAATTCCCTGGCGCCATAATGAGATAGTTCTTTCCCCCTGCACGCCTGACCTTCATCTCTAATTCAATCGTATCAAGCAGAGCCTGTTCACTCATCGGCTCCACGATTCCACTTGTTCCCAAAACAGAAATACCGCCTTCAATTCCAAGTCTCGGATTAAATGTTTTCTTTGCCAGTTCTACTCCCTGCGGAATGGATATCTCTATTTTAATTCCGCCGTCGTACCCATACATTTCACACGCCTCTTCGACTTCTCTTAAAATCATCTGTCTCGGCACTCGATTAATTGCAGCATTTCCTACAGGCTGATCCAATCCGGGCTTCGTCACCCTGCCGACTCCAATGCCTCCGTCCAGGACTATACCAGATTTTATTCTGCTTACTTTACTGTATACTAAAATTCCATTTGTAATATCCGGATCATCTCCACTGTCTTTTCGTACTGCGCAGGAAACAGATTCTATATCCGGATTACTTTTATTATATTTATTAAATTCTTTTTGAGCCTCAGCGATCTTCAGTGTCAACACTTCTTTTCCTGGTAAAGACACTGTGACCTGATCTACGCTGACATTTCCAAGAAGCATTGTGACCGCGGCCTTTGTTGCTGCCTGTGCACACGTTCCTGTGGTATATCCTCTTCGGAGTTTTTTCGTCATAGTTTTTACCCTTCCAGTCTGAAATTTTCGAATTCAACATTGTTCGCTCTCTTCATTCTACCTATCTGTGTGAAGGTTGTCAAATCATTTGCCACTTCCATCTATTGTCTTTTTCTTTCAAGATTTTATTGATGCCAGACTTTTCAATATCTGCGTGCCGAAATCTACATTCTGTGATACAATAAAACAAGCAAAGAAAGGAGCCATTTTTTATGTCAGAACAAAAACAGCGCGTCTATGACGCCTTAAACAAGCTCGGAATTAAATATGAAGTCGTAGAACACGAACCCGTACACACAATGGAAGACATGGACCGCCTCGGTCTTCCTGAGAAAGGAACTCTGTGCAAGAACCTGTTTCTCAGAGATGCAAAAGGAAAACGTCATTTTCTCATTACCTGTGATGAAAATGCTAAAGTAGACTTAAAGTCTCTTGGCAGACAGCTCGGTGCCGGAAACTTAAGCTTTGCCTCAGAAGAACGTCTCGAAAAATATCTCGGGCTCAAACAGGGAAGCGTATCTCCATTCGGTCTCATGAATGATACCGACCATGCAGTCGAATTTTTTATTGATAAAAACTTAAGCAAATGCAAAAGTCTGGGAATTCACCCATTAGAAAACACAGCAACAGTATTCCTCTCATTTAAAGATCTGGATAAGTTCCTGTGGAATCTGGATGTAGATGTGATGAAGATTAAATTATAACCAATAGGCAAAACGATATGAGGTTATCTTTCATTGGTAACCAAAAAGCTGAAGGTGTGTCAGACCTTCAGCTTTTTTATTCCTACTTTTGGCAATGGGAAGGCTTAACCCCACAGGCTAGTTGCCCTCTACTTATCCCCGTCTAACCATTTGTTGATGCGGTGGCAAACCACACCAGCCACAACAGTGATAATAAACGATATGAGTACTTCTTTCACTGGCAACACCCCCTTTCTACGCTATATAGAGGGTAGCAACAGTGTTATTATATCATGTTTTATTCAATATTTATAGTATTGTTTTTATACAATCAACATGGCGTCTCCGAAAGAAAAGAAACGATATCTTTCCTGTACTGCTTCTTCATATGCTGCCAATACGTGTTCTCTTCCTGCCAGTGCTGATACTAACATAATCAATGTTGACTCCGGCAGATGGAAGTTCGTGATCAATCCATCTAAAATCTTAAATTTATATCCCGGATAGATAAATATCTCAGTCCAGCCACTTGTCGGTTTCAAATGTCCTGTTTCATCTGCTGCTGACTCGATAGTTCTGCAGCTTGTTGTTCCAACACAGATAACTCTGTGACCGGAATCTTTTGCGCGGTTGATCTTCTCAGCTGCTTCTTCGTCAACCTGATAGAACTCAGAATGCATATGATGATCTGTAATCTCATCTACCTTTACAGGACGGAATGTTCCAAGTCCTACATGAAGTGTCACTCTCGCAATGTCAATGCCTTTTTCTTCTATCTCTTTTAATAATTCCGGTGTAAAATGAAGTCCCGCTGTCGGTGCCGCTGCGGATCCGGTATGCTTTGCATAAACAGTCTGATAACGATTCTTATCTTCCAACTGATGTGTAATATACGGAGGCAGCGGCATCTGTCCGAGCTGGTCTAAAATCTCTTCAAAAATTCCTTCATATTCAAACTTCACCAGACGATTCCCTTCTTCTACGATTCCAACGACCTCTCCAACAAGAAGACCTTCTCCAAATACGATTCTTGTTCCAACTTTTGCCTTCTTACCAGGTTTTACTAATGTCTCCCAGATATTATTCTCTTTCCTTTTTAATAATAAAACTTCAATCTTTGCTCCGGTTCCTTCCTTCGCTCCAATCAGTCTTGCCGGAATAACCTTGGTATCATTGATGACAAGACAGTCTCCTTCTTTCAGATATCCTGTAATTTCTTTAAATATATGATGTGAAGTAGCTCCCGTCTCCTTGTCAAGGACAAGAAGTCTGGAACTGGAACGATCCTCAAGCGGATCCTGCGCGATTAATTCCTCTGGCAGGTCATAATAAAAGTCCTGACGTTTCATGATTATAAATCCCCTTCCTGTATGTTTTCTTCTATACTATCTTCTACTTCTTCTTTATTTTCTTTTATTTCTGTTACATTTTCACCTGTAGTCCCGGTTGTTTTTTCAGATTCAGCTTGTGTAAACTCCTTTTTCACTTGCCCGGCATCACTCACGAAACTATATCCTCCATCTGGCACCGCTCTATACGGTTGTCCTGGCTGTGACTGACTCTGCACTTGCACATTTTTCTGTACATAATTCTGTGTCTGCACTGGTTCTCGCGGCTGTACAGACATCTGCGGTCCTGCCGCACTCTGATACTCTGGATACATTTTCACTTTTTTCTCATAGACAACTCTTGTGTCGCAGAGCATATCGTGAAAGCCCCGTTTTTCCTTATCAATTCCCACAATAATATATCCAATCCAGATAGATATTCCACATAAGAATCTTCCGACAGTCTCCCGGTATAACACATCCACAAATGAAAGCTTTTCATTTCTGTCAGCAGGTACTACTCTAAGATTCATCAGTCGTTTTCCAATCGTCGTTCCAGTACACCATGTCAATAAAGCAAAATACATGACTTTGAAAATATACAACACAATATCTTTTAATGAATAATGAAACAATACATTTTCATCCAATATTGTACCACTGATCAGCGCTCCGATTCCGATCCATGCAAGACGCACAAAGAGAAGTCCAATTGCCACAATGACGCTGTCTATCACATATGCTGCTAAACGCACCCAGAACCCGGCATAATTCTCATTACTGTAACTGTTCTGCATAATACATCAGCACCCCGCTTTCCTTCTCTTCGGCAGTTTCCTTTAATATCTGTGCCTCAGATTTTGGAACAAGCTTTTCTGCTTTACTAAATATTGCTGCCAATATGCTTTCCTCACTGCTCGGTGTATAGAACTCGTCTACTCCAAGCTCCGAAGCCATCTGATTCATTACATCCTGGTAAGTTGCGATCTCATCAATAAGCCCATTCGCTTTTGCCTGTTTTGCAGTGTAAGTGCGTCCGTCTGCCAATGCTTTTACCTGGTCTGCCGACATATCTCTTCCGTCCGCAACAATATTTACGAACTCCTGATAACACTCATCGACCTGTGACTGGTAAATTGCGACCTGCTCGTCTGTCAGCTTGGAACTGTCCTTGTTCACACCACTCGTAATACTGACATAACGAATTCCAAGTTTCTCATAAAGTCCGCTCATATCATACCCTGACATAATGACGCCGATAGATCCTGTAACCGTATTCTTATTCGCATAAATCTTATCTCCGGTTACAGACGTCATGTACCCGCCAGAAGCTGCATAATGTGCCATATAAGTCCAGATCGGACGGCCAGTCGTCTCTTTATATTCTATCAGCTTGTCATGAAGTTCTTCCGACTCATAGACCGCTCCGCCTGGAGAATCCACATACAGCAGAATCCCTTTATTATCTGAATCGTCCATAAGATTGTCAATATAATCCATCGTTGTATTGTGCTGATATCCAGACGATGTATCCAATACACTGCTCTGCGTCTGCTCCTGAATCGTCCCCACTACATTCACAACTCCAATATAATCATCTGCCGGCGGATCAAATTCCAGTTCTCCAGCCAGCATCGTTGTCACATCTTCTGCCATTGTATTTGCAGATAAAGTATTCGTCAATACGCTTGTAACACCTGTCACAATAAATACAGCCCCAGCCACAACCAGACCGATTATCTGTTTGTTCTTCATCTTTTTTCTCCTTTAAGTTCTAAATCTTCATAGCTTTTTTATTGTAACATATGAAGGATTGTTTTTCAAAAAATAATACATTTAACGCGTAGTAAACCTCGAATTTACTACGCGTCCTGCTATTTTGCTAACTTTATTAATTCTTCGACTCTTTTATTACATTCTCCCACCGGCACATCTGTTACAATGACTCTCTTACACTTTTTCATCACTTCAACTGCTCTTACAAATGTCTCATCACTGACCTGCCGGAATGGTTCTTCTGTAATCACTTCCACTGCCAGAAGTCTTGCAAGCTGATAGTCAATATCATTCTTGTAGAGGATTCCTGCTGCAAATGGAATGTGTTCTTTCTGTAACTGTCGATAAATTGGGATTCCGCTTCCTCCGGACGAAATTACAAATACCTCTGGTTCTCCTTCTATCTTCGGAAGCTCTATGCTTCCAAATGCCGGATCAAAAGAACCATTGTCAATTTCATAAAGACTGCGGATTGTATCTTCCTTAAATACCTCTTCTGGCTTTCCATAATGTGCTATGGTATCTCCCTTCACACAGATAATCTTATCCGACACTTTCTGTGCAAGATCAATCTCATGCAGCGACATAATGACTGTAATATGCTTTTTTCTTGCCATACGTTCCAATATTGCAAGTAATTCTAATTTATATCGTACATCTAAAAAAGATGTCGGCTCATCCAGCACAATAATCTCCGGCTCCTGACAGATTGCTCTTGCAAGAAGAACTCTCTGTTTTTGTCCATCACTAATAGCGTTAAAATCGCGGTTTCCCAGATCTTCTGCATGAACTGCCTTCATTGCCTCATCTACGATTCGTTCATCTTCCGGCGTCAGTATTCCAAGCCGCCCTGTATATGGGTAACGTCCTGTTGCCACAATTTCATGACAGGTCATAAGCTCCGTTTTGATACGTTCTGTCAAAACAACAGCCATATTGGAAGAAAGTTCTTTATAAGACATTTCCTGAAGGGACGTGCCATCGAAGAACACCTTTCCTCCAATTAATTTCAATTGTTTTGTAATGCTCTTTAAAATTGTAGATTTACCGGATCCATTTGGTCCAACGAGCGTTACAATTTCACCTTTATCAATACCAATATTAATGTCATGGATCAGTGTCTTTCCCTGGTATCCAACAGCCATATCATCCATTTTAAAATAATAATCTGCCATGTTACATTCTTCCTTTCTCGCGCTTCACCATCATATAGATGACAATCGGTGCACCAAGTATCGATGTGACTGTACTGATATTCAGCTCCACCGGTGCAAGTGCCATACGAGCAATCAGATCACAGATCATACAGAATACAGCCCCTATAAAAAATGTACCTGGTATCACCACAATCGGTTTTGATGTTCCGAACGCTTTTCTCGTAAGAAATGGAACTGCAATTCCCACAAAAGAAATTGGTCCGGCAAATGCAGTCACACACGCGGAAAGAATACTTGACAGTAATATAATAACAACTCGGAATACTTTAATATTCACTCCCATACTCTGTGCATATGCTTCTCCAAGCTGATATGCACTGATTGGTTTTGACAGTAAAAATGTACACACTGCCGCAATTCCAACTACAACTACAGCTACTTTTATATTTCCCCAGCTCATACCGGAAAAACTTCCCTGTGACCAACCATGAAGATTTACAATATCAGAATCATCTGCAAATGTCACCACAAAATCTGTAATTGCGGAACAGATATATCCAATCATGATTCCTCCTACCAAAAGGGATGCCATATGATGAATCTTCTTTGACATCAAAAGAATAAATCCCGTCGATATCAACGAACCGATAAATGCTGCCACTACTAATGTGTAAGATGAAAAATGTCCTACATATTTTAAAAATACAATCATAGTCAGTGCGACAGCCATCTTCGCTCCGGAAGAAATTCCAAGTACAAACGGTCCTGCGATCGGATTTGAGAAAAATGTCTGTAATAAGAAACCGGACAGAGACAATGCTCCGCCCAGTAATGCTGCCATGAGGATACGCGGCAGACGTATCTTCCATATGATACTGTACTCTACCGCCTCTCCATCATGTAAAAATAATATTCTCAAAATCTTCGGCACAGAAATATGTACATTTCCCGTATTAATATTTAGCACTGTAATGACAAAAAATGCTGCGATCATACACACAAATACAAATGTATATCTGGATCTTTTTCTGAAATTTTCAGTATGAAAACTTAACTGTTCCTGCTTTGTTTCCTTATTTTGCATATTTCTCCACCAGTTTCTTTTATTTTTTGACTTTTATTTCATCTTTTCAAGAAATGTCATTTGGCTGGCATCACCATCTGTCAGCATCAGATGAATATCTGAAATCAGTTCTCCGACTGTGTCTGTCGCCTGATATAAGTTCTTACCAGTATACCATACATTTCCATCTTTGACAGCTTTAAACTCTGTAAACAGATTGCTCTTGGCTTCCAGATCACCAAGACTACTCACCTGCCCGTCAATGGTTCCGTTGTAAATAAGATAATCTGCATCTACTGCCGTTGCATAAAATTCTTCCATCGTCAGTTTTACAGATGGCGCATTCCCCTCAGAATTCTTCAGATCCTTGAACACATATCTTCCACCGGCAATCTCAATCATAGTCGGAATGTAGTCATCGGATTTGCGGACAACCACAGAACCGTCTGTATTGATGTAAAAATATGCCACTGTCTTCTCTGTATTCTTAAAATCCTTCAGATCTTCGATTACCTTGGCCTGGTCATCAAAAAATGCTTCTGCCTCTTTTTCTTTATTCAACATTGCTCCATAGACTTTAATCCACTCTGTTCTTCCAAGTGGATGTGACTCATAACTGGAATAATCTACAAATACTGGGATATCAAGGTCTTCAATCATCTCCTGCACCTTCGGTGAGTGAAGGATCATCGTAGATTCTACTGCCAGTTTGCAATCTCCATCTACAATCTTCTCATAATCCGGTTCACTGTATTTTCCTGCAAATGTCATGGCTCCGGATTCCATTGCTTTCTTCGCACTTTCTATATACCAGCCGGAAGCCTCTAAACCAGAAAATTTCACAGTATCAATTGCATCTAATGCATCAAATAATGACATGATTGCTGTAGCAGCCATATAAATATTCTGAACCGGCTGATGGATGACAACAATATCACTGTCCAGTCCCTTCGGAGCCTCTTTGCCTTCCGGAACGATCAGATACTGCCGTCCCTCATGAACATCAATCAGCTTATATCCATCTTTGTAATAAAATACATCGAATTCCTGCGCATACGTCAGATCCATGGTGAATTCATACGTCAACCCGTCAATTTGAGGGGCTTCTGCTTTTTTTGAATCGCTATTATCTGAGGATGTCTGAGCCGATGAATTCGTACTGTCACTGCTTTCTTTACCGCTTTTCGCAGAGCCACAGCCCATAACCATAAGGGCTGTAGCAAGCAAAAGCGCTGTTATTTTATATATTTTTTTCTTCATGTTCTTTTCCTTTATTCTTCTGTCTGACCTCTTGCCTGGGCAATTGCATCATCACCAGCGTCCTTGACTGCCTGATCAAATAATGTATTCATCTGATCCTCACATCCAAAAAGTACACCGTAGACTTTGATCCACTCATATTTAGCCAGATCTGTCTGCTCATCCTCAGAACGGTCTACGATAACCGGAATTCCAAGTAATGCAAATTTCTCAGTCATCTGCTGGAAGCGCTCTATCTGCTCTTCTACAGTCAATTCTTTCTGTTTTTCAGATTGGTCTTCAGATTTCTTCTTTGATTTTTTATCTGATTTATCATTCTTTTTCTCATCAGATTTTTTATCTGTATCCTTGGAATCTTCTTTGTCCTGATTCTCCTCAAGATCTTTGATATCTGCCTCTTTTGGAAGAATATCTGAAGAAAGAAGTGCAAGATTCGTCTCCTGTTTTACAAGTGTCTTGAAGTCTGGCTCCTCTTCTTTTCCGCCATAAACAACCTGTGCCTTGTCTTCTCCATCTTTCTTCTCCATCTTTTCTGCAACAGAATCAACTTTACAGTCTTTTTTCTTATCCCCAATCGCTGCAACATTGTCTGTAAGTCCAAGTTCATCCATCTTCTCAAGAAGTGCTTCTGTTGATGTATAAGTCTTATCTGTCGGCATCTGCACTACAATCATATCCTGGTCAAGACCGACTGGGACTTCAACTCCTTCTGGAACAAGAAGATATTTCACAACATTTCCTTTATAAAGCTCTGCTGCCAGTTCCTCTTCACTGATACCATTCAGATTTTCTTCACCATCTTCTGAAATTCCTGCAGCAGCTGCATCTTCTTCTACTGCATTCTCAGATTTTACATTCTTGGAATCTGTACTTTGATTTAATTCTGTATCTTTTGCTGCATCTTCACTTTCACCAGTCTCATTTTCTGCGTTGATGGCTTCTGCTGCAAGCTTCTCCGGATCATTTGCAGTTCCTTTTGTCATATCAATCTCAAGGAGTGTAATCCCCTGATCATAGTGATAAATCTTGAAATATTCAGCATAATCAAGCTTTGTCTCTGACTGATACGCTAATCCCATGATATCAGGAGCCTTTTCATCTAACTGTTTATTAGCCGATGCTCCTCCTAAGGTTGTTCCATTTCCAGCTGCTGCCAGATAAACAAAGATTGTATACTCAATTTCATGTGCCACAGACATTTTATCTGTCATACCAAGAATTTTATTATTCTGATTCAATGCAATCGGAATCGTAACAGTCGCTGTTCCGCCACCTTTTGATGTATAATATGTATTTCCATTTGCTTTGACATACTGATAATGATCACTGTCAAATACCAATGTCGCATATACCTGACCATTCTGAATAGTAATCTTATTACAATAAATTTTAACTTTTCCGGTTCCACCAGACCAGGTAAAACGATCCGGTGTATATACACCATCTGCCAATACGGTAGAACTATTTACCTTACTTGTCGCACCACTTGTATCTGCTTCATACTTGGATTCATTCTCTGCTTTTCCATCATTCGGTTTTAAAATAGACCCGTTATTAGATCCAGATGGAGTCGTACTGCCTCCGTTTGTTCCACCATTGCCCTCATTGCTGATATCACCAATCTTTTCCAGACTGTCTGAATGGAAAACAAGAGTTCTGCCATACCAGCTCTGCCTATTATGTGAAAATGCTGCTACTGCAATTTCTTTATCTAAAGACTCCAACGGTACTGTATAAGTATATTTTCCATTGTTATCTTCTTTAAAAGGAACCCACAAAGACTTGTCTGCTTTTGCAGCCTCTTCTTCTGTTCCCAGATACAAATAATCATATCCTGTGCCGCTCAAAGTCAATACTGCACTCATCTTACCATTCTTGACCGTCAACGTGCAGCCTACTACACGAAACATAGCTGAACTAGATACAACATTATTTACTTTATAGATTCCATCTGCCGGAACTACTACTCCCGGATTTGGATCTGGTGTTGGATTCGGATCTGGATCTGGTAATTCTCCTGTTTTTTCAAGAATTCCATTAATAAATGCTCTTGCATCTTTCGTTGACCACTCACCTGTTTTTACTGTGCGTACAGAATAACTGAATTCTTTTCCAAGTTCTGATACTGGCATTGTAAAAGTAAAACTCTTATATCCACTTGCAATGTCCGAGCGGTCTTGTGGAACAATCGCGTTTGCTTCCTTTACTTCGTCAGAATCCACCGTATTACCGATATATAATCTGTCATATAGACCAGCCTGTGTCACCCAAGTAACAGTAGCCTGATCTCCACTTATAGAAACACTACTTTCTCTCTCAAAATTCAAACTATATGAATTTGTAGTCGGATAAGCCGAACCATATAAATTGTATACACCTTCTGCAGTTGTACTAACTCTGTTCTCCAGATTCGGAATGTTTATGAACAAATCTCTTGCCCAGGTAAACCAATTTTCATTTCCAGGTGTAATTGCAATGTTCATTCCCTGTTTTTCAGCCTGTATATCAAATGTGAAGGTTGTTACATTTTTTTCTAAATCATAAGTTCCTTTATAAACCGGTGTCTTATCCGTATCTGCCTGTACTCCAAGATAAATTTTTGTCCACTTGTTTCCTTTCACATCTAACGTCATACGAATATTCTCTCCGCGCAATACTGCTTTCGAAGAAACAATTACAAAATCATTAAATGTACTTCCTGTACCTCCGGCAATCACCTTCACTTCATCAGTAGCAGTTGGAAAACTTTCAGTTCCCTCATATGGAATATAAATCCAAAGATCCTGTTTACTATACCAAGTTCCATCCACTTTTCCTAATGTAACCGGGAGAACCTTTCCGCTGTATGATACCGGCACCTGAAATGTGAATGTATATCCTCCATCTGCCAACTCAGTTCCTTTTACAACTGAATTTTTGATTATATCTTCTTTTTCTCCCAGATATAATTTATCAAAAGATACATTCTTGGTCGAAATTGTAATCTCTAAATTATCTCCATCTTCCTGAACTTTTGACTTATTTACCACAAACATCTTAAATGCACTGCCATCAGCCTTGACAACCTGAACCTTGCTGCCCGTTACAGTCGGCGCAGATGGATGTTCCACTTTTGCAACATCAGAAGTTACAGTTGTTCCATTAGAATCAGATATGATACAACGATATTGTCCGATTTTATCTATTGCCATCTGAAATGTGTATATATTTGTCTTTGCGCTGATTCCATCGCAGTCTGTCCAGCTTGTCCCATCTGCACTATATTGCCACTGATAATTTAATTTAACACTCTCATCACCATTCACCACAACATTAAGGGATACTTGTGTATTATTCTTCGCAATTACATCTTTTGGCTGTGATTGAATTACAACCTCTGTCTGCTTTTTAAATACATCTAAAGCAGGTATTTTTAATGCAAGGGAATTATTTATGCTAAATGTTCCATCTTTTTTCTTTCTCGGAACAAAATGCACTTCTCCTCCCGCCATGGAGTTCGGAACTTCAAATGTAAATTTTTCCAGATTTTTTACACTATCTACTTCTCCCATAACCAATGGAGTTTTTTCTGCATCATCTTTTCGCCCGATATAAATTGCGTCATATGTAAAGTTTCCACTGCTTGCTGGTTTCACCCAGATAGATACTTGAATCTTATCTCCTATAATCTTTGCTTCTGACTCGGCAATCTTAATCATCGAATATGCCTGTCCAGGCTTTTTAATATCATCACTGGCATAAATAGCCTGAATATCGTTTTTAGTTATATATGCATTGTCTTCTGTACCATTGTTGCCGGAATTTTCACCATCACCATTTCCGTCTTCATCTGTTTTTTGTTCTGGAGACGGTGGCTGAGAATTAATCACAGGTTCTTTAGGATTTGGAATACTCATCCAGAGATAATTATCACTCCAGGTACCTTTATCAGAACGTCCAACAGCTATCGGAATCCAACTGTTCGCTTTTGATAATGGTACACTTATAGAAAATTCACAAGTACTTCCTGTGTTATTTCCTACTATATAATTATTTTTTTCTGTATCAGTTACCGGTCCTAAATACAACCAGTCAAAAACTTTTTTAGTTCCTGTGTGAAATGAAACCTTAACCTGATCATCTT
>ENA-OPCV01001795-OPCV01001795.1-human-gut-metagenome-genome-assembly--contig:-NODE-1795-length-14853-cov-2.149074_pt1 | contig 14853 bp, 14 predicted proteins | sample MGYA00241257_ERZ501494 | MGnify/ENA primary metagenome ERZ501494 (study PRJEB25962, sample SAMEA2042618) | human gut metagenome | biome: human gut; feature: human-associated habitat; material: faeces...
ATAATATCCCTTATCACCTTCTGAATCAGCCGTAATCATTGTAACTTTATTGCCGGTAAAATCTTTATTTTCATACCAGCCTTCAAATTTATAACCCACTTTAGTTGGTGTTGGAAGTGTTACGACTGTTCCCTGTGTATAATTAGTTATATTATCACTCTCATTTGCCAAAACGCCTCCATTTGTATTTAATGTCACATTATATACAGCATCTAATATTGTGATTTCACCACTTGCATCCATATATCCGTTATGTTTTACTGTTACCTTTATTTTGTCCCCTGATACCTTATTAGCAAAATTTTCGTGTTTTACTGTAAGTATCAGTTCATTTTCAACCTTCTCGATTTTATATTTATCTGTTGCCAATGCCGTCGAACTGTCATCAATATAAACACTAAATCCAGTATAATCTTCTCCTGTAAAACTTGTAGGTGTAACAACAAATGTAGCATCCGCTATTTCGTTAGCTTTTATGATATTATTCTTTCCAGTCAATGTCATTGTCTTGTCTTCTTCTTTGACCATATAATTGAATGTTGCCGCTTTTTCTGCGCCTGTCGCACCTGATTTTGCAATAAAAGATCCTTGTCCTACTGACTTTCTCGGTCTGAACTTGAATGTTGCAGTATTATCTTCACCTATTGCTTTTTGTGCGACATATTGCACCGTCGCATTACTAATATCTTTATTATTTGAATTAGATAAAAACGAAGCATATACCGATTCCATTTCGTCGCCCTTTACCGAAACTGTTACTTGTAGCATTTGTTCAGGAGTAAGCTGTATATTTCCGTCTGTCGGCTCAAAAGTTGCAACAACCTTATCATTTTCCAATACAGATATCCCCTTAATCTCTACGTTATTCGCCGCCAAAACATTGAATGAACTGCTCAACATTGAAGAAATTATCATTCCTGTCAATAATTTTTTAACACTCTTTTTCATAAAATTACACATCTTCCTTATGGTACATATATTGATATTTCATTTTCCAATGCATTAGTTGATACGTTTGGATAAAGTTCTTGAACTAAAGATAGTGGTATATATATTCTGCCATTTATTTCAATGGCATGCTCCTTTCCATTCCACAATGCTGAATTTATATATATTTTATCACCTTTAATAGAAACTTTAAGATTTTTGTTTTCACCATAAGCACAAGCAGTGGCTTTTTCTGCATTCCACTCTACCTTCATGTTTGTCGCCTCTGCAAAGTATCTCATCGGTAACATCCACATTCCATCAACAACAAATGGTACAGCATCAGTTGATATAACTTCACCATTCACCTGAATATCTGACTTCCTGAGCGAAAATACCATACTCTTATTGACTGATACCTGTTCCAACACAGGAGGTTTATTATATGCTCCAACTTTACCATCTATCCCCTCAATATTATAACACGGTTCTGTTGTTTCGTTATATGTATTTACAGAAATAGAATCTTCCACAAATCGTATTGGATAATAGTCAAATGAATTCCATAACGCATTAACATTGTTTGCAATTAGTATAAATCGGCATAAAGTACCATCATATTTAATTAAATCTTTATCATCGTTGTAACTTATATGTATTACACCATTTTCAACTGTTGCATGAATTTTAGAACTGTCCTTGATTAATGTATTTTCATCAGTAATTATAACAACCTCTCCGTTATTGTTAGTAAGCACATTAAATACATTATCATCATATTCAAAATCAAAATTCAATCCACATATACTGCCTTTATCTTGTGGAATTGCTAAATCAACATTTTTTAAGTTTATGCCTGTTAATACATCTCCTGTTATGTCATCCATAATAGCCGGTTGAAAAAACAGTTGCAATTTGTATTCTGAGGTTTTTGCAAGAGCAACTGTTGAAAGCAACAACAAACTCACTACAATACTTAATATGATTCTTTTTATTTTCATTATATCTCCTTATCATAGATTTATTTTTCAAAAGTTATATTTTGCTACTCAATTCTATTTCTGCACTGCACCGGTCATTGCATCAAGCTCTACATCATATTCAAAGCCATCAACATAGATTTCAACACCAATAACTGTTTTGCCTCTTTCATAATCGTAACTTGCTTTTTTCGCTAAAATCTTGTTTGTATCTATATTTTTTTCAGCAACAACAATTTCTATTGCCTTGTCTAAAGAAATTACTCCGTTTAAATTAATATATGAATTTACTCTTTCATTCTTCGAATTCCATTCAAGCACATTTCCACTCACTGCATCTATTTTTGCATCATATTCTGTGCTTTTTGTATCTATTTCCACTTCAACGATATATTGTCCATGATCATAATCATAATTTGCATTTTTTGAATACAAGTCGTTTTCCGAAACTCCAGCTTTGTTTACCACAATTTCTATTGCTTTATCAAGTGTTATTTTCGTGCTATTTGTAATGTCATATCCTCCTTGTGACGGTTGTGATGTCTGTCTTGGTACCGGTGTTTGTTTACTAATATCACCATTTACGATTTTATCAGCATCTGTTACTGTAGAATTTGTTTTATCCACAATATCTATAGTTTTTGTGTCTTCATACCATACAACTTCTTTGTTGTTCAATTCAGCAATAGCTCTAATCGGAAGATATGTTGTTCCTTCATAAAGCATAGGATATACAGTTTCACCATCTACACTTTTTAATGTTTGAATCTGTCCATTTGTCTTTATTATAAAATCACCTCTAATTTCCGATTGTACTTTTTGTACAATCCCATTTGCCGATACTCCTATAGCAATACCTAGTGTAATTGCCCCTAATGTAGTTAATAAAGTTACCTTCTTAATCATAATAATACATCTCCATTTCTATTAATCTCTATCAATTTTCCACTTATAGAATACTCCTGTCTGAGCATCTATCTCTGCCTCATATTCTACATTGTCTTGCATAAACTCAATTTCATATTCCCATCTTCTATCTTCAAAATCCAACTTTACTTCTTTAAAATATACTTGCTCAGATACACCTGCCTTCTGTAACGCTATATCTTTTGCCTGTTCAAGTGTTATATTCAATTCTTTATTTTCATCAGTTTGTTTTTGTTGAATATGGTCTGAACTATTCTGCGTCGAATCTTGTTTTCCAGGTTCTCCTATCGTATTTGTAACTGTCGGAATATTTATGCGATGAAATATCATATTGCCACCTTTCTTTTTTCTACCATTCTATCTCTGAACACTCAGGAGATATATTCTCAAAATTATCCCATAGAAATGCTTTATAGCGTATATTTTCTATCCTTATCCATCCTGATGGCAATGTCACTATTTTTTCTTTATTCTCATCAAAATTTATAGATTCAACATAAAAATCTTTTAATTCTTCATTTTCGGACATGGTGATAATTAACTGCTTTATACCACTATTTCCTCTCACCTTAACTTGTCCTTCATCCATAAACTCAATAGAATTCTGATTTTTTTCATCGTTTTTGGTAAATACCTTTATTCTCACTGCCTGTGATGGTGTCCAACCTCCGCGGTATACATAAGATTCCCCCTCATTTTCACTTAGCGTTATGTACGCGTTATTGACTTTAACAACAACTGCAAATGTACTGCCTTTTTTTACTTCTACAGGTTTATCAAGTTCAATGCAATTAAATCCACCATATTCAAGATAAACTGTCTTTGTTGTTTCAAGCTTTGCATTTTGAGGATTAAAACTTCCGTCTTGTACATCGCTATAAACTTCAACCGTACAATCAGTATTTTCTCCAACAATACCTACACTTACTGCCTTAATCCATTCATTTTCAGTATCTCCTTTGACTTTAAATACATTGGCTGCCTGTTTAATTTTCAAAAGACTTCCTATGCCACTATCAGTTGCTGACGCATCATAAAAATAGTTATTATCATACTTATCATTCATTACATAATCAAAAGCATATATCTGTTCACAGGTTACTTCATAAGACAGATAAAAGTAAGGCAACGAAGAATAGCTGTTCTTGACCAACCATCCTCCGTCAGTTGTTGTTTTGCTCGGATAAAAATTTTCTGCCGGAATGGTATCATCCCATCCGATTATAGTACAAGCATGCGGTGAACTTCCGCTTTCTTCGCTTGGATTATAATAATATGCTTCTCTCACATTATTATACGAAAATGTAACTGCACCATATTTGACTATAGCTCGTTTCATTTTTTCTCTTGCCGCCGCATCCTTATTAAGATTCTTACCATCAACAGATATTGCACTTTCCAACTTATAGGCGGCATTACTCCAACCATTCACATTATACGCCTTATCGGATTTAACAGGCCCACACCATGTAGAAAGCAAAGCCGCGGCATATTTAGTTCCTCCACCTGCATAGCTCCAATTTCCTGAACTGCTTGTTATTTCACCAGTTGTATTATTAAGAGGGTCACTTCCTCGATTATGTCTTGCATATCCAATCTGTTGCGGGGAAAGTGATAGAGAACTCTTATCTACACTTTTATCAATACCACTTCTAAGTATTGATGTCTCTGATGCACTTGCTGTAGAATACGCCCAGCAAAGCGAAGTATCTCCTTGATCTCTAACCGGAGTAACAATGCCATAATCCCTCGAGTCAAATTTTGATTGTTTCACTAGTTTTGATATGTCACTATTTCGCAAATCCTCCGCTGTTTGTGTTGCATCAGCAGCTGTTGATGACATTAAAAACAAGGAAATGCTTATGGCACAGGTTAAAATATTTTTTATCTTTAATATCACTATTTCCTTCTTTCTATTTCATAATGTTAAATTTCTTCTGGCTTGCATAATAGCTTTACATTTTCTAAATTTTCAAATATAAATGCTTTTATCCTAACTCCATTTGATACTTTATTTTCAGAAACTGAAATACTATCTGTTTCTTTTACTGTGTAATTTTCATTTGTTATTACATTTGCGCTGTATATTCTTATTTTCTTCAACTCATCACCATTGTATTTTGCAATCATAACAGTTGATTTATTTGTTTTGGTTGGAATCACTGCTTTAGCCTAAAAACTGCCGGCATTTATCGTTATTACAGAATTTCCGGTACTATCCGTTATAGCAATTAACGAACCGTTTCCTTCTTCAGAATTTTCATTAGAATTAGGAGATGTTATATATGTATGCCCTGCTTGTGCAATTCCAGACTCGCCTCCGAATCCTCCTGCTGTTTCAAATGCAGTTGTTCCTGTCACACTTCCTGTAATAGTCAACATATCAGAATTTGAAATTACGATTGTTCCGCCACCATTAAAATCAGATACGACAGGTCTATATATATTTTTCAAATTTAGCTTAGCACCATTATGAACATTTAGCTTGAATCCGTTTTTCGCAGCTGTAAGTGATTGTAATTCTATTGTTCCACTTTCAACTGTCAGTTCAGAAATATTACTTAGTTATTCAACTTCCCGAAACTGCTCTTTTCCGACTGCACATAATGGGCAAACCCAATCTTCCAGAAAATCTTTCCACGCTGTACCTGGTGCAATGCCGCCATCAGGATCACCCAGTTCCGGATCATATACGTATGCACATACTTCACGTTCATACTTTTTTATCAATCTACACCCCTTTCTTTATTTATTATGTTATATATTGAAAAATCATATATCGCATTAAGTATTTAACAACTATATCTACTGCAATTCCAACATATTATAGAAAGATATGAGTCATTTCTTCCACATCTTTCGAATATAAATGAAAAGCAAATTAGCAAAATTATCGTTGGGTACGATATAGCATTGCTACAATTTGAGCACGATTGCAGTCCATATCCGGCTCGAATTTTCCATTGCCTGTACCGACTGTGATACCGTTCTTCGTCGCCCATGATACAGCCTTAAAGTAATAATCATTACTATTTACATCATTGAAAACGTCTTCTCCGGTTTCAAATGGTGATTCTGCCTCACGATATAGGAACGCAACCGTCTGTCCTCGAGTTACATTTTCATTTGGTGAGAATGTTGTATCGCTTGTACCGACTGTGACACCTTTTTCAACAGCCCAAAGAACTGCTTTATAATAATATGCACTGTTATCCACATCTCTGAAATCACACTTCGTAATCTTTGGTTCCGGACTACCTGCTACTCGCCATAGGAAAGTCACCATCTGTGTGCGTGTGCAAATCACATCAGGACTAAAAGTATCTTTTCCACTACCTTCTGTTATGTTATTCTTAACTGCCCACTGAACGGCATCAAAGTACCAGTCACCCTTCTTTACATCTTTAAACTTGATTGATTTTTCAATTTCTGTTACAACATCTTTTGCTAGCTCAGTGTCAAACTTAGCCGAAACCGTTACATTGCTAGATGGCATAATGAAAGTATAAGTGCCATCAGACTGCTTTGTAACTGCAAATTCCTTATCATTACTATCTTTGACTATTACAGAATTCAATACATAACCATTGTTAGGTTTTACAATGACTGACACTTTCTTACCATTTGAAGCACGGCTTGGATTGACTGAAAGAGAACCATTTGTAATCTCTGGTGACACTTTGATATTATATGTAGAACTACCAGAGTTCCCCGAACCGCCTGAACTTGGCTTTCTGGTTACTACAGGTATTGCATTCTCTGTAAATGTCCATACACCGGTAAACTTTACTGTTGTTCCTTCTACTGTTGCAGTCCATCCACTGAATGTCCACGTACCGTCTTTGTCATTCTTCTTAACTGTAGAAGTTGAGTTCTCATCATACTTCTGATTCTTTACCGCTTCTTTTGCATTTTCGATACTGTCGTATTTTGTATTATCTGTAGGCAATGTCGTGTCTGTCGGAAAATCTGTTCCCCAGTCATACTCCACTTTATATTCAACAGGTAGTTTGCCAGATGGATCCTCATAATAGCAAATAATGTTCAGACCATCATCACCAACAATCTTTCCCAAACCTTCTGCCTTAACAAATTTGTATCCATACATCTCCTCAGGCGGTTCAATATCCATCTTTGTACCAATCGGAACAGGGATTACAGCAGTCTGTGTATTTGGAACTGCGTTGCTATCCTCAAGCTGATAGCTAATTGTAACATTTGCATAATTCTGTGTCTCTGTGTTATCATCAGCCAAAGTTTTACCCATTTTGTCTATTACTGAAAACTTAATAGTGTCCCCATCCTTCAAGTCTGCATTTTCCGGAATCTTATATATAAGAGAGCAATTCATAAGACCTGAATCAAATTCCGTACCACTATAGTTTCTCATCCCCTTGATGTAGAAGTTTTCCTTTTCATCCCAGACAGGAACGGTAAAAGTTTGCTCCTTTAAAATTTCCTCACCATTTTCTGTGACGGCCCTTGTCCCATCCTCATGTTCCACCCACAGTTGTAGTGTAATCTCTTGTTCTTCAATACCCGAGAGATTCTGAGCGATTGTCCTTAGTTCAACCTCCTGACCTTTCATATCTTTGGTAAACTTATTTTTGCTTGTTCCACTCAAAAGACGTTGTGCCCGATCGCTCGCATAGGCCAAATATCCATAATATTCAGCTTCAGTATAAGCTGAATAATCCTCAAAAGGATTTTTGTAATTGCCGGTATACAACTTAACCTCCGGGATTGCTATATAGATGTCATCCGTATCTTTAATCAACTGGCTCATGACTTTAAATCCCTGCAACTGGCACACATCACACAGTTCCTGATTTTGCGTCCTCATCATACACTGCCAGCTAGAATTAACCATGTTACTTGAGTTCGAAGTATTACTATCGCGGCAGGTATATGTTTTTCGAAAGCCTAGCATATCTTTCCATTTTATTGTTATAGGACTTTCCCTTAGCCCTGCTATATTTAACGACTGTTTATCTTGCTGTTCTGGCATTGTATATGCTCCACCATATGCATTATACTCATCGCCAAGATGTAGCAGACCATGGCCCAATTCGTGAGCCAAAGTATATTCAGATTGTATATTATCTACCGTTGCAGTAACATAATGTAGACCAACATCAAGATTATTCATTGATGCTCCTCCATATTGTCCACTGTTTACCAGTACAACGAACTGACTGATGTATTCATTGACATAATAATAAGGAGCATATTCGTCGCCTATTGTTATTTCATTAGGATTTGTTTTTTCTTTGATATGTGCATCGTGAATTTTTTCAATAAATGCAGGTCCAATACAACGTGTGAGAATCTGGTTTTTCAGCACACTCTTATAAAGTGATATCATTGGGCTTCTACTAGTTGTTGACATTGTTATATCAAAGAATGTGTTTTCACTGGCAAACCCACTGGTCTTTGATGCCGTGCAGAGAGCATAAACATTGAATCTATCTGCCATACTACGGTAAGGCTCATGTTTCAAAACACCTGCCCATATTCGCTTAACATCATTTATAAACTTCTGCTGCTGATCTTTAGTGTAGCCCTCACCACAAATGACGATAACCATGTTTTCCAAATCGCTACGTGTCTTTTGAATCACTTGCACTGGTATGGTCGAGTTTGCATACTCGCCATCCGATGAGTACCATGGGCCAAGATTTAGTTGAATACTCTGATCTGTATCAATATCCCAGTCTCCATCTCCACCTTCCTCATCAGGTCCTGAAATACTAATGTCATCTCCGGGTTTATCTGCAGCATCACCGACATAGGGTGAATTCACTTCGCCATTTCCTTCCGAAACGATATAATAATCTGTATCGAGATAGAATGCAGGACGAACACCGATATGTCCAAAGTACGGTGCAACACGATAAATATTTCCATCAGTTTCCACATACCTCATATCATGATTACAATCCGTAATCGGAGTACGTAGCCAATATGACCACCTGATCCCATCCTTATTCTTCGCAAGATAGTAATTTCCCAGTATGTTACTGTTATTATAAATTGTGTTTAGTTGTTTAACATCAGGCAAAAACACCTTGTCTATAATATTTTCATAATACGCCTTCTCAAAGCCATATGCTACTGACGCAATATCTGTATTATACGGAAGATCAGCTCCCGGTCCTGCTATATAACCAGCACTATACTCCGGATGAGACACAATAGAACGCTGTGTCACAGTTTTGATAGCGGCTATTTCAGCTTTACTGAAACCATTTAAAAATCCGGCTTTTTTGTCATATTCACTTCCATATCCAACGTAATCACTCTTCGGTGGATTGCCACAAAGCCAATCTACCTTGCCTGCATCAGCATCTGAGTTAAGCCACGAACGCATATTGCTATCCCTCCAGTGGTTGGAACCGTAACTACTTCTAAAACTATTACGGCTATGGGATCTTGTCGCACTGTTCTCGCTAGTTTTGGCATCATATGGCATACTTCCCAACACCTTATCCATAAGCATTAGCGGACCGTTGTCATCTATGTCCACACAACGCCACAAAATTGGTTCATTCTCATATGTACCTAGTTTAATATAATCTCCAATTTTGATATTCGGTTTTGTTCCCTCCGCCTTAGAAATTAAAGGGCATAAGCTCAATACCATAACAACAGAAAGTAGCAAAGACAGAGTTCTGTTAATTTGTTTATTTTTCATTTTTACGCCTTCTTTCGTATAATATATTTGTAATAAAATCATATAAAATCCTTGTTGTATAATAAATCATTTATATTTCAGCCGCTTTGCAAAGTGGTGAAATATCCTCTAAGTTATTCCATAAAAGTGCTTGAATTTTATTTGATCCAATATTCAGTGTTGACACTGTATTCCATTTATTATTTGAATATTTTTTCAGTTCGCATTTCCCTTTGAAATCGACAAAGAGTACATATACTTCATTGTTAAATATCACTATTGCTCCGTTTCCGGCAGACGTTGAACACTTACCAAGATTCGTCCACTTATCTCCACTATACTTTACTACAGTTGATGACGAAAAGTCCTGCGCAAGTACATACATGTTATTTTTATCCGCTGTTGTTTTTACTTCCGATGCCATAATGTTTGACAATAGATTACTTCCGTCTGAATTTGAAACTAATTGCCATATATCCATATTGTCATAATCCGGGAATTCAATACTAAATTTAATTGAATCCGCCGTCTGCTCTGTTACTTTAATATGTATACCGGAATTTCGACCGTCTGAATAACAGATAGCATTATCTGTTATTGTTTTATCCAAATCAAGACTTCCTATTTCTTGCCTTGTTGCAAGATGTTGCGACAATCCTACCTGTGCATTTCTAATTTGACCTGCTGATGCTGTAATACTTGTATCATTTGGACGATACACATAGATATAATCATTACCTCTCAGATTACCCTCATCCTTATATGTCGGATTTACTCTATATACAATAATACCATCTGCAGGTGCTGTCTGGTCAAATGTATCAAACTTATATCTTTCTCCCTTTTTACGATATTCTATAGCAAAATATTCAGTCGGAGAAAACGGAGTTTTTACCTTTATCGCCTGTCTCTTATTTTCATCCTTATATGCAGCCGATGCCTCATACAACATATATTCACCATTCTGTGGTTGAATTTCATCAACTTTCGTCCATCCAATCACTTAACGAGTTACTGCCAGAGGCCAAGGTCTTCCTCCCGGAATACACATCTGATCCCATATTCCAACCGGTGTGTCACTCGCCTCAGATACATAACTTTGACGGTAATAATCCGTTACTCCGAATGTATGTATTCATGTGCCGCTGTATGAATATTAAATCCATAATAACCTGATGTGTTTCTATCAAATTATATGGTCCTATTCCTTTTCCTGCAAGTTTCGTATCATTTCCTGCATTTGTCGCATGTGCTACAAAATGTCCATGAGACTGTACCGATGCTATAATCATAAGATTATCTATAACACCGTCATTATCTATCATCTTTCCGTCAAGATTCGGATACTTTGTGTTCAACTGATTTGCAATTTCTTTAATAAGCTGTATTTCCTGTACAGAACCTTTGTATTCATCAACCGTTTTATCCATAGTTAAATAATACACTGTACCATCATTACTATTTGTCTGAGGAAATACAGACTCTACCATATGTTGTCCACCGGACATATCTCTCAAATATTCTTTAAATGAACCCCCAGCAAATGTGTCATTTACACCGTTAAACTTACGTATTAAACTTTCCCACTATGTTCTCGGTGCATTTGTTATAGTGCTATTATACGGTTTATTAAACCCAGTGCCGTTATCACCTTGTGTATCACCATTAAACCTTACTAATACTACTACATTTGCAAATTCACCAATAGCACTTGCAGCATGCATTGGTCCTGCAATAAATGAACTACCTATAATTCCTACGGTGGTTGCAGTACATATTTTTCGATACCATGAATACTGGCACGGCTGTAACCAATATCTCTTGATACATATTCTACACCTTCGCCAAGAGAAAAGCAATGCTTAATTGCATCTAATTTTAAACTTGTATCAGGAATACGAGGATGATTAGGTGCATTAATGATTTTTTCCTTAATTATATATGGTTTATCAAGCGAACCACGATAATTTGTTTTTTCTGCAATTTTTCTTTCATACCATCAGTACAGGGTACTACTTGATGGATATTCCAATAAATTTATGACCACTTGGACAGAAGCTAAGCGTTCATATTCTTTTAATGCAATTTCTATCTGTTCTTTTGTATACATTTATTTTATTCCTTTAGGAGTCCAAAAATATGTCCGCACCCCCGACTCACAGACCTACTTCCTTACATAAAACTCCATTCCTCAAATTTCTGTCGAACGGAAATCGGTGTAGGAATAATGCCAATTTCGTTAAATTTTTTCATAATTTTTTTCAAATCATTTTCTGAATACTCCTCGCTAAAGTATTCAGCAGCAGTTATTGAGCTTTTATGTAATGCTGACAATTTTATAAATTTAATCATCTTCTCTTTGGTTTTTGTTTTGAAGTTGCTCATTGCAACTTCAATCTTTATCCTATCAAGCTTATAGAACGCACCTCTTAAATAAAGTTTACCGAGGCTTTTCTCAATAATCTCGTCCGATTTTTTCGATAGCCAATTTAATAAATCTTCAGTAATTTTAAAATTCCCGCTTTTTTTCATTCCCTGAATTCTTATTTTATAAAATCTAAATTCTGCACGAAGAATACCCTTAGCTTGATTAAGCATATCTTCATCATAATAATAATTTCCGCTGTCAATATGATGTTTCATCTCTTCATATTTATCATAAAATGATAACTCAAATATCTTATTCCTACTCTTACTGCTGCATTTTGTAAATGTCGCATTCTCTTTATATTCTGTATAACTGGGAATACAATTATAACCCGTAAAACTTTTGTTTAATAACTTTATTACATATTCAATCGAGTCTCCCACATAAATATCTTTTGTCAAATCGATTCGAGTTATATTGCACTCATTAGGTAATGGCAAAAGTTCACACTGTGTTTTAATATACTCTCCGATTTCTGCAAGTAAATTATACGCCTTTCTAATCTCTACTAATTCCAAATAATTATTGTTTTTTCTATACCTACCTAATGTGATAATATATTTCAATTTATAATAGGCTCCGTCATTCACACGGTGGTTATACAATTCTAATCGTATCCCCTTATCATTCATACCGGTGTATATGATTGCATACATCTTTTTATAACATTTCTGATTTTGTGAATAAACATATTCCGTCATACTCTTGTATTCTTCGTATGTCAATATCTTTGAAAATTCTATCGTGTGAATCTTCATATTGATTTTTCCTAAAACTGTTTTATTTTCATCATTCTTATTTTTCATCCACCATTCGCGATTTCTCTTATTATATGTCATATTTTTTATCCTCCTTGTTTCTTTTTTTAATTTTTTTCCATGCTATATTTATTTCAACCGATGTATTTTTTACAACGATAAGCATTCTTTTTCTTAAATATTTGTTTTGTCCATCTATGTAAAATTATATCCCATTAAGTCTCCAACATTTTTATAAAAAAATAAAGAAAGGGTGTTTATATGGAATACTATACTTCAACAGATGAGCTTCCGTTGATAATGACTTTCAATGAAGTAAAAGAAACGCTGATGATTTCACGCCAAACATTACTGAAACTATTATGGTCCGATACAATCCACGGTGTAAAAGTCGGTCATCAATGGCGAATTTCAAAAGATGAGCTTCTGAATTATGTCAACAGCAAAAATGTTTAAGGATACGCAGGCGAATTAAATATCGCCTGCAACCTTACGAAATTTCATAAAGCAAACGTAACAAGCTAATTTTCAAGTAACATATAAAAGCTACTTAATTTAATTCTTGTATTTCTAAACCCAACTTGATATAATGTAAATATCAAAATTAGGTGGTGAATCATATGGCTTTTGATGGCTTTTATATAAAATTATCCAGTATTGCTAAACTCCCTCATACCGATACCTATTACGCTTGTTTTGAATACAAAAACAAATATAAAGACAAATTCAATATCACAGACACACTTGCAAGCTCATGTATTGTTAATTTCAATAATAGTATTTTTGCAAGCAAAACAAAAGCATTTAAGCAATTGATTAACTTCTATACATATGAAGATGAAGGCGAAAAGAAAATAATCATGGGCAAATACAATCTTGCTAATCCTCATGAAAAGCTAATTGACCTTTTTTTTACAGAAGTTGTGTATATATATAATAAATCAAAAGATAATATTGGTATCGGACTATATAAAGATGACTATCATCCATTTCAGGAACTAACTTTTGAGGATTATGAATGTTGGGAAATAATATACAACCAAAATCCTTTTTTTAAATACAAAAAGCAATTAAAGTTTCTGCCAACAAATTTAATTGATACAAATTTAATGCCTAACCAACGAAACGATGATATGCTCTTGAAAGAAGCATATGATAATGTTATATCGTATTTAGAAAACAACCCCATTTATATACCTCTATTTTTGTATACGTTGTACTCTTTTTTCTCATCGTTATCAAAATATATGTATATATTTGAAGTAAAAAAGCTTGATGATAGCGATGTTATTGACAAAAAAGATTATCTACTGCTTAAAGACAAAATAGATAATAAAGATGATGGTTGGTTGTTCTTCAATTTTAATCTTTGGCTTCATACCAAAAATACTAATACATTAAATATTGCCGCCAACATGTTTTTGAATACATTTTCATATGGTTATACATCAATAAAAAATCCACATAACTTTCATATTAACATTTCAAAAGAAATAAATACACTATCTACTAAAGATATTATTCAAACTAAAAGAGTCGGGGGTGCGGACATAGCCTTGGATTATCAGCATAAAATAGTCCAAGAATATGTCCTCACCTCCTACTCACATTTATCAATAATAATATTTCAAGCAAAAATTTATAATTTTCAATGTCTATAAATTGCATTTTCACACACGCTATATATCCCCCAAATCTGTTTGAATGAGTCAAAATTGCTTCACCGAATCTTTGAAAATGTACTACTTCACGCTGGCGCAAGAATTTAATTACTTCATTAACGTCAGGGTCATCTGACAATTTAAGTATGTTATCATATACGGCACGTGCTTTTTGTTCCGCAGCCAAGTCTTCATAGAGATTTGTAAGCGGATCACCGGTTACTGCGATGCTTGCGGCATTAAAAGGTGAGCCTTGTGAGCTTTGTGGGAACACTGACGCACCGTTATCCGAATAATACTCCCACGAGCCCATTTCGCTCCACTCTTTAGGCGGAGCATTTTTTGAAAGCTGTGCAACGAGTGAGCCGACAATTTCCAAATGAGCAAGCTCTTTTGCACACTGATGTTATCCATAATAACCAATAAAAAAAGAACGATTTAAAATGATATGCACCCCAAAAGTTAGACACTTTTGGAGGTGCATATTTTTATGGCAAAG
>ENA-OPCV01001801-OPCV01001801.1-human-gut-metagenome-genome-assembly--contig:-NODE-1801-length-14834-cov-3.563029_pt1 | contig 14834 bp, 14 predicted proteins | sample MGYA00241257_ERZ501494 | MGnify/ENA primary metagenome ERZ501494 (study PRJEB25962, sample SAMEA2042618) | human gut metagenome | biome: human gut; feature: human-associated habitat; material: faeces...
GCACACGGAAAAAACACTCCCAAATAATCCCATGGAATATATTGTGTTTGGTGTCGAAGGTCTTGCCTTCTCATTTAATGACCCGGACCAAGATGGTACTCAAGGCTATAGCTTCTATAGCTATGGTTCCGACAAAAATCAGTTTATTAACTTCGCACAACTCATGATGCGGGAGTTCCAGGATAAAAAATCTGGATTTGAAAAGGTCTGTCATGGATTACTTCAAGTGCTTTTAGTCTATATTGCGCGAAAGCAAAACTTGTCTGTAATCTCAGACTCTTCTTTCCGGCTTTCCAAGGAGTGCGCGCTTGCTAAACGTTATATTGATATCAACTATTCCCAGAATATTACGTTAGATTCTTTAGCAGAAATTACACATATCAATAAATTTTATCTGGCACACTCATTTACAGAATGTATCGGACAATCTCCGATTAACTATTTAACCAACCGAAGACTTGAAGCGAGCAAAGAACTGTTGACTTCTTCGAATTTGTCGGTAACGCAGGTTGCTTCCAGTGTCGGCTTTTCATCTCAATCTTATTTCTCACAGAACTTCCAGAAGAAGGTTGGCATGTCACCCAGACAATATCGTAAACTGCACTCAAAGTAAAAAAATCCTAACAAGTGCAAGGCGAATTACGCTTTGCAGCTTCGTTAGGCTATTTTTCTGCATTTAAGAACGATTTTTTTAGCTTTTTTAGTATACTTTCTCTACTTTTCTGTTATAATGATACTTAGTGTTTGTTAATTTTACTTATATTTGGAGGCTTTTACACATGAAAAAAAACAACGCTGTTCAAACAGCACCGAAGCATTCCATGCTCGCCAATCAGGCTCCTGTCCCCCAGAAAAGTAAAGTCTCCTCACAGATGACTCTGTCTGACTCTATTTTATCCGGAGCAGTTGTAGAATTCCGAAAAGCCGGTTACCGATTTATGCGGCACCTGCATACGAATATTGAGATTTACCGGATTCTTTCCGGCGAATGTTATATGGATATTCAGTCAGAGACTCTTCATTGCACAGAGGGAGATTTTATTATGATTCTCCCGGATGTGGTACATTCCTTTTATCTGAATGATACCTCCGACTGTGAATTTCAGCACATTCATTTCAATCCGGATATGTTCTCAACGATTATCCTTGAAAATGACGGGATCTTTCCGATCACGCTTCTTCATGCTGTGTTGTTTTCTTCCCATTTTTATTACCGGCTCAACTCTGATGAACGAATTGATGAACAGATTCGGAAACTGATCGATCTGCACACTTCTTCTGACAGTCTGTTTGCGGCTGCCAATATTAATGTGTCTCTGATGAACCTGATGCTTTATATTCTCGATCATACAGAACCCGTGCACGAGTATGCAAAACCACAGCTGCAAAACAGTTATGTGGCTTACGCGCTGAATTATATTCAGGAGCATTACACAACAAAGATCCTGCAAGAAGACATTGCACAGCAGTTACAGATTTCTGTACGATATCTGAGCAAGATTTTTAAGAGCTATATGGGTGTCACACTCTCCAACTACATTACGATCTACCGTGTCAACCGCTCCATCGCACTGATGCAGAGTACCGATCTGACACTGACGGAGATCGCTTTGCAGGTTGGATTCCGGGACTCTCAGCAGTATTCCAAGGTTTTTATGAGTGTCATCAATGCAACACCATCGCAATACAGAAAAGCTATTTTAAAATAAACGAAAAAGGGGCATCGCACTTCGTGCGATGCCCTGTTTTTATTTCCGACGAAATCTTAGTCTTCTTTTTTCCGTTTTCCTGCAACACCGGCTGCCGCTGCAATTGCGGATGCTGCCAGTGCAAATCCCCAACCTGCTACATTTGTTGCATCTCCTGTTTTCACAGCTGTTGTGGAAGTGCCTGTCTTTGTGCTGCCCACACCTGTACTGCCTGTATTTGTACGGCCTGTACCTGTGCTGTTTCCTTTTGTTGTCGTGCTATTATTGTTCTTGGATGTATCGGAAGGAGTCGTAGTCTGATTGTTATCTTTCTTTGTATCATCCTTCTTTTCATCATCTTTCTTGCTGTCGTCTGCTTTCTTTTCTTCAAGAGCACTCAGAGCTTCTTTGATGGCTTTATTTGCCTCATTTACCTGCTCCTGTGTAGCATCTTCCGCATTCAGCACACCTGCATACTGTTTATAAACATCCTGCAGTTTCTTCAGAGAATCCTCTGTGTACTTGTCTGTTGCTGCCAGTGCGGTATCTGCTTTTGCTACGTTCTCTTTCAGTGCTGTCTTATCTACAACAATTGGTTCCGGATTCGGATCCGGATCTACGGTTTCTTTTTCTGTTGTAAAGGTAACGGCTTCTGATGGTTCAGACTCATTTCCAGCTGCATCTACTGCTGTCACGGTTACGGTGTATTCGGTTCCTTCGGTAAGTCCGGTCAGATCATAGGTAGGATCTGCTACCAGGGATGCATTTACTTTTGTACCTTTTACATATACATTATATCCGGCTACTTCTACATTGTCGGTAGATGCTTCCCAGGCGATCGTTGCTTTTGTATAAGTAATTTCAGATGCTTTTACATTGGCTGGTACGGTCGGTGCTTCGGTGTCCGCCGGTTCCTCTGTTTTCAGTGTTGTAAATGTCACTGCTTCGGATCTTACGGATTCATTTCCCTCTGCATCTACTGCTGTTACGTTCACCGTATATTCGGTCTCCTCAGTAAGTCCGGTCAGATCATACTCGGTTCCGGTTACCAGTTCTTCATTTACTTTGCTTTCATTTACATATACGTTGTATCCAACAACACCTACATTGTCACTTGCTTCATCCCATGTAACTTTTGCTGTTGTCTCGGTAACATCTGTAGCTGTTACTGCTGCCGGAGCTGTCGGTGCTTCGGTGTCTGCTGCAGCTTTATCTACATAACTGATGATCGGAGTTACATGAACAGATGGTTTGGTTGGATTGCTGTTGCTCTTTGTTGTCACGCGGATCACATCACCCTGGCTAACTTCGATTTCATCAAAGCTCTTCCAGTCTGTTGCCTGTACCCGGCTGTTTGTAAGTGTTACACTCTGTAATTCGGTATCGTTTAACAGAAGACTTAAGGTAACCGTTCCACCTGAGTTTCCATTCTGACGAAGATATGGCTCATCATCTTTTATATTGAAAGATACGGTTCCGCTCTTCGGTACTCTGTATGCCATTGCGGTTGTGATACTTGTATTCGGCGGTGCGGAAAGTAATCCGTGTACAGTTGTGTCAGTCGTTGACACAGTACCCTGTTGTCCATCAATACCAGGACCATAATAGGTATTTACACACCAGTTTGGCCATCCGTCTCTGTCGACCTCTGTCATATTTGCCCAGCTGCCGGTTCCGTTCTTCATCTGACCAAACCACACATTTCCCTGCTGTCCGTTCACATAGTCCAGAGTCCAGTTATATGTATTTTTCTGTCCGATGGTATAATCGTTGGTTGTTCCGTCTTCCGCAGTGATGCGAAGTGTCATTCCGGCTGCTACTGCATCCTTATCTGCCAGTTCTGTTCCACCATTGAGTACAGAAACGGTTGCGGTATCCGCTACTGTGATATTGTTTTTCATTTCCTTTACAGTTGTCGGATTTTTATCGGTATAAGGAACGTTCATGGTTGTTCCCTTTACTTCATAGTAACTGTCTTTCAGTTCTTTGTCAGAGCTTGCAATTACTGTATAAATAACATCTTCCATACCTTCATAAGAAAGAACAATCGTTGCTCCTCCTTTTACAATATCGGAATCACCAAGAACAGTCTCGCCATTCTTAATGGTAACCTTAACTCCTGCATCAACAATAACATTCTTCAGGAATTCTGCTACGGTTGTATTTTTCGGAAGGTCACTTACTTTTGTTCCGGAGATTGTATATACATTGGATCTCAGCACAAGTGCTGTCACTGCATCGCTTTCTGCTGCTCCGATTTCCGGTACTGCTGTGATGGCATGACCAAAGAAGTCATGATCGATCGTATAACCGTTCTTGTCAACGATCACTTTACCTGCATTGATAGCCGGAGAATTCTCCGCCAGTTTGTATCCGTCAAATACGGTAGAAGCGGTTGGATCTTCGTGACGTCTTGCCTGTTTGTCGGCAGCTGCTGCGCTTGGACCTGATCCTGCATCCACAAGTACATCCGTTCCTGCATCTACTTTCACTGCTGCCTCATCGTTCGGATAAGAGCTTACATTGTAGTATAAGTTATTGCTGTAAGTCTTGTTTCCACTGATATTCCAGTTGCTTACAGTAGCCGGTGTGCTGCCCTCAAAATAGAAAATATTATTTTCTGCTGTAACCGGTCCACCATTTCCATGACGGCTATGCCAGATTGTATTCAGTCCCGCTTTAATATAGAAGGTATTATTGTAAACCTGACAATTTCCTGTATTTCCAGCAGGATCCAGCGGTCCCATATCTTCATTCTGGCTGATATTGTAACGGAATGTGTTGTTAATGGACTCCCAGCCACAGAACATAATGGTACTTGCTGTATTTCCATGGCTGTAGTTGTACTGATAGTTTGTTCCATCACCATAATCCGCATCCCATGGCTGTCCGTCTCCATTACCATTGGAAGCATTCAGTGTTGCAAAACATTCGTTGTACTGGAAAATTGCATTTTTACATTTCCATGGCCAGATACCTGCTGCTACTCGTCCTGCCCCAACACCCTGTTTGCCGGTTTCGTTGCCATTTGCATCCAGTCTCGGCTGCTGCTGGGAGTAATCTGTGGTATTGATCTGCTCCGCTGCATTCTCTGATACATTATACTGAACCAGCGGTCTGTCAAGGTACATCGTTGTGATCGCATCTCCACCCACATGGTTCAGATAGTTGTTCTCGATAACCACGTTGGAGGAACCGTATTTTGCCATGACATCATCTGACAGGGAAGCGGTTGTAAATTTGCTCCACTGATAGGTGTATCCAACAGCAATTCCCCAACGGTTTACCGTATCAAGGGAACAGTTCTTGATCTGCACATCATTGTATTTTGCAATTCCGGTTGCACTCTCATCGGTTGGTTTTTCAACGATGAAGTAAATACCTCCGTTTGTCATATGTTTGTTATAAACGTTACCTGTTACATCATGGATATACAAATCATTCAACACGATGTGATCTACCGTTCCGTTGTCTTTCGCAACGCCGGCAACACCGGTTCTGTCCATCGCATACGCATCGTTATATGCTTTGTCTTTTTCGGTATCGGTGGTACTCTTTCTGTCATTGGTCAGTTCCAGACCGTCGATCTCGATATACTCGGTATCTTCAATTAAAATACTGGAAGATACGGTACCTTTCCATTTGTGGTTCTGGTTATCCAGCGGGTTTCCGTAGTTCAGTTCCCACTGACCATGACCATTGGTGTTGATCTGTGGTCTGTTTCCTTCTCCATATGTGGATACTTTTACCGGTGCTTCTGCACTACCACTGTCCTCTTTTGTAAAGACAAGTGCCTGATCTTCAAATACCGATCCCTTTTTCAGGAGTACCGTATCACCCGGTTTCAGATCCAGTTCATTCACTTTATCCAGTGTCTGAAACGCCTTGCTCTCTGATGTTCCGTCATTGTTGTCATTTCCGCCTTTGGAATCAACGTAATACGTTGTTCCTGTACCGTCTGTTCCCGCTGCCTGAACAGGAACTGCCGGCATCATTGATGCAACTGTTGTTCCTGCAAGCAGAAGAGCCAGCGTTCCGCTCATCCATTTTTTCTTCATACCTTTTCTCCTTCTGTTATTGCAGATTCTCTAGGGTGAAATGATTTACATCCTTCATGTTTCCTTCCACCTGAGAATCTTCTTCCCGCTGCGCGATCATATCATCATATTTCTGCTCACGCAGTTCTCGTTCTACTGCAACTCTCGCTGTTTCCAGATCTGCATTTTCTTCACTATCTCCAAAAATCCAGTCCCGGCTTTTGTAGTGTTCAACGATCTCATCTTCTGTCAGTTCCATACCTTCGCGATCCGTATCACTGCAGTATTTTTCCTTCAAAGTGCTGATTTCATAATCCAGATAAAGTGGAAACGTATACTCTTTCAGTCCATAGATTACTTCCCCTTTTTCCACTTTTTCTTTTCGTTCCGCATTCTCATCTTTCCAGCGCTTTTCCAGAGCCTCATAACTACTGTCTGATATATCACCGTTTTCTTTTGCGAGATCATACACTGTATGAATGTATTTCAGCTGCTCGACTGTATTTTCCGCCAGGATTTCATACCCGTATTTTTCCTTATACTTTTTCTTCCAGAAATCGTCTCCATAAACGGCGTCGTAATCCTGCTGAATCTGCATTTTGGTATCATATTCTACAGATTCCATGCAGTTTACATACTCTTCTTTGCTGATGGTATGTTCCGCAACAGTCAGATCAAATCGATGATCCTTTTTATATTGCATGACGCCGGCAACAATTCCCACAACCGCAAACACTGCTACGATGCCTCCGATCTTCAGGAACTGTTTTTTCCGATTCTTCATGATGTACCTCCTTCCCGTCTGAAATCCTGTTCTTCCTGCACACAGATTTTCTCAGTCAAGTTTGATTTTATTATAACAATCCGTTCTTTTCACATCTCGTTCTTTTTGTTTGATTCTGCCATGGATTTTGTCAAATTCGGAACTATAAGTAACTTTCCCGTAAATACCAAAAAAATATTAAGATTTCTCACAGGGCGTTCTTAACCTTTCCATGCGGCAAAAAAGGAGCTGTCGGTAAATAACGTTTTTTAGAGCTGACAGCACCAAACAAAAATATCCTGACAGTTACAGAGCTTTCTGGCTCTGCAACTTGTTCAGGATATTTTTATTTTGATAAATACTTTCTGTTTTTGGCCGCAAAAAATCCTTGTTTGGATTTTTTCAGCCGCATTTTTTTCTAGGCAGTTTTTCCTTCAAATTTTCTCAGTTTTTCGTATAAAAAACGATGATATTTATTTATATTTCTTCCAATAGCAAACCTTCAGATTGAATATCGAACCCTTCTCTTTGATAAAAAGAGAGGGCTCTGGCATTCTTCTGGTATACGTTTAATCGTAATCTAACTTTTTTATTCTTGATATAGTCTAATAAAAGTTTACCTATACCACATGACTGCATCTCATTAGAAACAAAAATCCCTTCCATGTATTCGTTACTTAGTCCTACAAATCCCTGAATCATTTTATCATCTTCATACACATAGACTTCCGCTTGTGACATCATTTCTTTCACTAATTCATAATTACTTGTCCAATATTGCTCAGGAATAAAATAATGTGCTTTTAAATTGGTCTTTAACCATATATCAGCAACTCTATTAATATCTGTGTTCTGCATCTTTCTGATCATAACGATTACCCTCCATCTGCTCCGATTTCAGAGCTTCATTTCTAATACCGATTTTACCGTACTTTTTAGGCTCAGTCCATCTTTTATCCCCAAGCAATATCGCTTTCGTTTCCTTTCTGCCTAGCTATTAGTCCTTTTTCTTAAAGAAAGCATAAAAATTAGAAAAAACAAAAACGCCAGTGGAATATTCCACTGACGCCCTTACAGATACTATTGATTTTTTCTTTTATTATTTGTCGATAACTTTACTTATGATGTCGGACATATGGTCAAGACTGGATTGTCTATCAGCTAATGCCTCCTCAAAGCTACTGTCACCATACACATCATTTACCTGCTCTTCCGTCCAAACATCACCTACTTCTTCCATTTTTTCAATAAATTCGTTGATTTCCTGTTTGTTCATATTAATTTATCCTCCTTAGTTTTTTCAACAATTATTTCTCACGTTCAGATACTCATTATAGAAAGGAAACAAAATTACTCATCCAAATCCAGTGTGATATAAAAAAATATGTAATCTTTTATGTTAACACTGTTCTACGAATACAACCTATACTGACGGATCCAAGAACACTTCCAAGAATCGCACCAATACATGGATATTTTTTGCATTTCTTTTTACCCAAAGAAGCACCTCCAGTAGATGCAGCTATTTCAAGAATCACAAAAATTGAGTTATTCGCAAACTGCTTCACTGTAATTCTTTTCTTAATCATGAGCCACGCTTCATTGCCAATACCATATGTTGCTGTTACTATACCTGCTGCTATTGCAGCTGGTATCTTATAAACATTTGTTGCCACATAGATAAAACCGCCTCTTAAAGCACCTTTACCACTACCAAGAACAAATTTATTAGCAATATCTTTGAAATCCTCTTTCGTAAAATCCCAACACCTCTTTCCTTCTTTTATCTTCTTTACTAATTCAAGTCCTGCGCTCACTCCACCCTCAACTGCTGCAGAAACACTACATATTTTCAAAAGTTCTTTTAAATTTGGTGAAAATTTTTCATAAACCTTTTTTCGTTGTTTATCAAAATCTTGTTCAATCCTGTTCTCAACATTTTTTACCGTGTCTCCAATATTTTTTGCTTGAATATCTGAGTATGAAACTTCCATTGATTCAATCTTAATATCTGGATTATCTTCTGTAAAAGTACGAATATATTTCCATAATCTCAAATCTTCTTTTCCAAGCTTCATAGCTTGATCTTTTGGAAGATTATTTAAGTGCTTATACTTTTCAAACATATCCTTAGGTATCTGATAGATTCCTCCACTTTCTACAAATTCAGGATATTTTACTTTATGGCGTTTTATCGCATCTAATCCTAAATTTCCACCCGCTTGACAAGCTTTCTGCTGAATAAGATCTATTCCACGAATATAATCCGTCATACTATTATCATTCAACAAGATATACAGTGGTTCATTGCTATTTATAAATGCATTAATGTTAGCAATGTGGACCTGTGTCGTCTCTCCTATAAATCCGTGTATTCCTTTAAGCCCACCTCTATTAGTGGTAAGAAGTTTTAGAACTTCTTCTTTTAGCAATCGGATTTCTTCATCAGCACCAGCTTTATTATTCTCTATTTTAGCCAGTTCCTTTAATAAAGCTTTAATTCTAAATGCATTGGCTACATCCACAACAACAGTATCAACCTGAGCTGTCGCATCACATGCATATTCTCTCATTTTATCTGAAGAATCAACATTACAAGAAGAAGGAGTTACTCTCTCAATATTATTGTGCTTTTTTTTATTACTAATACCATAACTTATACCGACTACTCCTGCCACAGCTACAGTTAGTGATATAAACAGTTTTGAATTATTATAAATAACAACCATCTCCTATCCTTAAAATCATAATCATAAAATACTCTTACTTTTTTCACAAGCAGAATTATTTAACTTTCTATGAGTATCACCATATTTCTGAAAAGCTTTGGCTATGTAATCTGCTGCATTTTCATATGATAACACTATATCAACAACTCGGTCTAAACTTAAATTGATAAATAATCGATAACAAAAAATAATATCATAAAAGTCCATATCTTTTTTCGAAAATAATGGCGCAAGATACTCAAATAATTTGTCTAAACTATCTTGCATTTCTTTTGATTCCGGTGAGTACTTCATTGCTTTCTTCACATCAGCTACTTTATCAAAAAATAAATGACTTTGTTTAGTGACTTCCGCAAGATTTAAATTATTCAAATAGTCCTTTTCAATTTTATAAAGGCTCTGAGAAGTCAGTTCATCTTCATCACAACTAAATGTACTAACTGTAAATTGATCAATATCGTTATCAAAATCAGATATGTCAAAATTAATTCTCTCTTCCTCGGTCTCATTGGCGTAACGCATTACTTCTGCCGCATATATTACATTTTCAAGATGTCTTTTTTTGTTTTTTAGCTCCTCTATTTGTTTATCTAATGCTTTTCTCCAATCAAAATCTGAAATAGAAATCATCTTTCGTATATCATCTGTTGAATATCCTAACTCACGATATAAAGCTATCTGACGTATTTTTAAAATGTCATATTCACTGTAGAGACCATATTTTTTTCCCCCTTCTTTCTTACAATGAGAAGGATTAATAATTTTACATTCCACATAATACTTGATTCTTCTCTTATTAATCCCAGTAATCTCCGAAACTTCACCTATCGTATATAACTTCTTTGTACCCACAACATCGCCTCCTTTATTTCAATAATAAAATTGGCCGAACTCGGCCGTCAATACATGATTTTAAAATCTTCATATATTATTTAAAATAAATTCAGCAAGCTCCACCTTTTGAGAATCAAGACCAGATAATTCACTATAAAAAAGAAAGGTAACATCGCAAGAATATTACCTCTCCCATCTTATCTATTCTCTTATTCTATCCTATCACACTTGCACCAAATGGCATGAAAGAGAGTCTTGCCATCTTAAAGAACTGCCTTCCAAATGGAATTCCAACTATCGTAATACACCAAATACAACCAACTATCAGGTTTCCAAGTGCCATTTCCCATCCAAAAAATATAATCCATATAAGATTACCAGAAACGAAAACATGCCATTTCCATATACGATTTCTTTTCCAAACGGCCAGAATGCCAGGGTTGCAAATTTAAAGCATTGCAGACCTACCGGAATTCCAATAATTGTAATACACCATATGCATCCTGCAAAAATCCATGCCAGTCCGCCCAGTAAGCCTCCAAATATAAACCAAAGGATATTACCTATAGTTCTCATGACTACATCTCCTCCTTATCCAATGTCTAATATTCTTTTGTTATTTCCTCTGTTATCTCATATATCTCTTTGAATTTTTCTAAGTCCTCCGGTGATCTGATCAGCATGATTTCTTCGATTTTTCCGGTTCGTATATCTTTGAACCCTGCTACTTCTTCTCCGGTACAAATGCTTGCACGAATTACTGGTTTCATATGTTCTCGGTCATATGTTTTTTTCACGATTTTCTTTTTGAATATTCCCATGCTTCATCCTCCGAATAATTACAGTAACAAGATCAACTATTTAATTTCTGGAACATTTTTCTGCATCGATTGCCAATACAAACATCAGAGCATCCAAAGCGTTTCCTGGATTCTGTACATCAATAACATATGTATCAGTCATATGAAACAGTTCTTTATTGACCCGTGCAATTAAATATCCGCTTTGATCAAGAATACTATAGTCCCATTCCATAATGGTTCCATCAATATGCCATCCATTGTAATCAATATTATAATGTGGCGTCAGAAATGAGAATTCTTTGCTCAGGCATCCGATATAACTGCCGTTTTTATAAATTTCGAATTTAGGAAGAAAAGTAAGTACTTTCTGAACAACCATTCCTACTTCATTTCCATAGGCATCATAAATTACAAGTTTATGTCCCCAGGACAACTGGCCTTTTACTACATAAACAGTGTTGCCTGCTTCATCATAGATATCATAGCTGTCAAACCATGAAAACAGCCTTTGTTTAAACAATAACTTCATAACTTTTCACCGCTCTCTCCAACAGATATAATTGGTTCTTTATAAGTATCATAATACCATGCCGGAACACCTTAAAAAATATGTAAATTGAAGAATTAACCCATCTTATTTCACAGATTATGATAAAACATAGATTTCCAGCTATAAATCTCTACTTGTTCACAAAAAGATATAAAAAAGACCATCTACTGCTTGTTTACGGTAAATGATCTTTTCATTGCAATATTTAATTAAATATCATACTGAGCCGCTTGTCGTCCCTGCAAATTCTTTAGGTTAGAATCGATGATGGAGTAAACGAAAAAGCAGTTTTGACATTTCAGTGAACTGCCCCTTCGTTTACTCCATTTTCGATTTGACCTAATTGAACAAAGTGAGCGTCCGAGTAGCTACTACCTATGGACTTTTAATCTTTTGTTCTTATCCATGATTATACAGGATTTCCTGTGCAGACGCTACAGAAATCAAGAATTTTCAGATAAATAGGTATAACAATTAAACCTCAGGATTTTGAGGCTTAGAAAACATATAAAGGATTTGGATTTTAACACCTTTGCGGTATTCTCAGTTGTGGTTTTCCAAGATGTCCACCGCAGGATTTACATACATAGATGTTTATCCCGTATAGCTGTTTCAATATTTCTGGCATCTCCTTATCCCTGATCTTTGAAAGATATTTTTTGCATCCGAGGAGATTCCGGCATAAAGTGAGCTTTTTGTGTTTGCTGCGGGAACATAGAAGCCCATAATGCCGGATCCTGACAAAACGTCTGGGTGGCACATGCATCAGAAAACGCCGTATAAATTCAATACCAGAAAGGGTCAGTTTCTTCCATTGTCCTTCCTTCCGGTAATCCTTAACAGAAAAAGTAACATTTTCATTGTCCATATGGATGATGCGGTGATTGCTGATAGCGATCCTATGGGTATATTTTCCGAGATAATCAATTACAGATTGTGCACCGTTAAAAGTTTTCTTACAGTAAGGAACCCATTTTATATCATAACAGGAATCTATCAGCTTTTTGAAAGCATAATGATTACGGTATTTTTCTGCTGTTCCATGAAACTCAAGCTGATCTGTATTCCAGAGATTCTTCAACTCATCCATATATTTCCCACGAAAGACTCTGGAGATAGCCCATATGGGTAGAAAAAACTCCGTACCATTGTCTTTCCACTCATTTTTCGGTGTCAGGCCGCCGCCAAGCAGTATCGTATGGATATGGGGATGAAAATTCATTTCTGAGCCCCATGTATGCAGGATGCAGATATAACCAACAGAAGCCCCGAGGTGCTTTGGGTCGGATGTCAGTTCCTGAATGGTAGCGGAAGCCGCATGATACAGCGTGTCATATAACAGTTTCTGGTTACTGTAAATGACAGAGTTCAGAATATCAGGGACTGTAAACACCAGATGGAAATAAGGAGCATCAAGCACATCCTCTCTGCGAGCATCCATCCACATTTCCTTCGGAACAGCCTGACACATGGGACAGCAACGGTTCCGGCAGGAATTATAATGGATCTGGACAGCACCACAGTCTTCGCATACACTGACATTCGCACCATAAGCTCCTGTTTTGCAATTCAGGATGTTCCGGGCAACTTTTGTCTGTTCCGGGGATGGGGAACAGCTTTCAAGGTATGCCGGATAAAAATGCCGGAAAATATCCTGGACGGTGGGTTTATTCATGGCCGGCACCTTCTTTCCTGTCAAAAGGGCTTTGAATGCCCATCAGGGATTTGTTGCTGACATGAAGATATACTTCCGTGGATTTCGGATCACGGTGTCCAAGCAGAGCTTGAATGTTCTGCCGTTCTATGCCCTGTTCCATCAGATGGGTTGCAAAGCTATGGCGCAGACAGTGCGGGGTTGCTGTCTTCGGAAGTTCAGCATCAGCTACTGCCCGCCGCATGACCTGTTCCAAAGTACTGACTGTCAGGTAATTACCGGTAAATTTATTCGGAAACAGGATGCCACGGGGACGATCTTTCTCAAACCAGTATTGTGTAAGGATATCCAGACAACGCTTGGAGAGAATGGTATAGCGATCCATCCGGTTTTTCGTATCCCGGACATGGATCTGCATATTTGAACGTGAGATGTCATCATAGTGAAGATGGATCACTTCAGAAACCCTCATGCCAGAAGAATACATGATTGCGAACATAGCCTTATATTTGATATCGTCAACAGCAGATAACAAACGGTCAATCTCAGAGGCGGTCAGTACAGTCGGAAGTTTATGTTCCAGGATCATACGCGGAACCGTGATATCATCCCAAAGGATATGCAGGACATTCCGATAGAAAAAACGGATAGCAGAATTATAGAGATTCAGGGTTGTGGCTTTCAGTCCTTCCTCTTTTTTCGCAAGCAAAAAAGTCCTGACATCCTGACAGGTAAGCTCTTCAGGATTCTTATTCTGATATTTCAGAAAATAAGAGACATAGTTTTTATAGCAGTTGATGGAACGTTCTTTAAGGTTACGGATTTTTCCGGCTTCCTCAAGCTGTTCTAAACATTTTTCATACATAATAAAATCCTCCATATAAAATCAGTAGTTATCCGGAACACTGCTTTATATGGAGGTGCATTTGGGTCATAAAACCGCTTGCCAACCAAGCGGAAGGGTGGTATTCTTTTCATAGGCAGTGGGAAGGTCGATCCTGTTTGATTGTTTCGTTGTGGTGACTTAACAATACTACTTTTAGGACTTGCTTTCCACTGTTTTGTTATAGAAAAAAGAAAATCGCTATGCCATAGCCTTGGTAGGCCATCGCGCAGCGATTTTGTTCAATTTGAATTTATCGTTTTATTCTGGTATAAAACTCTTTTTCATCTTGGTGATGAATATAGGCCCCATTTTTAATCTGCACACGCAAAGATGCCGTATTATCCCTATGAACAGACATATATATTTCGTCTTCTTTAATAATGTGCCAGGCTTTTTCGATTGTCAATCTCAACCCTTCCGAGGCGTATCCCTTGCCTCTGAATTCTTTCTTTATTCCATATCCTATATGGCCTCCTCCGTTTGCAAGTGCAGGAGTAAGGTAATGACGCACGCGAAATAATCCTACTATTTTCTCATCATCCCATAAGAAAAAATCCGTTTCTGGAACCCATCCATCAGCCAGATCGATTCCCTTTTCAGCATTAATATAACCAGGTAATATTTTTATTTCAAATTCCTTTCTTGAACATCCAGACGCAAAATTCGTAAATCCATTTTCATTAGAAGGGGTATTGGTAATAAATTCGTATTCCTTTTCAATATCTTCCAAATTGGCTGATTTTAAGTACAACATAAAAAGCTGCTTCCTCCTATTTTTCTCAAAGAGCTCGGTCAATTCCGATTTTCTTAATTCTACAAACTTGCAGTTATTTTCTGCTCATATAAAATATATCAATGGCTTTACTTGCAAACTCCGCTGTGCCTGTACC
>ENA-OPCV01001803-OPCV01001803.1-human-gut-metagenome-genome-assembly--contig:-NODE-1803-length-14830-cov-2.040474_pt1 | contig 14830 bp, 17 predicted proteins | sample MGYA00241257_ERZ501494 | MGnify/ENA primary metagenome ERZ501494 (study PRJEB25962, sample SAMEA2042618) | human gut metagenome | biome: human gut; feature: human-associated habitat; material: faeces...
AGTTCATCTACCGTTGTATTGTATCTTGCAGCGATTTCTGATAATGTGTCCCCAGGTCTAACCTGATATGCTACATCACAGTCGTCATCCCTCGAAGAACCTGCCTTAACAATGATTTCATTTCCGGGATAAATTAAATCTGGGTTATCGATTCCATTTAATTCAACCAGTTCATCTACCGTTGTATTGTATCTTGCAGCGATTTCTGATAATGTGTCCCCAGGTCTAACCTGATATGCTACATCACAGTCGTCATCCCTCGAAGAACCTGCCTTAACAATGATTTCATTTCCGGGATAAATTAAATCTGGGTTATCGATTCCATTTAATTCAACCAGTTCATCTACCGTTGTATTGTATCTTGCAGCGATTTCTGATAATGTGTCCCCAGACTGTATCACATAAGTGACTGGTTCATCTGACGATTCTTCTGGCTCTTCAATAGCAGGTTCATCTGTAGTCTCATCTTCTGGTTCATCTACAACATCTGATGTGAACCCATTAAGTCCTAAATACTTAATAATCGATGGATAATCTTTGTATGCCACATTCTTATCAACTGTATTTTCTGTAATACCATCGACATAATCAGTTGATGAATACTGCCAAATGCCATATTCCTTTACATACTGTGGTTCTGAGCCATATCTAGCAACCCACTTATCGAACTCATCTAATCCATCAAGATTTAAGCGGTCTTTGAAGCTGAATATGTCGCCGCCATAAATCATTGCATAATAACCAGCAGCTTCCATAACCTTGCAAAATGCTATGGTAGCTACGGTAGCACCATCTTTATCTTCTGGTTCAGTACCTTCCAAATCGATAGCAACCGGCATTTCAAATTTCTTACCAGCAATAATATCCAAGAAACGTCTGGCATCAGCGATTCCTGCTTCTTCTGATGTAAAATTCGGTCCTGGAAAATAATAGGCTCCTACATTTAATCCGGCAGCTTTTGCTCCTGCATAATTCTTTTCAAACATTGATTCTGTATAAATTCCATCTTCAGAACCGCCAGCCTTAACAAATGCAAAATTAATACCAGTCTTAGCTACTGCGTTCCAATCTATATTTCCCTGATAATGTGATACATCAATTCCATAAAATTCCATAATAATCATCCTTTCGTGTGTGCTTTTCGTCTTGCTGCATTTACAGCAGCATGATGATTAAGTAATTCCCGTTGACTATGCTTCTTAGGTGGTGAATCTTTTACTTCACAAACCCGTATTAATGTTATTAACTTATTGAGATGCCATTTCTGAAACTCAATAGGTATCTGACATTTAATCATCCAATAATAAATAAGCTCCGCGGTCACTTTTTCTCGGCTAGGGGTTTTAGGCCCTCTATCTGAAAAAGTAGTGGCAGTCATCGGAGCTTCAATGTAGTCTAAAATTTCTTTTATATTTTCTTTTGTTAAGCGGTCATATATTTCATCAGGAACATGCGGTGTAAGTGTCATACATCGGATGTAATCCAGATTCTCTTCTTCGTTTTTCTCTGATGATATGAATGGCTTACAATGCCTTTCTTCCCATTTTGAAAGTGAGATAAGAGAATGTTCAAGTTGTAGCACATACGGCTTACCAGATTCGTGATATACAAATTCTTCCCTCAACTCATCCCATTCTTCTATTAAAGGTGGTGGAACAACTATCTGAAGCATATCTCTTACCTCCCTGATTTTTCTTAGTTATACTTAGCCATTAACTCATTAGTTTTCTTCTGGAGTTCGGCTTTATCAATACTCTTTGGCATAATGCCGTTAATGAATTCAGCAGCCTTTTCTGCATCTGATACCAGTTCCATGAAGATAATAGAATAAGCTGGATTCTCCACAAATTCCTTCTTAGTATCATCATCTTTCATGAATCTCTTACCATCTGCTGATTTTTTACCGTATGCCATAAGAACAAGTTCCTTGAAAATCTTAATAAGTTCAGACTGGTCCTTTGCATTAACTATCTTCTCAATTGTTTCTGCGAATCCGCCAACTGTACCAATCTGAAGCTCTGTAATCTCGGCCTCAGTAAGATTAAAATAAAAGTCCTCGGTTCTTTCTGTATCATTCCAATCTTCATATGTTTTTGTAATCTTTAACATATCGTAAATTCTCCTTCCTAAATAAAAAAGACCCCGCTATATTTCAAGCGGAGTCAAAAATGATCATAATATTCTTATTATTCTGCTGCTTTCATGAGAGTTACTATTTCATCAGGAAGCGGAAGTCTTGGACCATCTCCGGCATCTGCACCGAAGAGAATGTCTTCAAGCTTCTTAAGCTTCTGAGCGTCAACCTTTGTGCTGTCAATAGTAACTGTTGCTGTTGGCTTTAAGCCAACAACCTCAACAGGAGTTGTTGAAATCTCCCATGATAATGTAATAGCCTCTGGGTTATTATTAACGGTATTGTAAGCTTTCTCTGATGGTGCAGCTAAAGCTCCATATACGATATGTAACTTATAGCCGTGATTATTCTTATCAATATCGTTACCAAGAATTGTCTTATAAGCAAGACCAAACTGCTTTCTATCCTGCTGACCAAATGCAACACCATCAACGACAGCCTTTGAACCATCACACTCATCAAATTCAACTGGTGACTGATAAGCTTCAATTGTTGCACCAAATTCCTCTGTTGATAAGAGGTTAAGATACTTGATGTTGTCAGCATATAATGCTGTTGATTCAGCTCCAGATGGACTCTCTGTAACTGCTGTTAAACCATTCCAAGCAACGCCCTTTGGATATTTTCCGTTCTCGTCCTGAACGTATAATACACCATTGCTAATACCTGTTTCATATAAACGTTCCCCAGAAACGTCCCATTTTAACTTAGCCATTTATGTTCCTCCATTAAAAATATAGTGTTAATACATCATGGTAAAGGTTGTCAGATATATACTGCCTGTCATATGAGCAATACTGTAATCCCAGTAACTTATCGATTACTGAATTATCTGGTCGTTTATCAATTACCGTGACTGTATATCTTGTGTTTGCTGTATATACTGAGTTATCCGCTTTTCTTATATCTCTGTTGTTCAGTGAATACACTATAGCTGGATACTCCATTTTGACTGAGGCGGGGGGTTGATAATACACATGCCTAGTTCCCAATAACTCTTCAAGTTTTGTCTGCAATTCAAGCCTGCTCGCCATTGTATATACCCCCTACAGTCAGTATTAATCTAGGAGGAGTGGAAGCATCTATATCAGTCACTTTCCATTTCTCCCCCTTGATTTCAACATAAACAATCGATGAGCAATGCTCAAAAGCATATGGATTTGCAATTATGCTTATGGAATTCAATAAGTTGATGTTGTCATTAATTCCACTGGAATTCTGTCGTCTCCATCTATCACTAAGCAGTTCGCCTTTATACACTTTCTCAACTACTTCATCTACCCATAATCCAGGCTCAACTTCACCGTTAACTGCAAATCCAACATTTCCAGTCCATTTGCTCATCTTTTTATCCTCCGACTACTTAGACTTAACTGTTGCGAGCTTAGCTGTTGTGGCCGCAGAACTGTCAGCTGTTACATATGTAACTGTTGCTACCTCTGACGCAACTTTGCAGCTGATTGGCTTATAAGAAGCGCCATCAACTACTACAACCATTCCTTCTAAGAACAGCTTTTCAAGAGTTTCAGCATCAATCGATACCTTGCACTCTGCATCTGAATAAGCAACTCCGTCAGCCTTTGTATAGACCTTATTTGCAGCAACATACATGCTGTCATCATGGTGAAATACTCTATCCATCATTCTTCCTCCTACTTATTTACTTTTTTAGACTTATTAGGCATCTTCTTCAAGCGCAATAGCTGAATACAGCTTTGTTAATGAACCTGAAAGTCTTGTTTCAAGCATATACTTGTATCTATTGAAATCCATATCAAAGTCGTCAAACTTTGTGATTTCACCACCCTTTGTGGAACCGAACTGATAGTCTCCAAGATTAACAAAGAGACCTACAAGCTTCTTAGTTCCGCCTGAAGTTACCTCTCTTGTCTTTCCCTCAAACTGCTCTACGGTGTAGATATTTTCTACATTAAGTGCTGCTGCAAGGTCAGCCTTTGAAGAGTAGATTCTTCTACCGTTAAGATCTCTAGCGAGTAACATAACATTAAGTGCATGTGGTGTGCAGTAGTAATCAAGGCTACCCGAACCCTTATACTTTTCTCTTGCATTAAGTGCTGCGGCAATTGTTGCTTCAGCCTTAATGTATTCTTCTCCGAAGTTAGCTCCAGTATTAGTACCATTGAGCTTTGTCTTCATTTCTTCATAGTCGATTGACTGATGAATACAATAAAGATCATTATCATTCCAAATAGAACGAATATGCTCTTCGTGAATTTTATCTGGGTCAGCCTCATCTCTACTATCACCAATTAAAGCAGCAAGAGCAAGTTCCTCATCAAGAATATGTCTCATGAGTCTCCACTGATATCCTACAACATCAAAATCTACGATATCAGTAATATCATCTCTGTGCATATCTGCTTTGATAAATATTGTCTGTGGATCGGTTGTTCTTCCAATAAGCTTGATGTCAGCCATTTCCTGCTTATAAGAACCCTTCTTCTGATATCCCTTGGCTCTGAGTTCAGCAATACGAGCATCAGCCTGTCTTGTTCTGATTCTACTAATTGGACTCTTATGAATACCAGAAATTACATGTCCAATCCAGCTCTGATCTCTCTCGAGTGTTTCTGGCTCACCCTTCTTAAGAAGCTCATATTCTGGGAATAACTTCTCTGTTTCATCTCCAAACACACCATGAGCTAATGTACCGCTCTCTTCTGCAAAGATTTCCATAGCAGCTTTAAGACTTCCAACACCTGTCTGCTTAGCAAGTGAAATAATCTGCTGCTCATCTGAGTGACTAAGAACATTAGACTGTCTTGTATCACCTTCATTGTCGAAAACATTATGTTTCATGTTTCCATTTCCTCCTTTTTCATCTTCATCATCAGCTCCATCTTCTCGAGCCATTCCAATAAGTGTATAAAGAACATTCTTCTGTTCTTCATTCATTGTCTTGATTACATCTTTAACAGTCTTATCATCACTGTTGTCTTCCTGTGACTTTGCGTTGTCTGCCATTTCCTGCTTGTCCTCCTTTTTCTCTGACTCATCAGCCGAGTGATAAAGCATGATATTCTCATCATACGAAGCGTATAATGTATCCTCTTCCTCAACACTGTGAGCCATAACAAAATCCACGTACGCACCTGGGTTCGCTCCAGCCAATACAAGACTGAGTTCCCTGATGTTTCCGTGGATTACATCATTACCTATCTGCTTTAACTGATTTGCCCATATCGACAATGATTTAACATCACCTTTCTGAACCAGTTTCTTCGCCATCTGACCCTGTTCAGTATCATTGAATATACCGTATGCATAAACACCATCTTTACGATTTTCCAATACCGCATGTCCTAATACAGCATTAGGGTCATTGTGTTCATGGTTCCACACAAGCGGAACCTCACAGCCATCGTTATCAACGAATGCATTCTGTCGTATTGTTCGACCATCCTGACACAGCAAGTCATTTCTAGTAGCATAGCCACTAAAATCGTAGTTACTCATTTTGACTTTTTCCTCCTTCTCCATATTCTTCATTTCCCTCACTAGGAACATTATCTTCTTTAGCCTGACTAATGTTACTATTAATAAGCTGGTCCGCCTTAGGGTCATTAGAAGGCTTCATTCCAACAATCTGGCGAATTTCATTTGAAGTCATAATTTCATTTCTAGTGAATTTATCTGCGATTTCAGCAATATCGTTTACTGGAACCAGTTTAAATGGGTCTCTAAAGAACGATATTGATTGCAGCTGAGTACGAGCTGTTTTTGTAAGGAACTTACGCTTCAGCTCATCAACGATAGCCGATACAATCGGTTCGACTGTTCGGTTGTTATAGTTAAGCATTGTTTTTTCATCAGCAGTTCCGTCTAAAACTGACTGGGTAATGCCTATTTGACTGTATACCATATTAGTCAGGTATTCGACTTGTTTCATGAGATTGTTTTCTACTGAACGGTTAAGCTGAGTGATTTTCTCGGTACCATCGGTATATGCAATTCCATATTTACCTTCTGCCAACTGTTGTTCTATATCTTTTCGACGCTGATTAGCCTGTTCACGCCTAGCTTCTGACTTGACTACATACGGCAACTGAATGATTAAATCCAGCTTTCCTGATGCCGTTTGTTCATCTGTCACATCTAGTAAACTTAATTTTCTCATAAGTCGCTGCATCGTTGAATTAGGCTCATTGACTATGGCAAATAATGGATTTTCAATAATTGCCACGTCTCGCTTAGCCAGCATAAGGTCTTCTTTCTCTCCAGTACGGTCATTGTAAAGCCTTACTTTGACATGTGCTGGATACCATTCAAGAATCTTTCCAGTTCTCATTGTAAGTATGTCATATGAATCAGTGCTTGCTGGATTCAAATCTGTGTCAACTGGAACAAGTGCAACCACACCCTCATCCAACATAGACATAACTGCATCCTGTATAAATGCTCGTCCACTCTGGTCTACATTTGCTTCCAGATTCAAACAATTGTTGAGTCCAGAATCGATTTTTTCTATGAATCGATTGTTCTCATCCAATCTGCAATGCATTATATCTATTGCCGCCACATCCATCGCTATTCGATTGAATATTGCAGTAATAATTGAACGCTCATTTCCACGACTTAATCTCGGTCGGTCGGGTCGTATGGAATAACTAGAACCAAGATTCCTATTATAATAAGCTGTAGGGTCTCGATTCATAAACGCATTAAATGCGTGCTTCATTCTATCAGTAATAGATAACTCCATTTAATTTGTCTCCTACTCAAAAGCCTCACGATTGTGCTTATATGCTACAAATGCATCCATCATTGCAGCCACAGCGTCAATCTTGGCATCGTATCTGTTTTTATATAATTTACGGTTACCATTGGTATCTTCTATGGTGATACAATTTCCCATTGTGAATGTCATCAACCCCTCGTCGAACAACAACATTCTTTCTTCAGCTAATTTCTTTAACTCTCCTAATGGTACAGATTCAGTCTTAGCCCCCTGTATAACTTTTTCTATTCCGTATGCTCCATTTTCTCGTTCCCATCGTTCAACAAACTCTTTAGCATTATATGGGTCATAACCGAAGCATCTTACGTCATAAGCGGTTCGAATTATGAATTCATCCAAATCATCATAAACCTGCATCATGTCTAAGATATTTCCAGGCATAACAATAAGACTACCTTCATTAATGAACTCTTCATATTTATTCCTAAGAGCCAAAGGTAGTTTTTTTAATGTTAATTCTGTTATATAGTTACGGGTTTTAACTCCGAATGAACCGCTGGATAGAGGAAATAGAAATGTAAAAGCACAGAAATCGTCGCCTTGAGAAAGGTCTGCTCCCAACGCACAAGGCATCTGCCAAAATTCCTTCTTTCTATGTGGAAGAGTTTCTTCATATGTAAAGTAATACGTATAACCTTCCATCGGAAGTCCGAATCGCTTTGCAAGTATATCGTTTCTCTTAGCAGGATTTTTTTCAGCTGTTTCGACCGCTTCTTGATATGTCTCATATGTAACGGTCTTATCCAGATTAGGATTGGCTTTGAGCCACTTAGACGGGTCACCTACTTCATCAATGCTGTCGAGCTTGTACCAGAAAATAGATGTATGAGGAGCATTATGTTCTCCCTTAAGGATTTTCATTAACTCCATTTTGATTGAATCGCCAGAACCATTACGAACAGTACCTTCGGAACTAATGGCGACTATTAAATAATCGTCATTCTGTCCACCACCCTGTTCCTTTGCAGCTCCCTGTTCAAGTGTCTCAACAACATCTTCTCTAACATCACCAGAAAGCCATTCGTCGACAGTGGCCACTTTAACTCGTAATCCCTGCAATTTATCGATTGACATAGGTCTTACTTCTAGCAATGAGCCTGTAAGGAAATTCTGTATACCCTTCTTAGTACTTGCTAGTTTAACTCGGTTAGCTTTTGAACCGGTTGTGTTCTGCAATGAACCTTCTGTTAAGAATTGATATAATGGACCTCTGGCTCTTGTTATGGCTGGTCTAAAAGGTGACATAACCTCTTCTGCCTGGGCCATTGTTGGGGCTGTTGTTATCTGATGCGATGTAGATGTATCTACATTCAAGAAATAATTTTGTATGCATGATGCATACATTGACTTAGCTGCGCCTCTGGCAACGATTAAATACTGCTTATTTATAAGCCTTTTTCTTATGATTTTCTTCTCGTAATGTCCGCCATGATTATCTTTGTCTGGCACGTAAATACTTCGTTCTATATAATAATACCAACCAAAAATTTCCTCAGCCCACAGCTTAAATGAATCGAGAAGAAATAGATCATCGCCATTAGTTAATGTAAGTTCACTCTCACAATATTTTATAAAGCCATTTACCGCTTTATCGTCATACCATACACCAGGATTTGCTATAAGAGCATCTATACGATTCATCTCCATAGAAATTTCCTCGCATACTGGTATTTCGCCTCTAATTACGGCATCTCGAAACCTGCCATAATAAATCGGTGTGGCTGTATTCGATAACGCCATATATTCTCCTTAATTAATACCTTCCTGAGAACAGTTTATCGTGCTCTCTTTTCTGAGCTTCTGTCATTGTATACCCAGAATTACTCTTTGTTGATCCTTTAGTCTTTTTACTATTACGCTTCTCAAAGTAATCTTCTACCTGTGCAATTGTCTTCTTATTAGCTGCATCTTTAGCTTCCTGAGCAAGCTTCTGTGATTTTGTTAATGGCTCTTTTTTATTGAGTCCAATAGCATCTCTAACCTGTTTATCAATATAATCACCAAGTATTTTTGTTCCCTTGTCTTTAATAATTGATACAGATGTATCTTTAATAAGATTGACAAATTTCTGACCAGCAGTTTTGTGCTCTGGAGTAAGCTCTTTTAATCTTTGTTCTAATCGAAGTCTATCTACCCTATCCTGCAATTCCTGATTACTCATCTCACTAATACTCTTCTGATAAATCTGTTTGTTGGCACTAGTCTTATTATTAAATGCTATAAGGTGTTTTTTACCAGTAACATTTGTATACTCATTCTGTAAAGCAAGAGCCTTTTTACGACCAGCATATGTCATATTACCGTTACGGTCTCTATACTTCTTATTATTAGTAAGTTCTGTATAGTCGTTCTGGATTCGCAACGCACGCTTCTTTCCAGCCATAGTGAGACTTCCATCTTTATTCTGGTATCTTCTTACGCCCCATTTCTGACCTAGGACACCATGATGGTATAATTCGTTTTCCATTTTGAGCCTCCTATTTATTATTGTTGGCTTCTTTTGCTCTTATAAGTGCTAGGATTAACTAAACTGACACTACCATCAGTTTTGTAAAGAACAACATATGAATTAAACCGTTTTTCAGCGATACTTTCGCCTGCTTTCTTTAAATCTTTTTTAGTGGTTAATTCTGTTATTTTTATATCTTTTAGCTTTTCAGCAGCATAACGTTCAGAATCACCAAGTTTAAGCATAGCTGATCTCATTTCCTGACTATGATATTTATCATTACTCATTGCATAACCATTTTCAGATAAATTTAATTTCTTCTTCACCAACTTATCCCTATATCGTTCCATCTTATGTATGTGCTTATCGCCAGCAGTGGTGTTAGTTGCTTTTCGTCTACCCCATTTCATACCAAGCACACCATGATGGTATAATTCATTCTGTTCCATAATTACCCCCTACTTTTTATTTGATACGGCAATGTTTAATCGCCATTCAAATTCATCAATTGACCGCTTCATAGAATCCATTACTGAACTGCTAGTCGGCGGGTCAAAAATCATTCTAACCTTCATATAAACATAGGTCTTTACACCTTCTAATGATTTATCTTCGCCAAGAAAATCTGACCATGTTGCTGAATCATCGCTTATTGTAAATCCTTCATCTGGACCGACGCCAAGCTGATTAAGCACCATGAATGCAGAATTGATATGCATAATTATGTCACTATCAAATCCTTTTTCAGATTCATCTATATATAGTAATCCTTTGATTGAATTTAATATACTATCTGTCATATCTCCTCCGTTAATGTCTCCAAGGACATGTGTCGTTTATTTTTCGTTCAACTGGATTCTTCATTAATAAATTTTTATCTCCATAGTGAATCGCATCGTGAGTCTGTTTAATCGTACATACAAGATTTTCTGGATCAAGTAATTTTCTTGTATGTTGAATTATATCTTCTTTAGTCAAAGGATTAAGATGATGAATAATTATTCGCTCATAAATCTCCCTACCAGAAAAAGCCAAATCACAACCATTATCTCGGATTATCACAAAATCACGTATACGCTGCCATTCTTTAGACTTGTAAAATTCCTGATTTAGATATCTATCAAATCCAAATGTTGCATCACCAACTCGTCCATTCAAACTGAGATATTCAAATCTCTCCTCAAAAGTGGGGATAGTAATTAGTTCCGAATATGAAAGAATCCTACTCATCTTCATCCTTTCCAGAATACGACTGCATTGCCTTTATAGCTTTTTCATACATTACAGACATATCTCCTGACTCTCTGATAGCTTTGGTCTTAGCCTTAAGTAACTCGTTCTCTTCTTCCATTTGTTCTCTTTTGAGTTGTTCACTTGGAGAACCCATCTTCAAATAATGTGTAATCACCTGAGATGAAGCTGTCCCCTCTCTTAACTGCTTTTCGGCAAGGTCTACAGCTAAAGAAATGAGCTGATTCTCTCGTGCTTCTGGTGTTAATGCCGGACGCATTCTTCTTTGAGTATCAGAATTCTTGACTTTGGGCATCCTTACCGCCTCCTTTCTTATACTTCTCAGTTAGTTTTGTAGTCTTTATAAATAATAAGACAGCACTTAAAAGAACCTATAATACCCAAAGAAAGGAGAATTTACATCATGGCGCAATAAAATATAATCGAGAGGTGACTTACAACTTGTACTAAGTGCTTTAAATATTATAGGTTCGTTTAAATGCTGTCTAAAAAATGGATTTGCTTTTTCGAAAATTCCCTCCGGGGAAAATATAAAGACCGGCGCGATGATGGGAGGGGGTGTTCATTTTTAGACCCCCCTCTATGCTTTTACACATATATCATGCGATCTGTTCATTTACTTCTTCATTTCTGTACACTTTTTTATAGATGTTGAGGAAATCGTTCTGTATAATTTCATCAATTGCTCTTTCATGTTCAATGTTTATTTCATTCTCAGACATACTTTCATCAACTTGTTCAATTCTAGCAAGTTTGTTTAACGTAAAGTAATCTTTTGAATTGTCAAACAACAACCATTCAGTAAACTGGGTAAATGGATTGTACGGATTGTCAAATGTAGTCAATCTACAATCATTAGATGTTTTAGTCATGTTTAATTTCCTCCTTTCAAAGCTTTAGAAATTGTTGATGTTGAATAGCCAAGTTTATCAGCTATCTGTGCAATTGTGTATGAAGCAGACATAGCTTTAATTCTGGCTATCTTAGCATCTGATAATGATGCTGATTCTTTAGGCATTGCCTTCGCTCTCAACGAATCTGGGTCTGAATTATTCAGTATTCGTTTAAGAATGGTTTCACTCACAGCACCTGCCTGAATAGCTTCCCATTCGTTATCAGTGATTACTATGTTTCTATCTCGTCTCTTAACAGAACCAACGTCAAGTCTTGCCTTACTTAAAGCCTGCTGAGAAACTTTCTTTTTATCTTTAGCTTTCATGTCAGGATTAGCTTCTCATTTATGTTGGCATTAGCAATTCTCTGTGCAGCTCTCTCTCTAACAGCATTCTTTTCAGCATTATTAAGTTTTTCTAAAAGAGATTTTACCTCTCCCTCATACTTACTCTTAGCCTCTCTACTGTATGCCACCTTACCTGTATCTGCTATAGCAATTCTAGCCTTGTTAGCCATATCTTTCATTGCATTAGCATAATCAGCATACACTAATTCCATAGGATGGCGATGAGTAGATACCAGTGTATTGGCGTCATCTGTCTCAGCCATCTTAGTACTCTTCTGTTGGCGGGTTTTAGTGATAGTGGTTACCTCGCCAGTTCTCTTATTAACCTTGGTTATCTGATAATCAGCATCATCAGCCCTCTTATATAGAAGAGCACCTTCAGGTCGACTTGGGTCATACCAAATGTCTCCCTTTTCTGGATTGTTCTTATACTCGTTACGCTTAAGATTAGTACGAGGAGTGCCTTGTCTTTTATCCACATCATACTCGCCTTTTGATCGTGAGATAATTGTAGCAGCACCACCTTGAGCTTTGCCCTGATACCTCTTCTTAAGTGCGACAATATTATTATCAAGCTCACTCTGCTTGTAATCCAGATGATGTTTCTCCGCATCAATGACAACCATTGAATGCTTTACTGCTCTCGCAAGTTCGTCTTCAGGTGCACCAATCAGGGTCATATCAGTAATAAGATTAGAAATTTTTCCCATCTCAGTATCAGTCTTTGTCATCAGGCGATACTCTCTACCATTACGATAATAATGTTCTTTACCATCACTATCTTTTCTACATTCTCCACCGTAATTAAGCTTAGGGTCAAATCCCTCTAAGTCTTTTAATTCTGGAGTAGATGTAATTTTTACTTTTCCGCCCCTATCATGGGTTGGAATACACATAACAGTATCGCCATCAAAATCTGCACCAGATAATCTTCCTGCGACATTAGCACTAATACCTATAGCATCTGTTGAAGACTTACCAATCATCTTAATAGCTTCTTTATTTCTATTATTAACAGTAACTATCGGTATTTCAAATGTTCCACCATGTGGGTATCTTACCAATGCAAGTTTAGTTCCATCAGCATAATCAGGAGCATAAGCTTCTCTATCACTCATTGTAGTTAATGGTAATATTACATGATACTTCTGACCTGGCAATGCAGCTGCCTGTAAATGCACTGCTGCTGAGTCGCATGATGATGCAAATTTATCAAGATAATATTTTTTAATAGTAGGATTGTTCAATGCCATTATGTCATCAAACTCAGACTGCTTATCTGCCTTGGCAATTCCTAGCTGTTTCTCAGCTAATACCTTATTCTGTTTTGACAAGAACTGAGATGGCAAAGAATCTTTCCATTCTTCCCATTCTCCTTCTTCTCTTGTTTTATTAATTAACCCAAGCTTCTTTTTACCCTTTGAATCTGTGTACCAATACTGTCCGCCTTCTTCTTTGATGAGGGCTCCAAAAGGATTGTCTGGGTCGCTCTTAACATCCTTGAGACATTCCAGCTTAGATAACTTGTTTGATTTATTGGTGTTAAATCTAACGTCTATTCCTTCTGGTAAATCATCAGCATATACCGCCATTCCTTTTATGTATTTCTTACCATCCACCATAATACGAACCTGAGAATATCGAGACTCTCCTAATGAAAGGTCTGGGACATTTCTTCTAAGTTCAATAAGACCATCTTTCTTTATACCACCATCTTCTGCATAACAGATTTCAAGACGCTTAGAGTTCAAACTCTCAGGATAATGAAACTTCTTTTCAAATGTTTTTCCATCATCTCTAGTAATATAATCGCCAATAGTCTGAACCTTACCAAAATCGTATATGGCGCTGTGTGGCGTTCCAGGAACACACAGAACCTTCTGAGTTGTTAACTGTCCTTTATTAGTTGCCTGTGGAAATCTATTTCCCCAGATTTCATAACCACCTTCTGCCTGCAACATATAAAGAGCCTGATCCATTTTCTCTTTAGAAACATTTAATTCAAGGTTGGCTTTTGAACCGACATCTATCATTTTCTTTTTATCAACTTGTTCTTTTAAAAAATCAGCAGTTGCTCTAGCCTGGTTCATTCTCTCTTCTGCTTTTTCATCAAGTAAAGACCTGACAGACGATTCATTAATTCCAATCTGCCTACCAATTTCAGTTGCATTAAATCCTTTTTCTTTTAATGCTTTAGCGGCAGCAACTTTTACGGCTCTACGCTCATTATTAGCGATGGCACATACAGTTCTAAAATCACTTGAAGTGTACCCAAGAGATTTAGCTATTGCATTGTCTCCAGTCCATTTTACGCCATCCTCATCAGTATAAGTAAACTTAGATTTTCTCATCTCTTCAACTCTTGATAAGAAATCTCCGCTATGCTGAAATGGCTCCTCTCCCGAGCCCCATGGATATCTTCCACTTCGACGAGGCATTCCATAATGAGCAAGAAATTCTTCTTCACTGAATGCTTGACTTCCCATATAGGAAAGAATCTCTTCTGCTACTGAATTCATGTTATCTTACCCCCTCGTCAATTTCTTCCATAATTTTATTAAGACTAACAATTTTATCCATGATTGGTAAAATGTCTTCTGCTGTAGGATTAAATACTTCGACCTCATCATTTTTATAAAGACGAAGCTCTATCCTAATATCTCCAGGCTTCACTCTGTATTCCAAACAGAACAACGCAGCATAAACCATAAGCTGTTCCATATGTCCTGAATCGCCAGTTTTTAAATCATGTATTCTCAATACATTTTTATTAAAAGATATAGCATCTGCTGTTCCAAAGAAATAATCTGAATAATATAAAACTACTTCAGTGTCCATTCTAAAACCAATTGCATCATTGACATATGCACATAGTGTTTTATTACTCCTTGACTGCTTGATACCTAAATCAATTGTGTCTTTGGCCCATGCGTGAAGTCTGGTTCCCATCTCTGCTGCTTTCTTTTTTCTGTAAACGGCAATCGCTTTATCATCAGA
>ENA-OPCV01001806-OPCV01001806.1-human-gut-metagenome-genome-assembly--contig:-NODE-1806-length-14820-cov-2.255604_pt1 | contig 14820 bp, 14 predicted proteins | sample MGYA00241257_ERZ501494 | MGnify/ENA primary metagenome ERZ501494 (study PRJEB25962, sample SAMEA2042618) | human gut metagenome | biome: human gut; feature: human-associated habitat; material: faeces...
CGCGCGGTCGCTTGCGACAACCTACATCTTCGCGCGAGTGCGCATCATTGGCACGTTAGTGCCTTTTTATGTAATAGGGAATTCCAAGGAATTTCCTATTACATAAAAAAGGGCTCTCACCGAGTCCTTTTTTATCCCTCACACTTTTTCACGTTTTGTCAAAACTTTTGTTTTTGTTTAAAATGTCTTATATGTTTTTATACATTGGATGACGGACGGTTGTTCTGTGCTTTTAACGCTTTCAACTCGTCAAATACAACATCATTCAGAACCTTAATGTAGGTTCCCTTCATACCGGACGAACGGGACTCAATAACGCCTGCACTTTCAAACTTGCGGAGTGCATTGACGATAACGGAACGGGTAATGCCGACTCTGTCTGCAATCTTGCTGGCTACCAGAATGCCCTCGTTGCCTTCCAGCTCATCGAAGATGTGGGTAATTGCTTCCAGTTCGGAGAAGGACAGGGTGCTGATCGCTGATTTAACGATCTGGATCTTTCTTGTCTCCTCTGCATTCTCCTCGTTGACAGAACGCATCATCTCAAGTCCGACAACAGTGGTTCCGTACTCACTCAGAATGATATCGTCGATGTCGTACTGTGCATCTGATTTGTAGATGAACAGAGTACCCAGTCTCTCACCGGATATATCAATAGGCGTGATGATCGCCTGATACTTCTTCACGTTCTCCTCGGCGAATCCCAATGTGGCAAGGTTGACATTTTCCTTCGTTGACAAAACGCTTAAAAGGCGTTCATTCAACATACGGTCAACAAAACCGCCGACCTGATCCTTGATCAACTCTTCGATCTCATCCACACCCTCATGAATCGCAACTCCGAGTACTTTACCTTTCTTGCTGATTACGAGAATATTGGATTCCAGTATGTCACTGAGGACTTCACAAATGTCATTGAACACAACCTTATGAGAATGGTTGTTGTGCAATAACTTATTAATTTTTCTAGTTTTGTCCAATAATTGAACGCTCATTTTACCAGTTACCTCCTTTGCCTTTATCGTAAATTAGAATTCGATCCTAACCTGTAAGAATTGTAACACGATTTTCGTATAATGGCAAGAGTTTTTCTGTATTTTTCATTTTTTTTAATAATTAATATCTATTTCAAGAGTTTTTATGAGTTTTTTACAAAACCGCAGGCTTCGTTAGAACAAAGAAGCTTATTTCCCTTTTCGAGCATAATATGTCCACATTTCGGACACATTTCTTTTGACGGTTTCTGCCGCTTTCTGCCGCTTTCTGGCGGTCATATAGGGCTATCTTATTATTACAAATACGCCCTTAAATTTTTGCTGATAGACGGATGACGCAGATGCTTAAACGCTGACCGCCGCAGCTTGACGTCTGGTTTTGCTCCGTACCAGAATTCCGCTATTATGGCCCGCCGTTCGTCCTCTGGGATAGCGGCAAGCGCACTCTGCACAGCATAGCGGACGTCTGCGAGGTCAAATGCTGCCTCTGCATCCGGGTCTGGTGTAACATCAGCAATCGTAAAAGAATCGCCCTCCCGGTCTGTTAGTGGATCGTCCAGCGGCAATGCTGAATTGATGGGGTCTTGCTTGTCGCGTTTCGTGCGAACACCCATAGTCGTCTTGTATTCCGTTTTAAGTCGAAACGCAAACCAGCTGATAAAGGAACCGCTGTCAATGTTCCAGCTTTCCAGAGCATCCAGCATGGCAAGGAACGCGCACTGCTCCAAATCGTCAAGCGTGGCGCCGCCTTTGCCATCCAGCGCCCGGAGCCACCTCAAGCCCTGCTTGATTGCAAACCTGCGTACTGCCTGCCACAATTCCAAAACATCAGCCTGTCCGCATTGTACCGCCGCCGCGATTTCGTTTGTTGCCATCCTGACCCTCCCGTGATAAAATATCGTTGACAGACAGATATTTTTCACAGGCGCTCTCCCCGAAACCGGGGAGAGCTTTTCAAAGCAACAGTTCTCTTGCAATCTCCTTCCGGCGTTGGGCATTCCGGATGCGGCGGCTCTCACCGTCTACCAGCAGCGAAACAGGGCACATCTCCACAATACGATCAAAAATGCGCCTATATTGCATCGTTTCCGGTTTGTCCATTTCCTGTGGCGTTAAGTTCGTGGTCACAATCGTTGGCAAACTTGAGCGACACCGCGCATCAATGACTGCAAAAACCTGCTCTACTGCATACCCGGTATCGCGTTCAACGCCGAGATCGTCGATAACGAGTAGCTTGTAAGCACTCAGTCGGTCAAGCAAACCTTGTCGATCATTACTGTTTTGCAGCAAATTCAAAAGCCGCGGAAAGCTTGTTACCGCCGTCGGCACACGCTTTTTCAGTAACTCATTTGCGATGCAGCAGGCAAAAAAGCTTTTTCCTGTGCCGACAGGGCCGCGAAACAAAATGCCGATATTTTCCGCCGCCACCTTGTCCCACTGCTCGACATACTTTTTGCAAATCTTCGTCATCTTTTGATTCGCACCGTCATCATCGGCAAAGGTAACTTTCCGATACGAGGGATCAACAATAGAATCTTCAATGCGGCGGCGCTCCATCATTGTTTCAAAGGCAACGGTATCACTCACATCATCTGCGCTGGCCTTCTCTGATTCCGCGCAGTCACAGGCAATACCAACCAGCCTGTCACCCAAGTTCGGAAAGTGGATATTCGTCTGCTTCGGCTTTCCGCACGCACCACAATAAAGAACACCGTCCTTTATGTAGTCACCTGGCTTCTCAGCAGAATGTTCCAGTGACTTTTGAACAAGGTTATCAAGCATTGAAAAAGTCCTCCTTTCCGTAGTCGGATGTGGTTTTCACCTTGCTGCGGCTGTCATTACGCTGCCATCGTTCCCAACTCTCTGCATTTCGGCAAGCCGCTTTCCAGTCTTTCATGGGGGTCTTGCCAACCATCCAGCCTTTCGATTCGTAAAAATCAATAAATCCCTGCGGGTCTACCGCCGAATGGCGTTCAGCCACATAGGCTTGAACCTCTGCTAACGTGGGCGGGGTGAAGCGCTTCGCGCGTGGCGGCGTAGCCGCCTCACAGCTTTGGTTTTGAGTTTTGAGTTTACTGTTTAAGGTTTCAGGTTTCAGGTTTGTATTCGACTGGGTTACCACTGGTATTCCAGCTGTATCGCCTTTTCCCCAACGTTTTTCGATATTCTTTTTGTTGCGCGCAACGATTTTTTGGTATTTCTCATTGTTTCGGTCTATGTCAGCCTTCATGATCTTGAACACCTGCTGGGCGGTGCCTGTAAGATTTGCTGGAAGAGTGCGATAAAGGTAATAGTCGCAGGTTGCCTTGATTGCCCGCGCCGCATCGCCTTCAGGCATCAGTGAAAACATGATTGCCGCTTCGCGGTAGGTCATAAACCCCGGGGCTTCGTGCTTCACATCAGTCATTACCAACCACCCATCCGCTCTTGTCCTGACATTCTCGCAAGCACGTCCTCAGCAACGCAAGTCACAGTCATAATTTCATGGGCACGGCTCGACATCGAGCGAATAAACCGGCGCACTTCGTATTCCGAGGCAGGGAGAAAATAACCGGACTGATTATCTGACAAGATCAATTTGCCAGACTTTCGCTCCATTTGAATCCGGCGGCGAATCGATCTCTCATCTTCACCAGTGAGCTGCACCAGTTCCGTAAGCGTCGTGCCATTCTCTGCGCCCTCATGGAGCAGATCGGACACCAAATATTGTCTCACGCTTGCACCTCCTTGACCTGTCGACTCTCAGCCTCGAGATATTCACGCAACGCCTCGACGTTCACGAGAAAACGATTTCCGGAATAGACGCCCGGGCAAACACCCTGCGCCACAAGGCGACGTACAAGGCTTTCGGAAATATCAAGATAGCGCGCGACTTGACGAATTGTTTTGAACACAACTTATCGCCTCCTTTCATCTAACATGGTAAGAGCTCACGGCATTATTGTGAATGGATTTGCCACATCAAATAAAAATATTTATTTATGTCATTTATTGTTGTGATTGGTAATCGTATGCGCTATAATGGCATTAAAATTTCGGAGGTGGTATTTTGAAAGAAGCAAAAGAGCAAGTCTGCAAACTTCGAAAACGAATGGATATGAATCAAGAGACATTTGCAGAGAAAATTGGAAGAAGCGTAGACACCATTCGCAAAATTGAGCAAGGAAGCATGAAGTTAAGCGCAGACGTAGCAATTGCTATCGCTGACGCATTCCACGTTTCTTTAGATTGGCTATATGGGCGTGCCGACGATACAAACGACGATGCAAGTACAATGCTCTTGTACTTAGATAAGCTGTTAGGCTTTTATGTAGATAAAAACTATGATCGTCCGTACTTCTTTTCGATGGCTCAGCCTTTTTTTGATTTCTTTGACGGGTATACGCAAGCAACAAATCTTTTTAAGAAGGGCGATATTCCGGAAGCAGCCTATAATCCGTGGGTTGATAAGCTCAAATCCGACTTCAATGAGGCCATAAAAAGCAATCCTGAGAGGAAAGAATATGGATTGGTTCCCAAAGAAAAGTTGTTAGCTAAAAATGCTCCTCATGTTAGATTTGACTGGGGTGCCCCTTTAGGTAATGGTTAACAAAAGGAGAGTAGACGATGGCTAACATTCAAGAACGTCGGGACAAGTCCGGCAAGCTGATCTCCTACTCTATCCGCGTTCACCGTGGCCGTGGTGCTGACGGAAAGCAGCTCAAGCCGTGGACGGCAACCTTTGAAGTTTCGCCCACATGGACGGAAAAAAGCGCAAGAAAAAAGGCCGAGGCTTTCGCCGCGACCTTTGAAAAGGAATGCCGGGAGGGTGTGACCTCCGACAGCCGTTTGAAGTTTGAGGAATACTGCAATTATGTGATTGATCTGAAAGAGCAGCGAGGAATAAAGCATTCAACCATCGTTCGTTATAAGGAGCTGGCAGTGCGCATCTATCCCGCAATCGGGCATATCAAGTTAAAAGACCTCCGTGCCGATCACCTGAACAGCTTTTACACCGATCTCGCCAAGCCCGGACAGAACAAACGCACCGGCGAAGGGTTGTCGCCAAAGACCATATTAGAGCACCACCGTTTGATTTCGACTGTATTGGATCAAGCCGAAAAAGAGGGGCTTGTCCCATTCAACGTGGCAGCAAAAGCCACATTACCGAAGGTCAGCAAAAAAGAAGTCAACTACTTTCAGCCGGAACAAGTTGCAGCTATCCGTGATGCACTGGACGCAGAACCGCTAAAATGGAAAACGCTCACACATTTACTGCTCATCACAGGAGCGCGGCGCGGCGAGGTGCTGGGGCTGAAATGGAATGCTGTTGACTTTACAGGAAGCCGCATTCATATCTGCAATAACATCCTTTACTCGCCGGATATAGGCGTATATGAGGATACGCCAAAAACCGCGACTTCGGATCGTTGGGTTTCTCTGCCAACGGAAACGATGCAGCTCCTTCGGCAATACCGGGCATGGCAGAACGCGGAGCGGCTGCGGCTGGGTGAGTATTACCGAGAACAGGGCTTTTTGTTTGCTCAAGATGACGGAAAGCCAATGCACCCGGACAGCATAACAGACTGGTTGTCCAAGTTCAGCAGGCGGCACGATCTCCCGCATATCAATCCTCATGCTTTCCGGCACACAATGGCCTCTATGCTTTACTTTAGCGGCGTGGACAGTGTATCTATTTCCAAGCGGTTAGGTCATGCGCAAGTCAGCACAACGGCAAACATCTATGCACATGTGATGGAGAGCGCCGATCGGAAAAACGCTGACATTTTAGCTGACGTGTTTTTGAAAAAGGCTTGAATTTTCAAAGTGAGTTGAACTAAAGTTGAATTATTTCTTCTCGTCACAGATAGAACATCTTGTTAAAGTTGCAAAAACAGCCGCTTTCGTAAAGAAAACGGCTGTTTTTCTGGTTGCGGAGGCAGGACTCGAACCTACGGCCTCCGGGTTATGAGCCCGACGAGCTACCAACTGCTCCACTCCGCGATATGAAATTAAAGGAATACTGGTGCCGGTGACCGGACTCGAACCGGTACAGTATCGCTACCGGGGGATTTTAAGTCCCCTGTGTCTACCAATTCCACCACACCGGCAGATATCGGCAACTGATAATATACCATACCTCCGCCGTGATGTCAACACCTGTTTGCGAAAAAAGTTCTCCGTTCGCGTTTTGTTCCTTTGACTTGCCGGTCTTGCTATGCTATACTATGCTTGTATTGTTATCGAAAAGAGGCGGACTATGCAGATCGGAACGGTAAAAATTGAATCGAAGCTCGCGCTCGCGCCGATGGCGGGCGTAACGGATGCTGCATTCCGCCAGATCTGCTCCGAAAAAGGCGCGGGCTACACCGTCACGGAGCTTGTGAGCGCCAAGGCGCTGTGCTACCACGACACGAAGACCGCGCAGCTGCTTCGTCCGTTTCTGGGCGAAAAGCCGTTTGCCGCGCAGATCTTTGGCAGCGATGTGAACTGCATGGCCGAGGCTGCGCAGATGGCGATCGAAATTTCCGGCGCGGACATCCTGGATATCAACATGGGCTGCCCCGTGGGCAAGGTCGTCAAAAACGGCGACGGCAGCGCGCTGATGAAAGATCCCGAAAAGGCCGCGCGCATCGCTGAGGCGGTCGTGCGCGCCGTCAAGGTCCCCGTCACGGCGAAGATGCGCCGCGGCTGGGACAAGGGCAGCATCAACGCCGTCGAGCTCGCCAAAATGCTCGAGCAGGCCGGCGTCAGCGCCGTCGCGGTGCACGGGCGCACGCGCATGCAGATGTACGGCGGCGAGGCCGACTGGAACACGATCCGCGACGTCAAGCAGGCCGTCAGCATCCCTGTCATCGCCAACGGCGACGTTTTTTCGCCCGAGGCCGCGGTGCGCATCCTCAAATTTACTGGCGCGGATATGGCGATGATCGGCCGCGGGAGCTTCGGCAATCCGTGGCTTTTCGAGCAGTCCGCCGCCGCGGGGCGCGACATTCCGCCGCTGCCGCCGTTTGCCGAGCGGTGGGACACCGCTGTGCGTCAGGTGGAGCTCTCCGCACAGTATCAAAACGAGCGCGTCGCCATGCTGCAGGCGCGCCATCACCTGTGCTGGTACTTAAAGGGCATCAGCCACGCGAATTATTATAAGGAGAAGATCGTGCAGCTCTCGACGCTTTCCGAGCTGCACGCGCTCAGCGTGTCGATCAAGCGGGATCTGCGCTGAGGATCAATAAAAAGCTATGGACGAACGGGAACTCATTGCGCGCCTTCAAAAGCGGGATGAAGCCGCCTTCGAAGAGCTGATCCGCCAATATGAGAAAAAAGTGTATACGCTGTGCTTCCGCATGTGCGGCAACAGCGAGGACGCCGAGGAGGCCGCGCAGGATGCCTTTCTTGCGCTCTGGCGCGGGATCGACCGCTTCCGACAGGAGTCATCGCTTTCGACGTGGATCTACCGTCTGGCGACGAACACCTGCATCGACACGCTGCGGCGGCGAAAAAAACAGAGCGGCAGCGTCTCGCTCGACGACGAGGAGCTGTTTGTCGACGCGGTCGACACCTCGCCCCAGCCGCAGGAGACGGTCGAGCACCGCGAGGCACAGAAATTATTGCAGGAGGGCCTCTCCGCCTTGCCGGAGGAGTACCGAAAGGTGCTCATCCTGCGCGAGATCGAAGGCCTGAGCTACACCGAGATCGCAGAAAGCGCGTCGATCGAGCTGGGCACGGTCAAATCGCGCATCAGCAGGGGCCGATCACTTTTGCGCAACTTTTTATCCGGAAACGGGAACTTTTTTGAAATTACTTCGTCAAAAGTTACAGAATGTAATCGTGAGGAGATGAGCGCCAAATGAAATGTTGTGAACAGTACGCCGCCGCGCTCTCTGCCTTTGTGGACGGAGAATTGAGCGAAAACGAAAAGGAAGAGGTGCTCTCGCACGTAGAGCACTGCCAGAACTGCCGGGAGTATCTCTCGGAACTGATGATCGTGCACACGATGTTCGAGGAAATGCCCGAGCTCGACGCGCCGGAGGGCTTTTCCGAGCGCGTGCTCGAGCGGGTGCATGAGGAAAAGCGCGAGAGATCGCGCCACCGCCGTGCATGGCCGCGCGTGCTGGCCGCGTGCTTTGCGCTGCTTGTCGTCACGGCCGCGGTGTGGAAGCTGGCGCCCGCGATGGTCAGCAGCAACGACAGCGCCGCGGACTGCAATACCAGCGGCAATGACACGGCGAGTGCGCCCGCTGCGTCCGGCGGCACAGCGGAGGACTTTACCTACAGCTATTCCGCCGTGCAGAAGGAGGGCGTGCAGGCCGACGCCAGCCCGTTCGACACCTATGACACGGAAGACGGCGCAGACGACCGCTCCGCCGACGCAAGCGGCGGCTATGCCATCATCACGCTGGATGTGCCCGCGGCGGCGGAATTTCTGCACGAGCGTGGCATGGCCGTGTACGCGGAAAATGACAAGTACGTCAGCTACCTCGTCGTGGCCGAAGCGGCACATGACTTAGCAGACGCCATGGAGCTGCCTGAGGCTGAGCGCACCGCGCTCCGTCAGGCAGACGATATTCTGATCGTCGGGGTCGCCAAGACCGCACCGGCGGTCGAAGAGCCTGCGGAAAACACCCCCGCAGGAGAAGAGGAGAGCGAATGAACGATATCGGCGTGATCGGCGGCGCGGACGGCACGACACAGATCGTCGTCTCCGGCAGCATCGGAGGGCCGATCCTGTGGATCTTTTTCGGCGCGCTGGCGCTGATGGTGATTTTATACGCTGCATTTTACCGACGCGGCAAGGGCAAGGCAGTCTGCCTTGCCCTCGCGGCGGTTTTCTGCGTGGCGGCGGATCAGGCCGTCAAATTCCTCGTCGTGAACACAATGTCGCCCGGCGAATCGGAGCCGCTGCTGCCGCCGCTGTTACAGCTCACGCGCGTGCACAACTACGGCGCGGCGTGGTCGAGCTTTTCGGGCGCACGGTGGCTGCTCATCGCGCTGACGGCGGCGGGCATGTGCGCCATCGCATGGCTGCTCGTCAAGATCGTGCGCCATCCGCTGGGCCAGTGGTCGCTTGCGATCATCCTCGGCGGCGGCATCGGCAATCTCATTGACCGCGTGCGCCTCGGATACGTCGTTGACATGCTGGACACGATGTTCATGGACTTTCCCGTCTTCAACGTGGCGGATGTGTTCGTCGTGTGCGGCACGGTCTGCGCGCTGATTTACTACCTTGCCTTTTACAGCAAGAGCGACGAGAAAAACTGGGGGAACAAGGTCGATGGAACCGATCCTGCTGCAAACAAGTGAAGCCGATGCCGGTACGCGGCTCGACGCCTGCCTCGCCCGCGCAATTGAAGACCTGACCCGCTCCGCCGCGGCGAAAGCCGTCGAGGACAGGCGTGTCCTCGTGAACGGCAAAGCGCCGAACAAGAGCTACAAGCTCACGGGACACGAGCAGATCGAATTCACCCCCGAAGAGCCCGCGCCCATCGACGCCGTTCCGCAGGACATCCCTCTGGACGTTTTCTACGAGGACGACGACGTCATCGTCGTCAACAAGCCGAGCGGGCTCGTCGTCCATCCCGCGCCGGGCCATCCGGACGGGACGCTCGTGAACGCCCTTTTGTATCACTGCGGCGACAGTCTCTCCGGCGTCGGCGGCGCGCTGCGCCCCGGCATCGTGCATCGCATCGACCGCGACACGAGCGGGCTCATCATCGCGGCAAAAAACGACTACGCGCACCAGTTCCTCTCCGCCCAGCTGGCCGACCACACGCTCGCGCGCACGTATGAGTGTATCGTGGTCGGCAACTTATGTGAGGACAGCGGCACGGTCGACGCGCCCATCGCGCGCGACAGCCGCGACCGCAAGCGCATGGCCGTCGTTCCGGGGGGGCGCCGCGCGGTAACGCACTGGGAGGTCATCGCCCGTTATCCCGGCTACACGCATGTGCGGTGCAGGCTCGAAACGGGCCGCACGCATCAAATTCGCGTGCACATGGCCTACCTCGGCCACCCGATCCTGGGCGACACGGTCTACGGCGCAAAAAAGGCCGTTCCAGGCCTGACGGGTCAGTGCCTTCACGCGGTGGGGCTTCAGTTCATCCACCCGCGGACGAAGGATCTTGTCTCGCTCACATGCCCGCTGCCCGAGGAATTCACCGCCATGCTGCGCAAGATCGACCGATAGATCAAATCCCGCAGGCGAGGGCCGACGCCTTCGCCTTATTCTACAGGAAATACAGGTGAACAATGTGAAAGACCTGCAAACCATTGAGGAGACCCTCAAATATCTGCAATTCGACAACTGGGAGCAGAGCGCGCCAGGCCTTGCGCGCTCGCGCGAGCTTCTGGGTCTGCTCGGCAATCCCGAGCAGAAGCTCAAATTCGTCCACATCGCGGGCACGAACGGCAAGGGCTCTACTGCCGCGATGCTCGCCTCCGTGCTCCAGCGCGCGGGGTACCGCACGGGGCTCTATACCTCGCCGCACCTGCTGCGCTTCCACGAGCGCATGCGCGTGAACGGGGAAGAGATCGACGACAACTCCCTCATTTCGCTCACAAACACCGTGCGGAACGCAGCGGAGAGCATGAGCGAAATGCCCACGGGCTTTGAGATCATGACGGCCATCGCCTTTTTGTACTTCGTGCAGGAGCAGTGCGACATCGTCTCGCTCGAGGTCGGTCTCGGCGGGCGCATGGATTCGACGAACGTCATCCCCGCGCCGGAGGTCTGCGTCGTGGCGAACATCGGCTTGGAGCACACGGCCATTCTCGGCGACACGGTCGAGAAGATCGCCGCGGAGAAGTGCGGCATCATCAAGCATGGCTCGCACGCCGTGCTCTTCGGCCAGAGCGAGGGCGTGGAGAACGTCGCGCGCGAAAAGTGCGCGCAGGAGGACGTGGCTCTCACGATCACCGCGCAGGAAAAGCTTGAGCGCATTTCGTCCTCGCTCGACGGTCAAGAGTTCAAATACCGCGGCCGCGGGCCGTACCACCTGCGGCTTCTCGGCGAGTATCAGCTCTTGAACGCGCTGACGGTCATCGACGTGTGCAGCGCGCTGCGCTCGCGCGGCTGGGACAAGCTCACGGACGAGGCCATTGATGAGGGCCTTTCCCACGCCCAGTGGCCCGGACGGCTCGAGCTCCTGCGCCGCGGGCCGGACTTCATCGTTGACGGCGCGCACAATCCTCAGTGCGTCGACGCGCTGATGGATTCGCTCGCCGCGCTCTACGGCGACAAAAAACTCATCTTCCTCACAGGGGTGCTTCGCGACAAGGACTGGCAGCAAATGCTGCGCCGCGCGCTCCCGCTCGCCAAGGCGTTCGTCGTCATCACGCCGCCTTCTGCCCGCGCACTCGATGAAAACGAGCTCGCCGCGTGGCTGAATGCACAGGGCGTGCAGGCCGTCCCCGCCAAGGACACCGACGACGGCGTCCGCCGCGCCCTGGAGCTGGCAGGCGAGGATGACGCCATCTGCTCCTGGGGCTCGCTCTACTTCACCGGCGAGGTCCGCCGCGTCCTGACGGAACAGTAAACACGATAAAAAAGACCGCTGCGAAACGCCATGATCCCCATGCCGCATTTGCCGCGACCAGCGGCAAACAGGCCCCCACACCCCAATCGGCGCAAAACCCATCAACCTACATCCGCCGCATTTTCTGCCCATACGGGCAGAAAAACGGGAAAAAGCGTCGCAGACTTTGCCGCCCGCAGGCGGCAAATAATTTTAATCATAAATCGCCGCGACATGCGCGTGGCGATTTATTCTTCTCGCTTCGCGCGTGTCGCAGCCGCCTACGGCGGCAAGGCACGAAGCGAAGTGCGATCCCCTAAAATCAAAGGGATCCCATCCATCGGATGGGATCCCTTTGATTTTAACTTAGATAGTTGAGCGGGTTGACGTAGCTGCCGTTTCTCTGAATGCCGAAGTGGCAGTGGACACCGCTGGCGACGCCGCTGCGGCCCGCTTTGGCGACCTGCTGGCCCTTGTAGACCGTCTGTCCCGCGGAAACGAGCAGCGACGAGTTGTGCTCGTAATACGTGACATAGCCGTTGTTGTGGTCGATGATGACGACGTAGCCCATCGCGCCCTTGTAGCCCGCGTAGGTCACGCGGCCGCCGTCGGCGGCATAGATCGGCGTGCCGTAGGAGCAGGCGATGTCGATGCCCTTGTGGTTTCTCGTCGCGCCGCGGATGCCGGTGTTGCGGTAACCAAAGCGCGAGGTGATGCGGCCCGAGCACGGCCAGCGGAAGCTGCCGGTGGGGTACCAGGTCGGGCGGACCTTCGTGCCGCGGGCGCGCGTCTCGGCCACAGGGTCGGAGAGCGTGACGGACGAGATGACCGTGCGCTCCTGCTCCTCGCCGTTGACATAGGTAACATCGGCCACGATATCAGCCTTGCCGAACGAGCCCTTGGAGATCACGCGCTCGTCGCCCTGATACATGGACGAATCGCTCACGTAGTTCACGTCATAGTTGACGTCCTCGACATAGTTCTGCCGCTCGGTGACCGTGACGGTCAGATACGGCACGGCGTTCGAGAGCGTCAGCGCATCGCCGATGTGGATGCGGTTGATGTCGTAGCCGGGGTTCAGCGCTTCGAGCTCGGCGGCGGTCATGCCGTTGTTGTTGGCGATCTGGCCCCAGGTGTCGCCCTTGACGACGGTGTAGGTCACCTCGCCCGACTTCGTCGAATTCAGGATCTCGGCGATCTCGCCGAGGTTCATCACGCTGTCGGTCGGGACGTAGCCCTCCGCGATGCGGACATTTTCGACAAAGTCGACGCTCAGCGTATCCGCCGAGGCGTAGACCTGCTTGATCTGCTTGAGCAGCTCGTCCAGCGCGCCGGCGTACTGCGTCGAACCGATGAGCTCATCGTCGACATAGAGCGAGTAGCCGTAGGTCACCTGGCCGAGCTCGTCGGCGAGATCCTGCTCGAAGGTCGTCGAATCCGTCACATCGCTGCGGCGGACGAAAGCCGTCGAATAATGGATGGCATCCTTTGCGATCTCGTAGGACTTGCCGAGCGTCTCGGTCGTGATGCTCTCGAGCTTGGAGGCCGCCTTGCGTGCCTGCGCGGCGCTGGCGACGGTGTCGACCACGCTGCCGTTATACTCTACGGTCGTTCCCAGCGTGTAGAACGAGAAAAACAGCGCGATCGCGGCCACAACAGCTGCGCCGCCGATAAAGTAGAACGGATTCACGCGCCGCGCGTGCCTGCGCCAGCGATCCTCGTGCTCGCCGGCAGCGTGGCTGCGCTGGCGGCGGTGTGCCATCACCCTTTCATGCAGCAGCGAGCGCCACATCGGGAACATCCCGCCGATGACGAGAAAGACCTGCACCAAAAAGCGGTTGGATTCAGGAAAGTTGCGCGCCCTGCTCTCGCGCATGACCGTGCGGGCGCGTGGGCCGATGCGGCGGATGCGCGCACCGAGCGTGGAAAAAAACAGCGCCATGTGCTCGAGCCAGCCGCTCAGCCATTGCGGCATGCCGCCGCGCCTGCTCGGCCGTCTTCGCGGCGAGGCATTCGAACGGCGGCGCTGCGTGGGTGCATCGCTGCGCTGCGGGGTGGATCGTTTTTGCTCTGACATATCAAAACTCCTTAAAGGATGCAAGTAAAAATAAAAGTTACAATTTGTAACCATTGACCAGTATACTTGGTTTTCAAGGCTCCGTCAAGCCTTTTGGGAAAATGATACTGCTAATATGTTGTAAGAGTTTGGAAAATTTGTAAACTTTTGCATGAATTTTGCGTTATTTTTCCTTGAGAGGGTGAAAAAGTGGGTGTATACTATATCCGTAAATCTGTGCCCGCTTGACCGGCACATCATATATCAGGAGGAATCAACATGTTTGCACAACTGATCAGCACGCTGAAAAAGAGTCCCAAGACGATCGTTTTCACCGAAGGTACCGACCCCCGCATTCTCGAAGCGAGTGCCCGTCTGCTGTCCGGTAATTTCTTAAAGCCCGTGCTCGTCGGCAACCCCGATGAGATTGCCGCCGCCGCTGAGGACATCGGCTTCAACATCCGCGGTGCCGAGATCATCGACCCCGAGAATTACGACGGCATGGACGAGATGGTCGACAAGATGGTCGAGCTGCGCAAGGGCAAGATGACCGCCGACGAGTGCCGCGCCGCGCTCAAGAAGAGCAACTACTTCGGCACCATGCTCGTCAAGATGGGCAAGGCCGACTGCCTGCTCGGCGGCGCTACCTACTCCACGGCCGACACGGTCCGTCCCGCGCTGCAGCTCATCAAGACCAAGCCCGGCAACAAGATCGTCTCTTCCTGCTTCATCATGGTCCGTCCCGCCGCTTCCGGCGAGAACGAAGTGCTCGCCATGGCCGACTGCGCCATCAACATCAAGCCCAACGAGGACGAGCTCGTCGAGATCTGCAAGGAGACCGTTTCCTGCGCCAAGATCTTCGGCGTTGACCCGAAGGTCGCTTTCCTGAGCTACTCCACCCTCGGCTCCGGCAAGGGCGAGGACGTCGACAAGATGCGCAATGCCTGTGAGAAGGCCAAGGCCCTCATGCCTGACACCCCGATCGGCGGCGAGTTCCAGTTCGACGCGGCGGTCTCTCCGGCTGTCGCCAAGACCAAGCACATCACCGACGCGGTCGGCGGCCACGCCAATACCTTTATCTTCCCCGACATCAACGCCGGCAACATCGGCTACAAGATCGCCCAGCGCCTCGGCTCCTTCGACGCCTACGGCCCGATCCTGCTCGGTCTGAACGCGCCGATCAACGACCTCTCCCGCGGCTGCAACGCCCAGGAGGTCTACTCCATGGCGATCATCACCGCGGCGCTTGCCTAAATACTTCAAAAAAAGAGGACGGCGA
>ENA-OPCV01001842-OPCV01001842.1-human-gut-metagenome-genome-assembly--contig:-NODE-1842-length-14583-cov-2.284072_pt1 | contig 14583 bp, 16 predicted proteins | sample MGYA00241257_ERZ501494 | MGnify/ENA primary metagenome ERZ501494 (study PRJEB25962, sample SAMEA2042618) | human gut metagenome | biome: human gut; feature: human-associated habitat; material: faeces...
CAGCTATAGGACAGTCGAGCACGGAGATAAAGAAAAAAGATGAGTGCATAGACCAGATAGTTGATGTTGGTGACCGACTTAAATTTCCATCCGAAGATTCGTTGGACACTGTTTACCGCCGGAGGCGTTGCAACAATGTGGATTGCCTCGTCAATTGGCTTCTTTAAACGCTACAATTTATTAAAAAATTTGATGTGGCAGCTGTTAATCGGAACCATCATTAGCTTTATCTGGGATGCATTAACCGGATGGCATAGCTGGTCGGTCGATTTTGTGCTGCCGCTGATGAGTGTAGGAATTCTGCTTGCAATGTGTGTGATTGCAAAAGTGCAGAAAAGCCCGGTAAGAGAGTATCTGATCTATGAAATTATGGCTGCCGGATATGGGCTGATTCTTCCGGGCATCCTGCTTTTTTGCAAAGTGGTGAAGCGCCCAACTGTGAGTATGTTTGGTGCATTGGCGTGCTTTTTATTTTTAGTAGGCGTGCTGTTGTTTAAAGGCAGAGAGTTTAAAGAAGAGATGCAAAAAAATTTGCATGTTTAAAAAACAATTTCAAAAATTGTACCACCCGCAGGATTGTCTTTGACAGTAATATTGCCATTATGGACTCTTACAATTTCATACACAAGTGCAAGACCAAGTCCGACACCGCCAAGTGCACGGCTTCGGGATTTATCAATGCGAAAGAACGGTTCAAAGATTTTGTTTTTGAGTGCTTCAGGAATCCCATTTCCGGTATCCGCAACCGAGAAAATGATGTTTTGGTCTTTTTTTGCTACGGTTACGGTAACTTGACCATCCGAGCGATTGTATTTTATCGCATTTTCTACAAGATTATAAACAAGTCGGTAGATTAAGATGTCGCTGCCTGTCATAGTAAGGGCTTCACAGTTTCCGGTAAGGGTGATGCCTTTCTTCTGGGCAAGCGGCTCTAAATCTGCGAGGACTTCTTCGACGAGTGCATCGAGTGCAATTTCTTCGTCGCGTGCCACGGTCTGCAGTTCACTCATATCCAGAAGGGTTTTTACCATTTTGCTGAGTCGTTCGTTTTGTTCGGTCACCATTTTGAGCGTTTTTTGAGAACACTCATCATTATCCGGATGTTCGGTAGCGTTATACAAATCAAGTTGTACCTGCATGACAGCCAGGGGAGTACGAAGCTCATGCGCGGCATTTGCGGTAAATTGGCGTTGGGTTTCAAAGGACTCAGAGAGTCGTTCAAGCATCTTATTATAGGAAATACTCAGTTGATTGAGTTCTTTGACTTTGTTTTCCTCAATTCGTGAAGCAGCCAGGTTTTGTGCCTGTACTTTTTCAATTTTATCCGAAAATTCACTGAGGGGCTTTAGCGCATGTCCGCTTATAAAAAAGGTAATAACACCGCCCAAAAGCGCCATCAGTGCGGAAAGAATCAGACTTGTTTTCCTATAATCTGCTTTGTTATTGTAAACTTGAATGGAAAAATCATTTGCAAAATCTTGCCATTTTTCATCTGGGATGCTGATATAGATTTCCTCCGAGCCGTCTTTGCTGCCGTCTTCATTTTGAGCATTTACCGTATCTTGCAGAGAATCAATGTAGTAGACTCCGCTTTTATAGATAAATAACGTAAGGCATCCGCAGATTAATGCAATGAATAATGTAGTGATGATTGTAAGTCGCCATTGGATTGATAATTTTTTCATAATTTTTTACTTACTTATTTGCACTGTCTGCATCAATCACGGATTGAATCTGGCTCATAAGCGTATCATAATTATCCGGATCATCGATTCCGCCAAGCATTGGATCGCCTACAATTTTTCCGTTTCGATCTACAAGAATCGTGGTAGGAAATGCCATAATCTCGGAAGCATATTTTCCTGCATTGGAATCATATGCAATAGAAAGGTTACGGTAAGTTGCGCCCTGGCTTTCCAGCACTTTTTTGGCATCTTCAATTGCAGATTCATTTGAATCGAAAGTTTCAGTGTTGATTCCTACGACTTCTCCGCCCATAGATTTGATTGCTTCATTCATTTCATTGAGTTTGGATAATTCTGCAACACAAGGTTTACAGCCTGTAAACCAGAAATTTAAAACGGTTACGGCATTGTTGGAAAACAGAGTTCCATCCACTTTATTTCCGTCGAAGTCTGTTCCGGAAAGATCTTTAAATGGAGTATCCTCATCCGCAGCATCTTCTGTATCCGCAGAGCCGGTTGTTGCCAGTTCATCTTCCAGCTTGGAAATCTGCTCTTCAATTCCACGAATAGTTTCAATGTCGCTCTCTAATGTCTTGAGTTCATCCTCTGTAAAAGAAGATTTATTTTCTTCAATGGTTGCGGTAAGGAAATCTGCATAGGCACTATCGGAATCTGTATTTGTCTTGCTCATCATGCCAAATACTTTATCCCATACTTCGCTATGATCCGCAAAAATCTGATTTTCCTGCTGATAGAGATCATCTAATTTTTTAGTGGAAGCATCCGTTGACTCTTTTGTATCGGAGGTAGTACTTTCGTTCTTCTTAGGATTCTTTTCAGTAGTGTCTTTTCCGCTGCATGCAGTCAGTGATAAGGCTGCGCAAAGTGTGAGAATGGTAATAATATTTTTTCTTGTTTTCATGGTTAAAATCTCCTTTACAGATATATAGTTTATTATTTTTGGTTTTTCATAAATTGAAAGCAAATGGCATCTTTTGGACATGCTTTCATGCAGGCACCACACCGGATACACTCCGGATGATTTGGATTTTTTAGCACATCCACATCCATTTTACATGCAGTGGTACACTTATGGCAACCAATACATTGATCCTCTTTTACTTTTATGCTAAGTAAGGATACTTTATTAAATAAAGAATAAATTGCACCTAGCGGGCAAATCCATTTACAAAATGGCCGGTAAAATAAAATGCTTAAGACAACCACCGTAATTAAGATAATACTCTTAAATCGAAACAAGCTGCCAAGTGCCGAGCGAATTGCTGTATTTCCGATTGCTAATGGAATAGCACCTTCCAACACTCCTTGCGGACAAAGATATTTACAAAAGAACGGGTCGCCCATTCCAATTGAATTTGTCACAAGCATCGGAAGCAGGATGACAAACACGATTAAGATGAAATATTTCAGATATCTTAATGGCTTAAGCTTTGCGGTAGAAAACTTTTTGCACGGGATTTTATGAAGTAAATCCTGAAACCATCCAAACGGGCACAAGAATCCACAGATAAATCTTCCAAGCAGTACACCCAGCAAAATAAAAAATCCGGTGATGTAATAAGTAAATTTAAATTTTGAAGAACCAATCACTGCCTGTACGGCTCCGATTGGACAGGCTCCGGCAGCTGCCGGACACGAATAACAATTTAGTCCCGGTACACAAACATTTTTGGCAGCACCCTGATAGATTTTTCCCCTAAATAAATTAGGAATATGTATATTTGTAAGCAAGGTGGCGACCGCCTGAATCCAACCACGCAAGCCTGCGATTTTCTTTGATTTGAGTTTTGTTTTCTTATCCAATTCCTACACACTCCAGACATAATTTAATTGCTTTGCTAAGTACAACAGCCGCTTCTCCTCTGGCTATCCCATACGTCACCAGAATAATACCGGCAGCAAGTAAGATAAGTTGTAGTATTTGTTTGCTCTTCAAAAATTGATTGCTCCTTTCTTTTGACCAAATTTGTCTTTGTTGACCTGTCGACATAAGTATTATACAATAGAGGGTGTAAAATTTCTGTTAAGGAAATGGGGAAAATATCGTGAGATTATTAATTGTTGAAGATGAAAAAGAGTTATGTGATACGGTTGCCAAAACTTTGTATCACGTCGGTTATGAAGTCGATACCTGTTATGACGGCAGCGAAGCACTGGATTATATATTGGCAGAAAACTATGATTTGATTGTGCTCGACCTGAATTTGCCGGGGATGGATGGAATGGAACTTTTAAAAGAATTACGCAAAAAAAATGAGGAAACAAAGGTTCTGATTTTATCGGCAAGAAGTCAGATAGCAGATAAAGTTGAAGGGCTGGATGCCGGAGCAAATGACTATATGGAAAAACCATTTCATCTGCTAGAACTGGAAGCTCGTGTCAGAAGTCTGACCAGAAGAAAATTTGTACAGAAAAATGTCTGTCTGGAATGCGGTGCTCTTCGTTTCAACACAAGAGAACGAACAGCGAAGCCTGACCCGCCGTAAGTTTGTGCAAAAAGATGTGTGCCTGACTTGCGGAGGCATAAAGTTCGATACAAAAAAGCGGGAAGCCTATGCCAATGGCGAATTTGTGGCGCTGACCCGAAAAGAAAATGGAATTTTAGAATACCTGCTTCTGAATCAAGGCAGACCGGTTAGTCAGGAGGAGTTAATTGAACATGTATGGGATGCGTCTGCAGATAGTTTTAGTGGCTCAATCCGAGTTCATATGTCATCACTTCGAAAGAAACTAAAAGCAGTACTTGGATATGATCCGATTGTAAATAAAATCGGTGAAGGCTACAAAGTTGTGGAGGATAAAATAAAAGAATAAAACAGCGGCTCATTATTAAGAGTCGCTGTTTTCAAAGATACGGATAAGCCTGGTGTGTTCATTTTTTTCTTTAAACTCTCGAAGGACTGCCCGAAATGTTGTGTTTCGAAGTTTTCGATTATTTTTAAGAAAGCAGACAAAGGTCCAGAACCATAAAAATGGCCATAAAACAGGGAGATGGGAGGCATTTGGAAAGCGTACTTTCATTTGCAGATGGCCTTCTTTAAAATACGTCAACCAATTTATTTTTTGATAAGAGGTGGATCCGACAATCGCATGATTCGCATTCGTACCCATATCTCCTCCTTCTAAAATCATCGAAAGAAAGTGTTCGCAGGCGTCAGTATCATAAGTAACTTCCGGATCAATTTGCTCTGCAAGTCCGAGATAATTTCGACAACACGCTAAAATAATTTCATAAAGATGAAAAATTCTGGATTCTCGGCACCAGGCATGCAGTTTCTCAAAATCAATTTCATTATAAAAATGGTTTAAATAAACGGTAAAATCACAGAGCAGCCGGATTCCAAACCCACTGTACAGATAGTGCTTTAACATGTGATGAATTAGATAAAATGCAGATTCAGTCGGGGCAAGCACCGTATAGGAGTATCCATAGAGTGTTTGTGTCAGTTTAGGTGGATTGAAAAATACTTCCTCCACGATTTGATTGGCTTGTTCATATTGATATAACCCGACAATGCGATAATGCAGTTCCAGTTCAAATTGGCGCCCGGTCTTTGGAAACGTGTATAAAAAAAGCATATGGTGGTCACTGAGTTCATCTTGTAAGACATATCCGTGAGAAATCAGCAGAGATTTCGCTTTCTCAAAGGCTTCGGAATCATTGATATATAAATCCACATCTCCTGATTTACGATACTCCGGAACCGGATAATAACTGGCAAGGCTTAGACCTTTTAAGAGATAGCAGGAAATCTGATTTTGTGAAAGTAATGAAACCGTTTTTCTGGTAAAATGTTCCAGCTCATAATAGTTTAGTAAAATCTGTTTCGTCTGTTGTTTCAAGAACAGAAAATAAGGCGTATCACGAAAGTAAGGCAAGAGAAACGGAAGCGTACACTGTTTCTTTGCCAATTCCATTAATTCAGAATATTCTTCTTTTGGAACTACAATTTTGCACTCGGAGTCGGTGCAATTTTTTTTGATAATACTTAAATAGGTATGGTATACTTGTTTCATAAAAATAAACTCCTGAAATAAAAATGTTATAGCATAAATCTAAGAAAAGGAAACCTAATATGAAAAAATCAAATGGATATCTGATGAAACAACTGGAAGATGAATGGATTCTTCTGCCTGTCGGAGAAAAGACAGAAGCAGTGCATGAAGTCATTTCGCTTAGTGAAACCGCTGGTTTTATCTATGAGCATGCCGAAGAAGCAGAGACCATAGAGCAACTGGCTCTGTTAGTGGCAAAAGAGTATAAAGTAACGCCGGATGAAGTCTACGAAGATGTAGAAGCAGTCGTGCAGCTGTTAAAAGCGAAAGAGATTCTGCTTTAGCTTTCGCAAAAAAGCGCTTAATTTGAAGCAAAACGGGCGGATTGGAAGCAGCCAGAGCCATAAAAAAGAAAGGATTTGATAAAGAATATTGTCAACAGAGATTTCTTTTCCATTATGAATAAAAGCAATCAGCTTTCCCTTGATCTGTTCCGGATGAATTGGACCTTCAAGCTCAGATTGATTGTCTCCAACCATAAAAAAACCGGCAGGAGTGACAGCATAAATTCGGTGCAGAACAAGAATGCTATGTGCTCTGCGATAGAGCACGACATCATTTCGCTGCAAATATCCAATCGGGACTTGTTGAATCAGCGCTTCATCACGATCGGGAATAAATAAAGGATACATGCTATAGCCCTGAGGCTTGATGCGGATGATAGCACCGTCATTTAGTAATTTTTCGAGATCAATTTTAGGTTCCATAATTTCTCCTGTCTAAATAAGGTACAATTATTTTTGTAATTATAGCATTGACAGTCACAAAGTACAATAAATCTTATTAAAAAATTCTTGACTTTTGGATCATATATGAATATGATAATAAAAAAACAAATCTTAACTTAGTAAATACAGTTTTAAAGGAGGAGACACAAATGAGAGTATACGAAAAGCCGGTAATTACAGTGGACAGTGGAATGGCAGAAGGAATTTATGCAGCAAGTGGAGCAACACAGGGCACATTAAATGTAACTTATCATGGAGTATGGGATAGATGGGGCACAAATGGCGGAAAAGGTTTGGCTATGGCAGACTGGTCCGGAATTGATGGGACCATTACTTTAAACATTAAATTTAATGAGACCGTAGACCAGATTGAGACAGACGATGCATCGGTACAGTGCGCATGGAATGGAAGCACCGCTACTTTAACTTTTGCAAGTACTGCATCAAATCCACTTACAATTGGAATTCATATAGATCATGGAACCAGCATTGATGATCTTAAGATGGAAAGCTTTACGTATTCTGTAAACTAATAAATTAATAAAAAAACCTCTGTCGCTATGTTGTTCATAGCGGCAGATGTTTTTTAAAATTCGGCTATCAGTTTTTGAATTTCCGATTCCGTTAAGCACTCACATTTTTTCTTCTGAATTGCATAAACCCTGGTACAGATATTTAATACCGTTGGTCTATGTGTCGTGACAATACAGGTTCTGGGATAAGTATCCTGCATAATATTTTTTAATACATTTCGCTCAGTGGCAACGTCAAGTGCGGAAGTTGCCTCATCTAAAAGCAGAATCGGGGATTTTCGAAGCAATGCGCGGGCAATTGAAAGTCGTTGCGCCTGACCTTCTGAAAGTCCACCACCTCGTTCTTTTATTTCACTTTGAATTCCGTCCGGCAACTTTGCGACAAATTCCCAGGCACAGGCAAGCTTTAACGCTTCTATGATTTCTGCCTCGGTCGCTTCCGGTTTTACAATCCGCATATTTTCGGCAATGGTGCCGGAGAACATAGTATTTCCTTGCGGGACATAGGAAAATAATTTTCGAGTAGAAGGAGACAATGAAATTTTTTTACTAAAATTTGCTCCGGAACATACCGAAAGCTCTCCGTTTTGTGGTTTAAGCAAAGAGAGCAGCAGTCGAAGCATAGTTGTCTTTCCTTCTCCGGAAGGACCGACTAACGCTATGATTTCATGTGGGTAAGCGTTTAAATTGGCATTCAAGAAAACTTTTGTACCGGTATGATAAGCGTAGTTTAATTCTTTTAGTTCAAGTCCGATGCCTTCCGATTTGTGCTGCGCTTCAAACTCGGTTACCAGAGTGTCCTGGCTATGGTCTTCTTGTGGCATCTCTACGATATCCATAAGACGACCGGCAGAGATAGTCAAAGAGATTGCAGAGGGAATTAAGCCAACCAATGAATTTACAGAAGCCGTTAGGGTACTGGAGAGCGATAAAAACATAGTCATCGTTCCATAGCTGATTGCCTGACTCCACACACGATAAATTCCCCAGCCATAGCAACTATAAGACACAATGAATCCAATGACAGACATCAAGATGGAAGTCAGCATGGACATTTTTTGAAAATCCAGGCGCATGGAAATATAATCCTGTTGCAGTGTTTTTAATTTATTGGTATAAAAATGAATCAAGTCAAAGGCCTTAATTGTCTGAATGTTTGAAAAACTTTCCTGATTAAAGCCGTAGAGTTTGGCATTCATCGCAGCACTGCGCTGGTTGTTTTGTTTCATTCGCTTTAATAACGGGCGCGAAAGCAGGGCACTAAATGGAATTCCAATCAAAGCAAACAGTGCAAAAGTTGGGTCATAGTAAAGCACAATGGCCAGTGCACTGAGAAAACGAAAGATGTAAATGATTAGATTTGGAATCCAGTTTAAAATTCCACTTGAAATATTTGAAGCGTCGGCACTCCAGCGGGTTACCAAATCTCCGGTATGATATTTGGTCAAAGCTTCCCAGTCTGTAACGAGCATTTTGGAGAAAATGTCATTCTTAATCTCCGTATCTACTTTTAGATTAATGAAGGTAGATGCGTAGCTGGAAGCCTGAGAAATCAGAATGCTGATGATGGAAAAGCTGATCATTGCAATAAAGGTGCTCACTAATTTTCCAGTTTGATGACCGGTAATAATATCTACCAAATCCTTGGAAATCAGACTGGAGATGAGGGAAACCACGGTTCCGGTAAGTCCAAGTAAAGTATAGATAAGCATAGATTTCCAATAATGTTTTCCGTATTGATAAATCCATAATGTCTGAAGCCACATTTTTTGTAAAGAACCCTGCCTGAAGTGTTTCCATATAAGAGAAATTTTTTCTTTCATGTCAAATGGTTATCCTCCCAAAGGTTAATTCCTGCTTTTAAGCTTTGTGCAGAAGAAGGCTGTGGCATACATAGAAAAGAAAATACAGGTACACGGGAAACAATTTCTTCAGCAAACATCAAATTCAAAGAAAGCTGTTGTTCTTTCCAGGCTGGAGAAATCATTCGCTGCATCACCCGAAGAATCTGTTCTGATTCATTTAAATCTTCAAAATGATTTTTAGATGGATGCTGCCCGAGAAGGATAATCCCGCCAAGTTCATAATTTTGTGCAGTGAAAATTCCGGAAGTTCCACACCAGGGAATTCCATAAACCATCATCTGCTTTTTTTTGATATCAAAACCTAAAAGATTTAAATCGCCATTTAAATATGGAGTTTGAAAAAGCGTGTTCCAAAAAGCAGTATGTGTAGATTTTCCAACTCCGGAATGACCAGAGAACAGCCATGCTTTTTGATGATACAAAAGAGAGGCAGAATGAATTGCAAATAATCCGTTTTTTTGAGCAAGAAAAAGAAAAAATAAACGGATAGCATGAAATAAATTTTCAGCGGCAGTATCGGAATGTTCCGGTTTGCAATAAATTCGGACGTAACTTCCGTCCTTGGTCATATGCGCTTCATATAAATTTTGCATAGGATGAAAGACGATGATGTAATGATTGGTGTGTTCAAATACGCTCAGTTCCGAGTTTTGAAGCAGTACTTCTCCATAGGCGTGGCTTGCCGGAGGAATTGTAAGCAGTTCAAAACGCTGGTCAGCTTTGGCATTTGGAAAAGAATCCGGTTCAAAACTAAAAGAGTCAAAATGCGTGAGTGCCGATTGCTCTAAGAGAAGCTGCTTTGGGTCATAAATCTGCAGCTTGAGTCCGGCAATTTCTAAATAAATTGTAGTGAAATTGGAGGTTGGATGGAGATCCTCTACAAGAATTCCGTTTGCCTGAAGTTGCGTAAGAAAGTCACGCACATCGTCACAAAGCATTGGAATTGAATCGGAGTCCAAATGATAAATTCTGGCAATCGTACTTACAAGGTCGTCAAATTCCATGCCTTCATTGTGTTGCAAAAGATTCCAGAGTAAGGTTCCGGTTTCATTTAAAACCATGCCTTTTCGTTGATCTGCGATTTGCTGACCATAAGGAAGTAAATAGCAGGTGTCTTTTATTTTGCGAAGGGTGTATCCGGATTGGCATTGAAACATAAATAAAAGGTGTCCTTTCGTTAAAGTTGGATTAAAAAAATCTACAGATATTATAATCTCAGATGAGAATTGTGTCAAAAAGAAAAAGTTAATAATAAAAGTAAATAAAAATAGCTCCTATCGTGAAATTCAATTCATTTCATGATAAGAGCTATTTTTTATTTCCACTCAATAAAATGATAACTGTCCAGTATTTGAAAATACTTGGCAAGGCGTTCATATAAGGGATTTGCTTTTTCTCCGAATTCCGCCTCTACGTCTTTTCCGAGCTCAATGATTGTTTTTTCTCCATCTAATAAAGGCCATACAAAACTTCCAGTTTTATCCAGATGGATGTGTGTGACTTTTGGTTTTTTTAGGATTTTTTGAGCAATTCGATTAAAGACGCCAGTGTTTTCAATATCGAGTGTGACAATTCCTTTTTCATCGACCGACCAGGAGATTCCCTCCGGTCGGCTTGGTTTTCGTTCCAGATAGTTTTCTGAAACACCGGTTTTATTTTTCTTCATCATTTACTTTCTTTTTTTCCAGATGGAAAATTTCAATAAACTTAAGATAATCAGTGCAAATACAACTAAACTTCCGATATTTGCAGCCGGTGTAGAAAGGTTTAATTTAGAAGATAAGTTGATAGCATTGTCTAATCCGAATACGGCAAAGACAGCAAGAAGAATACCAACTAAACCTTCTCCGGCAATCATACCGGAACAATATAAAATACCGTCGCTGATGATGGCATCTTTTTCTTTTGGTTCTTTATTCATTTTATCAAAGATAAGACGAACAAGTCCACCTACCATGATACAAGCATTGAGCTGTACCGGAAGATACACACCGATTGCGAACGGAAGTACCGGAATTCCTACGATTTCTACTGCAACCGCGAGGAATACACCGATAAATACAAGAGTCCACGGAAGATTTCCATCCATAACACCCTCGATAATCATTTTCATTAGCATTGCCTGAGGAGCACCGAGCTGTTCTGTACCAAATCCCCATGCAGAATCTAACAGATATAAAACTCCGCCGATTGCAAAGGCGGCAGCGATAACACCAACCATTTCACCAATCTGCTGTTTCTTAGGAGTTGCGCCAAGCAGGTATCCTGTCTTTAAGTCCTGGGAAGCGTCTCCTGCAATAGCTGCCACGATACAGATAATAGAACCGATAGCGATAGCACCCTGCATACCATGGGCACCCTGGTCACCTGTTATTTTTAAGATGATAGTAGCAATCAGAAGAGTTGCGATTGCCATACCGGAAACAGGGTTATTTGAGCTTCCTACAAGACCAACCATTCTTGAAGAAACAGTTGCAAAGAAGAAACCAAAGATAACAACGATAATCGCACCAACGAGTGTTACCGGAATTGCAGGTACTAACCATACAAGCAGAGTCAGAACAAGGGTTGCAAGCAATAAGAATTTCATGCTTAAATCCTGTTCGGTACGTTTGTTACTTGTACCTTTTGCCCCAGACATGCTCTTAATTGCATCACGGAATGTGCGGATAATCAGTGGAAGAGATTTTACTAAACTGATGATACCGCCTGCTGCCAGTGCACCGGCACCGATATAGCGGATATAGCTTCCCCAGATTGCACTTGCACCACCGGCTGCAAACATTTCTCCGATAGGAGCAGTTCCCGGATATAAAGTTAAATCACTTCCAAACAATACGATTGCCGGAATAAGTACCAGCCAGCTCACAATACCACCGGCAAACATGTAAGAAGAAATTCTTGGTCCACAAATGTAACCAACACTCATAACAGCCGGGTAAATCTGTGTTCCGATCTCTCCGGCATATCCTTTGACGCGGAAAGATACTTCACTCGGAACTAATTTCAATCCATCAATGATGAATTTGAAACCAGCGGCAATACCAAGACCTGCGAATACAGTGGAAGCATTCGCTCCGCCTTCTTCACCGGCTAAAAGAACCTCTGCACAAGCAGTACCTTCCGGATAAGGAAGAACACCATGTTCTTTTACAATTAATGCGTTTCTAAGCGGAACCATGAACAGAACACCAAGCAGACCACCGATTAAGGCGATAATTGTGATTTCGATAATACTTGGCTTGTTCATTTTTCCTTCTGCTGCCCATAAGAATAAAGCAGGCAGGGTAAAAATAGCACCAGCGGCTAAAGATTCTCCCGCAGATCCAATGGTCTGTACGAGATTACTTTCCAAGATGGAATTTTTGCGCATGATAACGCGGATGACGCCCATGGAAATTACGGCGGCTGGAATGGATGCAGATACTGTCATACCAACACGTAATCCGAGATAGGCATTTGCTGCACCGAATACGACTGCCAGAAGGATACCCATGACAATTGAAGTAATTGTAAATTCAGGTGTTACTTTGTCAGCCGGAATATACGGTTTAAACTCGTTTTTTTCGTTCATTTTTTTCTCCTTTGAAAATTTAAAGTCACAACAGACATCATTATATAGAAAATAGGATGGACTTGCAAGAAGAGAAATGAATTTTCAAAAATTTTCCTGAGATCAATAGTATAATATAGAAAGACCAAACCGGAAATCTAAAAGCAGAGGCATTTGGAGTGGTAAAAGGCGAGAAGTATTCTGGTCGAGTCTGCTCAATCGTCAGATAGTGTGTTAACTGAAAAAAAGCAATTTTGCAGTTAACAGAAATGTTAGAATAAATTAATGGTACTCGAAAAAAGAATATGATAAAATAGCAGAAAATCGAAATACACAGGAGAAATTTATGAAGAAAAAACTGATTTTACTTGTTCTGGTTGTGGTAATTGCAGCAGGAGCAGGTCTGGTGCTTCCAAATAAGATAAGCAAAATAGGAAAAGAAAATACCATTACGTCCTCACAGCTTGAAAAGGCGATAGATATCAGTCAGTTATCCACAGCAGAATTTGTCTATAATGGCGTAGCTGAGAAAAAAAATGAAAACAATCCGGAGGATGTGGATTGTTATATTGCTTATGATGCAAATGTAAAAGTCGGAATCAATATGGAGGATGTAAAATTTAAAATAGATGAAGAAAAGAAAACCGTGACACCGATTCTTCCTGAAATAGAGATTAATATTGCGACACTGGATGAGAACTCAATCAGCTACATTCCCAAAAATCCGGATCTTTCTTTAAAAGAAGTCATTACACTTTGCAAAGAAGATGCAATCAACGAAGCAAATACTTCGGATAAATTATATGAAACCGCAGAGGAAAACCTTCAGTCTGTAATCCAGGCATTGTTAGCACCGATTTTGGAACATGAAGGCTATTCGATTCAGTGGTAGAGCAAGGAGAAAATGATTATGAAACAAAAGAAAATACTTTGTCTTTTAATAATCAGTATGTTGTGTCTGACAGGCTGTGGAGACAAAAAACAATCCAAAGAAGAGGAAGCGGATTTTTCCGCAATCAGTTCGGTCTGCGAACTTGCAACCCTAAAATGTTATTATCATAATGTGGCAAAATCAGAGACCGAAGCCAGTGGATTATTTAAGTGGCTGGGGAAAGGTTATAAGAAAATCTGGACCGAATACAGTGGAATTGTGGAACTTGGAATTGATGTAAGCAAAGTATCCGTTGAAAAACCAACTGCTGATGGAGTAGTAAAAGTGACGATTCCGGATGCGGAGATTTTAAATGTAGATTTAGATGAAGATTCCATGAGCGAACCGCTTACCGATACAGGATTTATGACAGAGATTACCAAAGAAGAAGAGACAGAAGCACTTGCAGAGGCACAAAATCACATGGAAGAAACTGCAAAAGGAAATGGAAATCTCTTAAATCAGGCAAAAGAACGGGCGAAAAGCCTGATTGAAGGATATGTAAAAAATGTAGGAGAACAAATCGGAAAAGAATATACCGTAGAATGGGTTGAATTTTCAGAAAAATAAAGAATAAGGAACGTAAGAGAAATATGATAAAAGCAGTTATTTTTGACATGGATGGAACATTAATCGATACAGAGAAATATTACCGGATTTTCTGGCCAAAGGCACTGGCACATTTTGGATATGAGATGAGCGATGAACAGGCACTTAGTATGCGCTCACTGGGCTGTCCTTATGCACCGAAGCATTTAAAAGAAATGTTTCATGACCCGAATCTGGACTATGATGCAATTCGTGCATATCGAAAAAAAATTATGGAAGAAGCACTTCAAAAAAATGGAATCGAATTAAAAAAAGGAGCAATTGAACTGCTTGAATTTTTAAAAACAAAAAAGATTAAGCGGGCGATTGCAACAGCAACGGATGAAGAACGTGCTACACGATATTTAAAGCAAATTGGACTGTATCCATATTTTGATAAAAAGGTAAATGGAAACAATGAGCCAGCTGTTTCACTTGAGTTAAAAAAAGACCAATATATAGATGATTCCGTTGACGGCAGTCTTAACAATGTACGCCAGGATCAGGCAGATACTGACAGACTGGAGATAAAATCGACGGCACAGATTAATGAAGAAGCATCAAAGTGCATGGTGATATTTGAAAATGATGGCAGCCAGAATACAGGAATGAATGATTCAGTA
>ENA-OPCV01001846-OPCV01001846.1-human-gut-metagenome-genome-assembly--contig:-NODE-1846-length-14578-cov-3.420987_pt1 | contig 14578 bp, 13 predicted proteins | sample MGYA00241257_ERZ501494 | MGnify/ENA primary metagenome ERZ501494 (study PRJEB25962, sample SAMEA2042618) | human gut metagenome | biome: human gut; feature: human-associated habitat; material: faeces...
TGACTTCGGTCACGCCGTTTCTCTTTGAATCAATAAGTTTAGCGGGATAAATCCTGCACCATCGTAGTAAATTTCGATTTTCTGCTGACGTTTGCCGGAAGACTTGTCCGGCGCACCTACATAGATGGCACTGACCATATCTCGCAGTGAATCAGGTGTCAGCGAATCCAGATCCTGATAATGCTTTGCCTTCTGAATAAACTTTTCTAATCGCTCATTCTGATGCTCCTGTGCTTCAATGTTCATCTGAAGCTCTATAACATCCGTTTTGAGCTTTTTCTGTTCCGCTTCATAGTTTCCGCTCATCATAGAAAAACGCTCGTCAGACAGTTTCCCTTTGGCATTGTCCTCATAAATCTTCACGAACAGTCTGTCCAACTCAGCAATACGTTTTTCAGCCTGTGTCAGCTGCTTTCTCCATGCCTGTATCTTTTCATCACTTTCTATTTTTAGCTGTTCCTGCACAACTACACGGAAGTGATCTTCATAGTGGAGAATATAGCTGATGACAGTTTCCATGTGCATCCAAACCATATCCTCCAAAACGACTGCACGGATGTAGTGGGATTTGCATTTTTCATCGTTCTTACGATGGGTGGAACACTCGAAGAAATCCTGTCGCTTCTCAAAATTGTTAGCTGTGCAGTAATACAGCTTCTCACCACAATCGGCACAATACACCATGCCGGAGAACAGGCTTGTTTTACCTGTCTTGGATCTGCGTTGGCGATTCTGACGCAACACCTGAACCTTCTCGAATATATCCTCTGGAATGATCGCTTCGTGAGTATCATAGAAAACAGAGTGATTTTCTACCGGATTGTCACGCTTTTTCTTGTCCCAAATGGAATTGGTAAATGTCTTGAAGTTGACGATACAGCCTGTATATTCTCTGCGTTCCAGTATTTTTCTCACTGTGGTCTGATGCCATTTACTTGGATTCTCCGGTGTCGCCTGTGGAGTATTTAAGCCTTGCTTCTGCTTATAGGCTGTTGGAGTAAGTACCTTGTCCTTGGTCAGCTGCGTTGCAATCTGGCTTGGCCCACGTCCCTCCATTGCCATCTTGAAGATATACTTTACAACGATAGCTGCTTCTGCATCAACGAGCCAACGGGTAGGATCATCCGGATTTTTCATATATCCGTAAGGAACATTGGTTGTAAGTGGAATACCACGGGAACCTTTGGATTTATTGACGGCTCTGATTTTGCGACTGGTATCACGGGCATAAAACTCATTGATCCAGTTCTTGATGCCTGCCATATCAATCCCCATGCCATTCTGATCGCTGGTATCAAAATTATCATTGATGGCAATATAGCGGACACCGTGTTTCGGAAATGTGATGTTGGTGTACAGGCCAGTCATAGCAGAGTTTCTGCCAAGTCTGGAAAGGTCTTTTGTGATACAAACCGCCACATTGCCGGATTCAATTTCATCCAGCATTTTCTGAAAACCAGGGCGGTCAAAGGTAGTGCCACTGTAGCCATCGTCTACGAAAAAAGTCGGATTCGGAAAACGATTATCCTTGGCATATTGGAGCAGGATATTTTTCTGATTCACAATGGAGTTGCTATCGCCAGCCAGTGCATCCTCCTGAGAAAGTCTGCAATATAAAGCGGTAATTTTGTCTGTTGCCCTTAACATTTCTCTCGCCTCCTTCATCGGGGCAACTGTCAGTTCTTGGTTAGTTAAGGATATTGTATCAAAGGTTTTATTATTTGTCATTGATGTCGTCCTCCATGGCTCTGCGCATTCTGTCAACGGTCATTCGTTCCAGTTTACGGAGGAAATCTGTTTTCCCTTCGTAATATCCGGTGATGGTATAGACTGTCCCGCCAATTTCCCTTTGGAGCGTGATCTGCGGTATCCAGTATGCAGAAATATTGCCTGCGTGGATATTTCCGTTGGCATCCATCTTTGCAGCAGCACTTTTCTGAATTTCTGGCGAACGTACACATTTAGCGTAAGGGTCTGGCTCAGAAAGTAGTGAGCAATCAACATCCGAAACCTGTCCAATCTGGTTGATCCATTCCTCGTAATCTTCGTGCTTTACATCAAAATTAAATTCGTTGGTCATTTATTTCCTCCTTCGTGTATTGTCTGCCAACTTCCGCCCAAGTTGGGCAGAAGTCAAAACAAAAAGCTGCCACACAGAGCATCAAGAAATAAGCACAAGAACACCTGCACTCATCTGATGGTTCTATGTAACAGCCAATGTGAAGAAGGACTCGTCCCTTCACAAATATGTCGGACTCAAAATCGGGTAATCCCGTAAAACTATAAAATCAATCTCGAACCGATATTCAATTTTCTGCGTTTATTCTACTGGATAATTGTAGAAAAAACAAGTATGTCGAGGAGTATCGGAAAAACATTTTTCACTTCGGCGCAAGTTGCACAGAAGTTATTTTTTTCATGTTACTTCTGGACAAATTGGCCAGAAGTTGCACTCTCGGAAACGCTCAGAATGAGCGAGCAGCCATCATCGAAAGATGATGTTCGAAGAGGATTGGGGATGTTGCCCCAACAAGCGGATTTGCAAAAATCGTGAACCTGTACAGGTTTACACTGCTTGCCAATTTGTGAAGGGGCAAAATATGGCTCTAATTTATTTCCAACTTAGGAATAATTCCACTGGCCCCCTGTGGCCAATTCGTCCACAAGCCGAAATGCTCTTTTCCCATATTTGAACTTGTGCCCAACTTGGGTACAAGTGAAATTAAGAGCTCTCATGATCAGACCTGTTCCCAAATCGGGAACAAGTCAAAGAGCAGGAACCGTACCTCTCGCCAATTTGGCGAGCAGTAACTTCGTGCCAGCTTAGCACGAAGTCAGAACCGATAACTGACAAATTTAACTTCTGTTCAATTTGGGCAGAAGTTATTTTTTATTCCCGACGAGTTAGTGGGGATTATACTTCCCAATAAATTGTCGGGAAGTACATCTTTCCCAACCTTTATATATCGTTTATAACGCTTTCAACGTAAAACAAAGAGTCCATCAATTAACAAAATGTCAATAGACGGACTCTTTTTCATATTGGATATTAGAATAATTTACGATACTGAAGGCAATAAGAGAAACATTATGACAGATACCGTTTCAATTATCTGTATAAGCTCGCTCGGATCATTTTTGTTTATTATCACAGTTTCGATTTCTTCGTAACAATCGAAGAAAAGCTGCACGACATTTAGTAGTTCACTATTTTGCTCATCTGCATCTTCAATCAGTTCATTTACGATATCTTCGACCGAAATAAGGTCGTTCCACAATGCGTTGATTTGATTAATCAGCAATTCTGTATATGTATTGATAGTGTACAGACATTTATCATCAACAGGTACTTGAAGAATTTGCTGATACCTCTGAATGTATAACTTCATCTCGCCAAGTTTTTTCATGGACTCAATCCACAGCTTCAAAGAATTTGTTGCATTCATTTTTTTAATTAGCACAGGTTCTATTTCACACGGATACATCGGTTTTGCTATTTGGGATTCTTCTGTATCCAAAAGTTTATAGAACGGAATCGAGTACACTGCCGGCGAGAGCACACCAGAAAAAACAGGTACATATGCTAACTCTAAGGATTGCGTTTCCAAATACCATCTATCACTTGATGGCAAAATACTGTTTTTAAATACATCCCTGATCGCCATCACGATTCTGGTGTATTCATTCTCAAGGGTATTATCTTCTTCCATATTGTAATCAACAATGATGTAGGCATGTTTATTACCTTTAAGAAGGGTACCGTTCACCGCCGTAACTGCTTTTGAAAGCGTATCACAAAAATAGTTTGTTCCCTTGCGATATTTTTGTTTTGAATCATAAGCAATGGCGCAACCTTTCGGTTGATTATCAAGCACATAACGCCAAACATTAACTAAAGTAAGAATATTCTCAAGTTCTTGCTTTGCAAAATCTTCATTAAGTGAACTGTATTCGGAAAACAACAATTCATACTCTTTCTGGAAGTCCACGATGGCTTTAGCCGCAGAATAAAGATTAAACATAGCGAGTCTTGGATTCTTAACAATGCTAATATCTTGCTTATTAATTCTTACACGGAGAACTTCAATAAACTGATTATAAAAATTATCCAACGAGGAATACACATCATTCAATCGTTTTCTAAATTTCTCATACTTACCAACCGAAAGCAATTGACGCATTGTAAAATACTCTGCAACAGGGCTTTTTGCGTTTCCTTCAGAATAAAGACAGTACGGATCAACAGCAAAAGTGGGAAGTCGATTTTCGGCAAAGGTGTGTTCTTTAAACACTTTTAGCCGATCATCAACCCTTTTTCCTCGATCCTGTGTATATCTCCCTTTTCTGTATACATCATCAATGAGCTTGACCGTTTCAACAATCAAATCGTTGACATTACTTCTTATCTCATCAATATCAGCCACATATTCCTGCCAAGAAGAAGGACGTAAGCTATAATCTATTCGTATTTTTGTCCATCCATTCAATTCAGAAACCCATGTATTTGGGCGCTTACTCTTATGGATGTGAAGTTTATGGTCTAAAGCTTCAATCCCCAGATCACGAAGAAGATCAACACCAATCAACTCAATATCAATATACTCTTTCTCTGGATATAGTTGCTTTAAAATATCCAGCATTTTAATTCGCCAATACTGATTTGTGTTTTTGGTGTTCTCAGGAATCGTTGTTTCTGTCGAGAGAGGCGGAATGAATTTACATGACACTTCATCGCTTGTAACCGAAAAAGTAAGTACTTGCATTTCACGGATAAGCCTCTCCACGAATATATCTACAGCAGCCAAATAGCTTTCCTCTAAATCAGGATGTTCAAAGAGCCCACGTATTGCATCCGCAGAGGGTTGGAGTTCCCCAGCACATATACTGGTAACTATTTCATCAACCTTGAATAGCAATGTAACTTTCCTATCTCGCTTTGCCATCCAAAATAGTGCATATCCAAACGATGAACGTTCAGTATCTGTATTAGGCAAAAACGATGGTATTTCACTATTATTTATAAAGCAATCTGTTGCTTCATAATTGATAGAAAGTGAAGTTAGTGAATTTTTAACCTCATCGATGGCATTTTGTAAATCTACCTTGTTGAAGATAGACATATCTTTTATCCCATCTGCAATTAGCTCATCGGATCGTTCAATACCAGAAAGATCAAGCGGCAAGAAACAAAGCCATCCTTTGCCACGTTTTGCTACCAGAGAGCTAATGAATGTCATGTTGCTCTCAACATAACGCTTTGCATCTAACCAAAGCATTGACCTGATAGCATTTGCATATCCTATCCAGTCAAGGAATCTTATTTGAGAGAGACGCTGTACATCTTCAATGTCATATTGCTGGTTAGAGAAGTAATCCAACAAAACCACTCTCACGTTTTGTGAAGATATACACGAAAGAGCCTTGAACACAACCTCTCTTGCTTCGGTGCAAATTTGATCGCACAACGCATCAAAAACAATTTTCGCACGGACAGGATGAAGTGCTTCAATGGTGTTTTCATCAACTTCTCTGATGAGGTACTCATCTTTCAGACGTCTAATAGCAGCGTGCATTGTTGAACAATGAATTTCATTTTTTGCTGCAACAAGATTAACGGTACATCCTAATCGCCCAGCATAGCAAACCAACTGAAGTAATTCTAACCAATCATCAGAAATACCTTCTCGCAGCAATGCATCTACCTGGTCCTGGAGTCGCTGTGCCAAAGTCTGATTATTTGTCAGCAAATATACAAATTCAATCAATGGTCCTTGACCACCGAAGGTTTGCCATGCTTCTTCAAAAGTTCTGTGCTCAGCGTGAGGCTGTGTTTCTGTAAAAGAACTATAAATACGTGCAGCTTCTTCTTTTGATAAAGCCAACTCTATAATCCCATATTGGATTGCTTTCCCACTAATAGGTGTTCGGTTATAGTCTTCATCCCGAATGGAAATAAGAACTGGAATGGAAAGGCCTCGAGATTGTAACTCTTGAAGTAAAAATGCCCAAAGTGTTTCGCCTGGTTGTACATCAATATAGATAATTAGATTTTCATTGTGTTTACCAAGTCCATCTAATGCTGTGACCAGATTTTGCGCTTGTGCTTCGTTAGCAATAGAACGCACACAAAATACACAGCCTTCAGGATATGTATCAATTAAATATCGGTAGCAAAGAGTAGACTTACCTTGCCCAGAAACGCCCTTAAGGATTGCAACACCTTTGCTACTGATTACTGCATGGATCTCTTCCAACCAATAATCTCGCTTGAAATCCAAATTGTTACGAATGTGCGTAGGATGCGCAGACACACCCTGTGCATATTCTTGTTTCAACTGTTCGTGATCGCTATTTAATTGCAACTCGCTTAGACGGACAAGAGATTTATTGTATTCCTTGTAAAAACCATCTATTGCAGCAATATTTGTTCCGATTTCGTGGATTTTATCTTGCCACATTTTTAGTGTGGTGTACCCTTTGCTTTTAGAAAGTACAGAAATATATTGAATCAATAGGTCTTTGACCAGTGCAGGCGCAGACATTACCGGAACATAGTCGCTGATCTGAGTTTGAATATTTAAATCCAAATCATCAAGATTGACTTTCTCAAAACACAGAGAATCAATCAACCATACAGCCTCTGACTCAGACAATCCGTGTTTGTCTACAAGCCTCTTCGTTAAAGCCTTTTTGGTGACAGCTTTCCCAGATTGCATTTCCTGTAGTTCAACACCAAGAGTATTAAAGTAGACAACCTTAATGCGGTGGAAGAATGGATTTTGTGCATGTAAGCTACACATGCGATTGAAAAATCCTTCGCCGCCTTTGGATGTTCTTGTTGCTGCAAGGCTTGAAAGTGTTAGGTCGGCAGAAATGTTTTTAACCTGAACAGCCTCTACTACAGCGCCATTCTTTTTGACTACCAAATCCTCAATATCTTCCGGGTAATACTCGTATCCTCCTTCATCGGAAATGAGTCTGGATGCAATATAAAGCGTTTGAGATGAGAACCCCTTCCACGCAGCTTGTGCTCCTGCATCTGATTTATAAAAATCGACCACTTTTTCACCTCTTTTTTTCTTACACTGATCCTAAATTTGAGTCCCCTCTTTAAAATGCTACTTATATTCTGCATACTTTTAATTTCTGCTCCTGTATAATGAAGAATATAAGTATCGTTCCCAAGGAGGTAGGTTCATGGATTATTTTAATATACTCGGTGCTAATGTTAGAGCCTTACGCATCGAACGAAAATTAACTCAAGAGCAATTAGCAGATCTTTGTGACCTCCACCGCACTTATGTAGGTGCAATTGAGCGTGGCGATCGCAATGTCAGTCTAAAAAATATAGTAATAATCGCTCAAGCACTAAATGTTGAGCCTTCCGAATTACTGTTATACAAAAAAGAACTAAAGGAGTAATGACTATGGAATTTTGTCATAAAGTAATACCTACAAGATCACAGTATGCCGATGTTGCCGAACATAAATGCCATTGTCCTAAAGGACATTCAGGAAAATGCGAAGAGTTCCCATTTTTAAATCATCTTAAGTCTATCAACAAACAGGTCGCAGAAAAGATTAAACGAGATGCCACTATGACTACTGGCGCCGCTTGGAAAAGTGCCGATGCAGGTCCTAATCGAATTCTTCGATGGGTAATGCTTCTTGATGACGAAGAATTACTTAAATACGGCATCAATATGGCTGAATTGAAACCCGGTGTCATTGCCAAATTGCGTGAGAAAGCTGCAGACTATGATTCCTGTACCTTAGTGGCAGCAAAACTTACATGGCTTGTGTATCAAATGGAGAACGCTCCAGAAGCGCCTATGGCCATTAAAGAATATTTGGAAGATATCTTTGGTACGATGGTTCCCAATACGACTCGTTGTGTTATTTGTCGTTTGCCATTAGATTATGAATTGTTCTCAATGGCTGCCAGAGGAAAAGCAGCCATTGAGACTTGCCATAAAAACCCTCGTATGCACAATCCAGAAAATGTAGGGTTTGGTCACCGTGAATGTAATATTGCGCAGGGTGCAAAAACCTTAGATGAATTCTATCAGTGGATTGAGGCGATCTTAGCTCGAGTAGAAGAAGAAAAATCTTTATAATTCAAAAGAGTTCTCGTTCTGTTTCAGCATAAATAAACATTCCGCACGCATTTCAATGTTTCGTTGGAATGCGTGTATTTTTTCTTTCCATTCCTTTGTTCTTTCAGGAATTCGGATACTAATTTCTTGAATTCTATTGCCTAACGTTCCAAGTGTAGACTGTATAAAGATTAAACTTCTAACCTGTTCCTGAACTTCGTCTGAGTTCAGACAATACAGAAATTCATATGGGGAAAACGGTGCAGCTTCGGTTAACGAAAGAATTTCTATATGGCTTTGAATCAAACTTTTGATATTGTATTTTGTAATAATTGCTGTTTTTCCGATCCTATATCTACCATCTGCAATGAACAGGATATCACCAACGGACAAATTTTGTTGAGGAGCATATTGTTGATAAATCTCCTCGCTTACTGAATTTGTTGGATCGCTAGATATTTCAAAATTAATAATATCTGAGGTTCTAACAAAAGGAATCGAACCTGTTCCATATGCTTCGCTACCAACTTCTTTTCCACTTTTCCTCTTTAAGTACCCTTTTTGAATCATTTCACCAATTGATATATATTCATCAGGGTTATGATGTGTAGCTTTTCCTGCTAAATATCTCGGAACAAAATAATTGCCTATCAACTGCACTTTTTTCCAAACTTTTTCATCTGGATCATTCATATATGTCTGGGCTATTAATTCGAAATCATTTGGTAATGCTTCATTGACAGAGTTTGTAATTCTTCCTCGTTTATCGTGCCCACAATTTTTAGCAACAGAAACAATTATCTCATCAGGAAATTCGATTCCTTTTTGATATATCAAAACATTGGTCTTTGTATCTGTCGACGGTTGGAATGTGTTTCTTGGACAATCAATCATAGCCAAAACTTTACCGTGTTTTTTTAGATATGCCCAGATATATCCTAATGACTTATTGCCGAAAATCCCCTCTGGCAGAACAATAGCCATTGTTCCTCCTGGCTTAAGCATACGAACACATAGCTCTAAAAACAGAACTTGGGGTGCTTGGTTTTTTACTATGGTATTTAACCTATACCATGTTTTGTCTTTCTCTGAATATGTCCAGTTGTAGCCAAATTCATATAAGCGAAGCAAAGAGTCATCAGTGATGCCGATTTTAGCTCCAAACGGTGGGTTTGTAAGAATTAAGTCTGCACTTTCAACTAAATTATGCAAGTCACTATCAGGAGATAAAATCTCTAGAGAATTTCTATTGAATACTGCTGAATTACCATGGCTGATAATCTCGGTTGTAGCTAACGCCATATCAGCCATATCTCTATCTTTATCTACGCCAATAAGACGAATGCTCGTCTCATCTATACAATCAACAGATTTGGCATATGTATATGCTTCTGTTAAAAAACCGCCGGTTCCACAAGCGGGATCAATAATTACACTTTGATTTTGGGGATTTACAATGCGCACCATGCATTCGACCAATTCTTTTGGAGTAAAAAACTGTCCCTTATCCCCCCTGATTCTCGGCCCAATTATAGCTTGGAAAGCATCCCCTATGATATGGGACGGCGCATCAAGTAAAGATATGTTACTCAACGTGTTAAGTACAACAGCAATATCACCATTGCTTAAAGAAAAATCATCGTATTGCTCGCAACTTTGCGGGTATTTTTCCTTAAGCATTCTCAGTAGTTCTTTCCCGGAAAAACTGCTAATATTTTGAATATTGTCCTGTTCTGCTATTAATTTACACAAAAGAACCTTGGTAATATCGGATACAATTCTTTCGGCACGGCTTGTACTGCTATTCGAATATAGCTGATAGTAAATACTTTTGAAACATGAATTATAGTCAAAAGACAATTGTGTCGTATTGTCCATACGGTTACCTCCAATAATGCTATATGAATATTATAGTCATCATTCCACATCGTGTCAACCGTTTAAATAAGAAAGTCGGATAGGAAAGGATCAGTATCACTATAATCAGTATTATTAATATCAGTATTACTACATTGTGATTTTCACTGTTCCATAATTGTGAAAATCACAATTATGGAATTGTCAAAAACACAATTCAGGAACTGTGAATCCACAGAAAAAGGCTGACCATGCAGGCCGGCCTTCGTTAAAGAAAATGAGTTTAATCATAAATCCGTTCTGGTATTACCACTTCTACTTACTGCGTATTGGGTGGGATGGAGGAAGGAAGAAGCTGCATCTTACTCTCGAATTCTTCAGAGAACTGATGCTGACATTGTTCTGGTTCCGGTAAACTCTCAATCAGAGCAAGTGCCAGTTCTTCTGCCGCCTGTTTAAGTAATTCTTCGGATAACATATCAAAACCTCCTTCATATTCGTTTAACTATAATAACGATTGAAAACACCGATTTTGGACAGGCGGAAAATATTCCTGGCATTTTGATAGATACAAAATGCCACTCGAAGGATTACTCCCACGGGTGGCAAATCTATCGTTTTTATTCCTCCATGACTTCCATCATCATTCTGGCACCCAGCTTAAAGCTGTTCTGGAAGATCAAGCAATCCGTAATGGTTTGATGCTCTCGTACACAATCTGCGTATTTCTCAAACAACTCTTTCTGTTCGTCCGTCATCGTCGCTCGGAGTTTTTCTTCATTCCGGCAAATCAGTTCCTGTAATTTCTTATACTCTTTACAGGAAGAAGTATCGTAGTCGGTAGGCTCAATATTGCCGTACCAAAATTCTTCAAGAATTTTCATACGATGTCCTCCTCATAGACCAGTTCCCGGAGGACGCTTTCTTCCGCCTGTGCTTTCAAACTATTCATATGTGCTACCCATACAAGCTGCTGTGTTGCCTTGTCTGGAGCAGGATTATTCGCCAACAACTCCTCCATCAGCAACTCCATTCGCTTTACACAGGTCTGCTGTACTTCCCACAGATGCAGAAACAGCGTTTCGTTCAAGATCATATCGTTGAAAAGTATCGGTTTATTCTGTTCAAGGAATATTCTACGCATCCTGCCATATTTGCCAAGTATCTGTGCTTCTGTGTGCGCTAATCTGATGTCGGGGATAAAATAATCACCGCATTGGATATAAGTTAAGTTCTGAGCCATAATCGCACCTCCAATCAATCTGCTGTTTTCATTTAGATTGTACTGGATGGAACAGGAAAAGGGAAGTTTGTCGCATACACAAATGAGCGATACCTGGTCATTCAAACCAAGTATCGCTCATTTTCTTTTTTGCTAACCTCGACTGCCAGATGCCTTAATCATAGATAATATGTTGTATCCTGTTTTATGGGCACCCAGCATTGGCGGAGGCTTTTTATGTGCTGCCCTCTTGATTCATAATGTAAGCGGTTACATGAAACGCAGCTGAAAAGGACTTTTACATGGCGGATGCCTCTAATATTTTTCGCCAGTATTCGCAGTCATTTGTGTATGTGCCAAAAGCAAAAGCCGTGCGGCCGCAAGCCGTATTGTCCATTTTGCACAAAGCATACAGGGTTCTTTTTGCATCAGATGTAGAAAAAGTACATTCTTCATTGACGCATTTGGAAATATGTGGTATTGTTGTCAATGTAAACGGTTGCACATATGTGTTCATTGTTTACACTGCCATAAGTTGGAGTGTTTACACAGCGTCTGACCGGATGCCGCCTGTCCATGCTAAACTGCGAACCGCCTACATAGAAATGGATTGCGGGCCCGGATAGAAGTCAGGACAACTGGTGCTATGAGTTGGTCCGCAGCTTGTTTCCCGCAAAGAGGAACTGTCCAAGGTTCCCACAAAGCCGTGTTTTCTCTTCCGCAGTGCGGAATGGAAATAAATAATGGATGAGAAGGAGAAACGATTTATGAAGAAATCCACTAAGCGCCTGTTCGCCGCTGTGCTGGCAGCTGCCAGCCTGCTGGCCCTCACCGCCTGCGGCGGCGGCAAGACCGAGGCTCCCAAGACTGACGATTCCAAGACCGAGCAGCCTGCCGAGACCTCCGGCAGCAAGGAACTCTCCGTTTACACCGCATTCCCCGAAAGCGAAGTCATCTACTATTTCAACAAGTTTGAGCAGGAAACCGGCATCAAGATCAACTATGTCCGCCTCTCCGCCGGTGAGATGCTGACCCGTGTGGAAGCCGAGAAGGACAATCCTCAGGCAACGCTGATGTTCGGCGGCTCTACGGATAACTACATCGCCGCCGTGGATAAGGGCTTGCTGGAAGCCTATCAGTCTCCCAATCTGGACAAGACACCCTCTACTTATCTGGATCCCACCGGTACCTGGAACCCCATCTATGTGGGTTGCATCGCCTTCGCCTGCAACGCCGACTGGTTTGCCGAAAAGGGTCTGGAATATCCCACCAGCTGGGAAGACCTGCTGAAGCCCGAGTTCAAGGGTGAGATCATCATGGCCCACCCCGCCACCTCCGGCACCGCCTACACCGTTCTGGCCACGCTGGTTCAGCTCAAGGGCGACGATCAGGTCTGGGACTATCTGGAAAAGCTGAATACCAACATGAGTCAGTACACCAAGTCCGGCTCCGCCGCTCCCAATGCCGTGGCCATCGGTGAGGCCGCCATCGCCCTCACCTTCTCTCACGACGCCCTGCAGCTGACTCCCGAGGGCTATCACATTGAGCTGAGCTTCCCCACCGACGGCACCGGTTATGAGGTGGGCGCCATGGCCCTCATCAAGGGCGGCAAGGCCGACGAGCAGGAGAACGCCAAGAAGTTCATCGACTGGATGACCTCCGAGGCCGGTCAGGGCTGCTACGCCGAAAACGACTCCTTCCGCGTTCCCACCAACACCGCCGCTCCTGTGGCCGACGGTCTGGTGACGCTGGATGAGGTTCCCGTGATTGATTATGACGCCGTTTGGGCTGCCAGCGTCAAGAGCGAGTACTGCGAGCAGTTCGAGAATAAGATCGCCACCAAGCCCGAGGGCTGATCCCAATAGATTTCTGATTGATTTCCCGCAAACGGGCCTCCTCCCCCAAGGGGAGGGGGCCCGCATACCAAGACAGAGAAGGCGGAACTCCCTTGCGCAGCTTTCCCGCCGCTTTTGACACTCTCACTCAGGAGGAACGCTCATGGCAAATGCCACTACCCGCGCAAAGCGCCTCAATGAAACGAAGATGATCCTGCGCCAGCCCCTGCTGCTGATTGCCATCATCCTCTCGTTCGCGCTGTTGCTGCTGTTCGTCATCTATCCTCTGGCCAAAACGCTGATCTACAGCCTTACGGATGAGACCGGTGCCTTCTCTCTGGCCAATCTCATCACCATCCTGCAAACGCCCCGGTACGGCAAGGTCTTCGGCCGCACCATGGCGCTGGGCCTGATTGTGGCCGTCATCGCCACCTTCATCGGCTATGTCTTTGCCTATACCGTCACCCGGGTCAACGTACCGGCCAAGGGCTTTTTCAAGACCATGGCCACGCTGCCCATCCTCTCCCCGCCCTTCGTGCTGTCCCTGTCCATTATCTTCCTCTTCGGCAAGCAGGGCCTGATCTCTAAAAACCTGTTGGGCATCACCGGCAGCAGCGTATACGGCCTCAAGAGCCTGATTGTGGTTCAGGTAATGAGCTTTTTCCCCATCGCTTACCTGACGCTCTCCGGCATTCTGGCCTCCATTGACGCCTCTGTGGAGGATGCCGCCTGCAACATGGGCGCAGGCCGCTGGAAGACCTTCTGGACGGTTACCTTCCCCCTGTCCCTCCCCGGCATCATCTCCGGCGCGCTGCTGGTGTTCATCCAGTCTCTGGAGGACTTCTCCAACCCGGCTACCATCGGCGGCGACTACACCACCCTCTCCATTGAGGTCTACAACATTATCACCGGCAGCTATGATATGCGAAAGGGCTCCGTGCTGGCGCTGCTGCTGCTTCTGCCCGCAGTCATCGCGTATCTTCTCAATAAATACTGGGTCAACAAAAAGAGCTTTGTCACAGTCACCGGCAAGCCCACCCAGGCCCGGAAGCTCATTGAGGAACCCCACATCAAGTGGCCCCTGTTTGCTTTCTGCCTAATCGTTTCCGCCATCATCATTCTGTTCTACGGCACGGTAATTTTTGCCTCCTTTGTCCGCACCTGGGGCGTGGACTTCTCCCTGACGCTGGATCAGTACCGCAAGGCGCTCCAGTACGGCTGGGACAGCCTGAAAAACTCCATGACGCTGGGCCTGATCTCCGCCGTGATCGGCGGCCTGCTGGGCATGGTCATCGCCTACATCACCGCCAAGCGGGACTACTACGGCAAACGGTTTATCGAGGTGTCCTCTGTTCTGATGTTCGCCGTCCCCGGCACTGTGCTGGGCATCGCCTACATCCTGGCCTTCAACACCGGCTTCCTAGTGCTCACCGGCACCGCTGCCATCCTGGTGATCGTGTTCGTGTTCCGGAATATGCCGGTGGCGATTGAGTCCGGCACCACCACGCTGCTGCAGATCGACAACTCCATTGAAGAGGCCTCCACCATTCTGGGTGCCGGCAGCGGCT
>ENA-OPCV01001862-OPCV01001862.1-human-gut-metagenome-genome-assembly--contig:-NODE-1862-length-14482-cov-2.345533_pt1 | contig 14482 bp, 16 predicted proteins | sample MGYA00241257_ERZ501494 | MGnify/ENA primary metagenome ERZ501494 (study PRJEB25962, sample SAMEA2042618) | human gut metagenome | biome: human gut; feature: human-associated habitat; material: faeces...
ATACTCAGAAGAATGAGCAGAATAGAAGTCCAGTTGCTGCAGTCATCCTGGGAAAGTTTTTGCAGTTCGCAGAGGTTGAAAATAATCTGACCGAGAACGCAGACAGCCCCTCCTGTGAGAAAAGCCCTGAGCATATTCAGCCAGAGATTGTGGCGTGGCGTCTTCTGATCTACATAAGTTTTATATTGTTGCTGTCGTTTCATTTGTTCTGTAGGATTCATAACAATACTCCTTTCCTGAAAGTGATCCCGCAAGTTTCATGACTCTTTCAGATCATCATGAATAGTTTGTATCATTTTGAAAATAATATCCCTGTAACCATTCAGATGTGAGAAAATACGGAAAGCAGAAACGGGGAATTTTCTTATGGATCAGACAAAACTATGCGGAACACAGAGCCTGCATTTTCAGAGACCGGCATACATTTTAAGTGCGGCATCTGTTGCAGGAAAGAAAGAGGCGGAAGGTCCGCTTGGAAAAAAATTTGATATGGTAGATGATTTATTAGATTTAAATCATAATGGGAAAGTTATTATAAGAATGAGTGTGAACCCGGAGGAGATAATAAACAAGGTGGAATTTGGAACATCAAGATTAAAAGGAAGAATTGATGCTATAAATAAATTAGCCGATGCGGGATACAAAGTAGGAATATTAATTGCACCCGTAATTTTGGTTGATAATTGGAAAGAATTATATCGAGTTTTAATAGAAAGGTTGAATCAGGAACTATCTGATAAAGTAAAGAAAAGTGCTTTTTTTGAGATTATATTTATGACGTATAGCTATGTTCATACAAAAATTAATCCGGAAGCTTTTCCGAATGCAATTAATTTGTTTGATAAAGAGATTATGACAGGAAGAGGTAATGGAAAGTATGCATACAAGATGGATGTAAGAAAAGATGCGGAAATTTACTTGAGAGAGTTGATGGAAAAGCATTTTGCTGGAAATAGTATTGAGTATATTGTGTAGTTTTTGGCGAAAAGATCGTTTCTTTTTCCATTGGGACCGTTTCTTGTCGCAAAAAGAAACGGTCCCAATGAAAAAAGAAACGGTCCTTTCACGAAAAAATTACTTGACAACTACAAAATTTAGCAATAAAATAAACAAAAAAACGGGAGGTAAAAATATGTTAGTAACAACAAAGGAAATGTTTGAAAAATCAATGAAAGAAAATTATGCAATAGGAGCATTCAATGTAAATAATATGGAGATAATACAAGCAATTGTAGACGCGGCAGCTGAGGAAAAATCACCAGTTATATTACAAGCATCATCAAGTGCGATAAAATATGCAAGAATAAATTATTTAATGAAAATGGTAGAAGCTGCAACAGAGGAGCATCCAGAAATACCAGTTGCAATTCACTTAGACCATGGACCAGATTTTGAAACAGCTAAAATGTGTATAGATAATGGTTTTACATCTGTAATGATAGATGGTTCAAAATATAGTTTTGAGGAAAATGTAGCATTAACAAAGAAAGTTGTAGAATATGCACACTCAAAAGGTGTAATGGTTGAAGCAGAAATTGGTAAACTTGCAGGAATTGAAGATGATGTAAATGTATCAAGCGCAGATGCAATTTATACAGATCCAGCAGATGCTGAAATATTTGTTAAAGAAACAGGCTGTGATTCTTTGGCTATTGCTATTGGAACAAGCCATGGAGCTTATAAATTTAAGGGAGAAGCTAAATTACGTTTTGATATTTTAAAAGAAGTTAAGGAAAGAATTCCAAATACTCCAATTGTACTTCACGGAGCTTCAACAGTAATTCCAGAATTGGTTGAACAATGTAACAAATATGGAGCAAATATCCCAGGAGCAAAAGGTGTTCCAGATGATATTTTACACACTGCATCAATTTCAGGAGTTTCTAAAATTAATGTCGATACAGACTTAAGACTTGCAATGACAGCAGGAATTAGAAAAGTATTTGTAGAAGAACCATCAGCATTTGACCCACGTAAATATTTAACACCAGCAAGAGATTTAATAAAAGCAACAGTACAACACAAAATAAGAGATGTATTTGGTTCAAGCAATAAAGCATTTTAAATTGAATAAAAGTTGATAAAAAGGAATAGATATGTTACAATATATCTATTCTTTTTTTGAGGAGGAAAAAATGGTATTTATAAAATTATTAGATGGGATAGATAAAAATTGGAGTACAATTGAAAAAGCTAAATACTTATATAATCAAATTGGAAAAAATACATCTTATGATGAAAGATTTGCTTACGGAGATGATGCTGAACTTATGCATAAAATATTTTATAGAGATGTTGATATAAAAAAAGACGAGGACACAAGGATTGTGTGCCACACAGCAAATAAAATTTACTTACAGTTGTTACAAGAACTAAAAATAAAGGCAAAGCTAGTTTATAAAAATCCTGTTGTGGAAAGAAAAATACCAGTAAAAGATGTCGCACTTGTATTTTGGGATGAAAATGGTAATAAATATTTTACAAACCTTGCAGGAGATATTCAAAAATGTAAATTTGGGCTAAGAACGGCTTTTTTTGGAATAAAAAATAATCTTTATGAAGAAGCTCAAGATGTATCGGAAATTCCAAGCAATGAGCAAAAGGAAATTGATAGAAAAGTAGGAGTAATACAACAAGACTATAATGATATAGTATTCAAATTATTAGCAAATGAAGTAAAAAACACAAATAATTTTATGAAATTTCTTAGAGGGAATGGAATTGACACAGAAAGTTTATCTAGAGAAGATATATTTAAAGAAAAAATGTATTATATAAATAAACTAATAAAATTTAGGGATAAAACAGCAGGTTCAGATGAATTAAAGAAATTTTATAAATATCTATTTTCAGCATCTGTTTTAGATAAATTTGAAAGTAAAAAATTTAATACATACGAATTTGTAAAAAATAATGGAAAAGAGGTAGAAATTTTATCTGTTATAGAGCTAAATTTAGCACAAGAAAGTCCTATATATTATATGTTTTCGGAACAAGAAATGACGTATATACAATTACTAGAAGATGAAATACTAGAAGCCACAAAAGGATATAGGGAAAGAAGAAATAAGAAGATGCTAGTACAAAGAAGTGAAAAAGCAGAATATGAAGGGGAAGAACATTAGTAATTCCCCTTTAAAGCTATTTGCATTCTTCTTTCGGCATCTTTTTTTGCAATATCAGCACGTTTATCATATAGTTTTTTACCCTTACCAATACCAAGTTCAAGTTTTACTAAACTTCCCTTAAAATATAAACTAATAGGAACCAAAGAATATCCTTTAGTTTGAATTTTTCCAATCAATTTATTAATTTCAGATTTATTTAATAAAAGTTTTCTATCTCTTAATGGGTCTTTATTATAGATATTTCCAAATTCATAAGGACTAATATGGATTCCTATTGCAAAACATTCGCCATTTTTGATGTTAGCAAAAGAATCTTTTAAATTAACTTTACCATTTCTAATAGATTTTATTTCTGTACCGAGTTAAAACAATTCCACATTCAATTTTATCAACAATTTCGTAATTATGATAAGCATTAGGATTTTTTGCAATTAATTTAGTATTACTAGCCATTTTTTATAACCTCACATAAAAATTTCAAATAAAATTATAACATCAAAAAATAAAAAAGTCAAAAACATTGCTAAATTAGGAAAAATATGGTTTAATAGATAGAGTCGAAGAAAAAAATATAGTAAAGAAGGTTTTTAAATGTCAAAAAATATTGTATCAAATTTTTTTAAACATATTATATTAATAAGTAAACATAAATGGCTAGTTTTTAAATTTAGTTGCAAATTAGGAATTCCATTTAGAGGTTTTATGCACGATTGGTCAAAATTCTCTATTGATGAATTTTGGGAGGGAGTAAAATATTACGATGGAACAGTAAGTCCAATTACAAAATGTAAACAAAATGAAGGATACTCAAAAGCATGGCTTCATCATAAGGGAAGAAATAAACATCACGTTCAATATTGGTTAGACTTTGGAACAAAAGGTGTTGCACCTGTAATTCCGTATAAATATATGGCTGAAATGATATGTGACAAAATGTCCGCAAGTATTACATATAATGGAAAAAATTGGACAAATAGTTCTCAATATGAATATTGGCAAAAAGAAAAAACAAGAGTAATTGTTAATCCTAAAATAGAAAATTTTTTAGAAGCTGTTTTTGTTGAAATAAAAGATAATGGAATAGATAAAACATTAACAAAGAAAAATGTAAAAGGTTTATATAAAAAATATTGTATAGATGATAAAACAGAATATGTATATGAATTTCACGGAGAATGGAAAAAAGCCTAAATTTAATTATTTAAAAGAAAGGACATAAAATTATGAAAGAAGAAAAAAAAGCCACAAGGCAAAGTTATGGAGAAACATTAGAAAAGTTAGGAGAGAAATATTTAGATATTGTTGTATTAGATGCAGATTTAGCAACAGCCACAAAAACAATCAATTTTGCAAAAAAATTCCCAGAAAGATTTTTTGATATGGGAATTGCAGAAGCAAATATGATGAGCACTGCAGCAGGAATGGCAACCACAGGAAAAGTACCATTTGCAAGCACATTTGCGGTATTTGCAGCAGGAAGAAGTTATGACCAAATAAGAAATAGTATATGTTATCCAAATTTGAATGTAAAAATATGTAGCACCCATTCAGGAATAACAGTAGGAGAAGATGGTGCAACACATCAAATGCTAGAAGACATTAGTATGATGAGAACTTTACCTAATATGAAAGTTCTAAGTCCAGCAGACGATATAGAAACAAAATGGGCAATAGAAGAAGCATATAAACAAAAAGGACCTGTATATGTAAGGCTTTCAAGACTTGCAACACCTATAATTTATGATGAAAATCAAAAATTTGAATTCGGAAAAATGATTCAAATTGGAAACGGAATAGATGCAACAATTTTTGCAAGCGGAGATGTGCTAGCAGAAGCACTAAAAGCTAAAGAAATACTTGCTAAGACAAAAGGAATTGATATAAGAGTTGTTGATGTTCATACAATAAAACCAATTGATGAAGATATGATTGTTAAGTGTGCAAAGGAAACTAAGAGATTGATTTCTATAGAAGACCACAATGTAATAGGAGGCTTAGGTTCTGCAATTTCTGAGGTTTTAACAAGCAAGTATCCAGCAAAATTAGAAAGAATTGGAATTAATGATGAGTTTGGAAAATCTGGAAAAGCAGAAGAATTGATTAAATTTTATGGCTTAAGTGCAGAGAAGATTGTTGAGAAATTTTTGTAGAAAATGTACTTGACAATTTAGGTTTATTGTTATAAAAATAATGAGATAGATTTTGAAATGGGGACGGTTCCTTTTTCAAAAAGGAACCGTCCCCATTTCAAAATTGTTTCCAATACAAAAAAAGAAAGGAAGAAAGAAATGGAAAAAGTAAGAGGATTTGAAATAGCAAAAGGATTTGAGGGAAAAGGAATAAATTTACCAGAAAGAAAAACAAAAAATTCGGCAGCTTATGATATAGAAGCAGCTGAAGATGTAGTTATACCAAGTTTTAAAAAAGGAATGAAACCAACACTTGTTGCAACAGGATTAAAAGCTTATATGCAAGAAGATGAAGTTTTATATTTATATGCAAAAAGTTCAGGATTCCCTAAAAAAGGAATAATGTTATCAAATAATGTTGGAATAATAGATGGAGACTACTATGAAAATGAATCAAATGATGGACATATAATGTTTTCTCTAATTAATTTAAAAGATGAAGATTTACAAATAAAAAAAGGGGACAGCATAGGACAAGCAATGTTCGGAAAATATTTAACTATAGATAATGACAATGCAGCAGGGGTAAGAAAAGGCGGATTTGGTTCAACAAGTCAAAAATAAAAAATGAAATATAATATTAAGATTTACACTTTTTATAAGGTGTAAATTATTTTATAATTAAGTAAGAAAGGTTTTTTCTATGAAAAAGATTTTTGAGAAGATTAATGAAAAGAAAAATATAATTTGTGGTGTAATTTTTGTTACGATAATAGCATTTTTTAGTTTTAGCGAAGCACCAAAAACACTTCAAAATGATACATATTATACTGTATCAATAGGAAATTTGATAATGGAAAATGGAATAGATATGAAAGATCATTTTTCTTGGCACGAAGATTTACCTTATACATACCCACATTGGTTATATGATGTATTTATGAGCATAATTTATAATGTTGGAAATTGGGATGGAATATATATTTCGGTATGTGTGATGTCTATAATATTAGGATTATCAATATATATTGTAAATAAAAAATTAAATAAAAACCAAGTTATATCATTTTGTATAACAATTGGAGCAATGTATTTATTAAAAGACTATATAGCAGCAAGGGCGCAGCTTGCAACTTTTATAATATATGTTTGGGTAATATATTTTATAGAAAAATTTATTGAAAATCCAAAAAAAATAGGCTATGCTCTGGGAATAATTTTATCATCAATATTAATAGCAAATCTACACGTGGCGGTATGGCCATTTATATTTGTTATAAGCCTGCCATACATTGCAGAATATATAATTTGTTTAATTGCAGATATTGTTATATATCAAAAAACATCAATAATGTATAAAAAACATTTGCTAAAAAAATATAAAGATGATGATATCAAAAAACAAGAAATAAATAATAAATTAAATGCAATTTATTCTCAAAATGAAAAAATAAAAAAAGCAAGAGAAACAGAAGAGCCATATAAAATAAAAATGAAATTAAACAAAAATGTAAAATGGCTTATTCTAGTAATGGCAATTTGTGGACTAACAGGATTTTTAACTCCGCTTGGTACAACACCATATACATATTTGATAAAAACAATGCAAGGAAATACAGTAAGTAATATAAATGAACATTTACCATTAACATTAATAAATAACATACCTGTTATGTGCACATTAGTAATATTTTTAGCTTTTTTAATTTTTACAAAAGTAAAAATAAGACTATCAGATTTATTTATGATTGGTGGGCTAACATATTTAATGTTTTCATCGAGAAGGCAATCAACGATGTTTGTTTTAATAGGTTCAATTATACTAAATAGAATTTCAATGGATGCAATTGAAATATATAGCAAGGAAAGTTTAGGTTTTGTATTTAAACAAATTATTTGTGTGATTGGGATACTTGTAGCTGGACTAGGTATATATTATGGCGGCAAATTTATAGATAAAAAGAAAGACAATAATTATGTAAGTACAAGTTCATATCCAGTAGAAGCAGCAGATTGGATTTTGAAAAATTTAGATGTAAATAATATAAAATTATTTAACGAATATAATTATGGTAGTTATTTATTATATAGAGGAATACCTGTTTTTATAGATTCGAGAGCAGATTTATATGCACCAGAATTTAACGGTAAAAAAGACATTTTTATAGATTTTATAAACACATCTAACTTAGGAAAATATTATGGAAAGACATTTGAGGAATACGGGATAACTCACGTTATATTATATAAAAATGCAAAAATTAGGATGCTTATAGATGAGGCAGAACCAGAAAATTATAATAAAATATATTCTGATAATAATTTTGTGATTTATGAGATTGTGAAATAATTTTGAAATGGGGACGGTTCCTTTTTCAAAAAGGAACCGTCCCCATTTCAAAATTTCGCAAAAAGAACTGTCCCCAATCAGAAAAAAGGAGGTAAAATGGATATAAGACCAATTGGTATATTCGATTCTGGAATTGGAGGTCTAACAGTCTTAAAAAAATTAGAAGAAAAACTTCCAAATGAAAGATTTATATATTTAGGAGATACTTTAAATTTTCCTTACGGAGAAAAAAGCAAGGAAGAAATAATAAGTTATTCTAAGAAAAATATAGAATATTTAATAAAACAAAATGTAAAAATGGTAATAATAGCCTGTGGAACAGCTACAAGTCAAAGTTTAACTGAGATGAAAGAAATATTTGATATTCCAATAATTGGGATAATTGAGCCAACAGCAGAATTTGTAAATAAAATGGATATAAATAAAATAGGTGTAATTGCAACCACAGGTACGATTAGAAGCGGAGCGTGGGAGCAAGGTTTGAAGAGAAAGAATCCTAATATAGAAGTAATAAATAAAGCGTGCCCACTACTTGCAAGTATAGCAGAAGAAGGAAAGGCGAAATCGAAAGAAAGTTTAGAAGCTGTTCATAAATATATGCAAATATTTAAAGATAACAATGTAGATACAATAATACTTGGATGTACACATTATCCTATTTTTGATGAGTTAATAAGAAATGAATTTTCTTATGATGTGAATTTAATAAATACAGGGGCTTGTATTGCAGAAAAAGTAGAAAAATATCTAAAAGAAAATGAAATGGAAAATACACAAGAAATCAAAATGTCAAAAATAGTAATAACAAAGGATGAAAAGGACTTTGATTTTAAAGCAAAAAATATTTTAAAATCGACTAGAACGCTTGACATTACTAGATTTAACTAATATAATATTCATATAAAAATAACCAAATAAAAGGAGCAATAAATGTCAGACATAAATCAGAACTTTTTTGATGAAAAATATAACAAAATGACAGACGAAAATTTACTACAAGAAATAACACAAAATCAAAATAATATAGCATTAGACTGTTTAATAGATAGATACAAAGATATGGTTGGAATGAAAGCTAATAAATTCTTTATGGTAGGATCAGAAAAAGATGATATGCTACAAGAAGGCTATATTGGGCTATACAAGGCTGTAAAATCATATAACCAAGAAAAGCAAAACTCATTTAAAACATTTGCGGGGCTTTGTATTGAAAGGCAAATGATAACAGCAGTAAAAAATTCAAATAGACAAAAACACATTCCACTAAATTCATCATTATCTCTAAATTCAGGAGCTTATGATGAAAATGACGATACAGAAGTAATGGAAATATTAGATACAAGAAAAACGGGAGAAGATCCATTAGACATAATAACAAAAAAGGAATATTTTACAGTAATAGAAAAAGCTATAGATGATAGCCTAAGTGATTTTGAAAAAAAAGTTCTAGTTCACTACAAAAACGGAGAAAGTTATGCAGAAATTGCAGAAATACTTCAAAGTAAAGTGAAATCGGTAGATACTGCCATCCAAAGAATAAGAAAAAAAGCAATGAAGATAAAACAAAAAATAGAAGAAGGAGAAGTAGAAAAATGAAAGAAGAATTTTTAAATCTACTTAAAAGTACAAACAGAGAAAATATAAATGAATTAATAGAATTTATAAACAAAACAGACTTTTTTGATGCACCTGCAAGTACGCGTTTCCACGGAAGCAGAGAACACGGGCTAGTAGAGCACAGTTTAAAAGTATATGAAATATTAAAAGAAAAAGTAAAAACATCATGTATAGAAATAAAAACGCCACCAGAATCAGTAATACTAATAGCATTACTACACGATTTATGTAAAGCAAACTATTATAAAATAGATTATAGAAATGCCAAAAATGCCTTAGGAATATGGGAGAAGGTACCATACTATACTGTAGAAGATACAATTCCTTATGGACATGGGGAAAAATCTGTAATGATGATAACAGAATATATCAAACTAACTCCAGAAGAAAAATATGCAATTCGTTGGCACATGGGTTATACTGAACCAAAAGAACAATATAATACAATTGGTTTGGCATTTAGCAAATATCCAATTGCATTATTAACACACGAGGCAGATTTAGAAGCAACTTATTTTTTTGATACATAATTATTTCTGATTGGGACCGTTTCTTTTCGCGAAAAGATTGTTTCTTTTTGTGAAAGGAAACGGTCCTAGCAGAAAAAGAAACGGTCCCAATACAAAATTATTCTTCTAACTGTGACTTAATAGACTTATATTCTTTTCCACTACCATCGTAAAATCTACTAAATAACTCATAATACTCTAGTCTTAAAGTTTGAATTCCAACAATTAATCCCTCTAAAACCAATACTATAACATTTCCAAGTACAGCAATTAAAATATTTCCTGCACCTGTCGACATATCTGCTAATAAATACACTGCCATACAAAGTCCTGCATGATTTATAGCAAATGCTGCTAGTCTTAAAAATGATATTGTGTTACTTAAAAATGAAAGTAACATTTCAATTATTTCAAATATCTTCTCTACAATCGGTGTTGTTGCTTTTTCTTTTTTCTTTTCTAAGAAATTTGAAATTTGGTCATTAAACATTATAACTATTACAAGAACTAATGCTATTGCAATTATTACATTAATTGATACAAGCATTTTTCCCTTTAAAAAGTAATATGCTACACATACCAATACAAATGAATATAATGCTACTCCTGCAACACCATTTTTATCTAAAAATATTTTCTTCATATCCTTGTTTTTAATACCATTTATAATATTTAGAAACATTGCCATCAATATAAAAATTGTTCCTACAACTATTCCATATACAAGCATTGTGTTTATATCATTCATTGGACTAATTAAAACTGGTTTTATAATGTTTTCTTTTCCAAATACACTTCCATATAAAACTCCAAAAATTGTTGATGACAGTCCTCCTGCAAATAAAATTGCACCAGATGTTTTTTTCTTTTTTAGCAATAATATTATTCCTAAAATTAGAAATACTAGGCCGTGTCCCACATCTCCAAACATAAAGCCAAACATAATAAACGTTGTTAGTGCTACAAACCACGTTGGGTCTAGCTCGTCCATTTTGGGCATTCCGTACATTTTTACTAGTTCCTCAAATGGCTTTATTATTCTATTGTTTTTTAGCTTTGTTGGCGGATTTTCTCCATCTCTTACAACATAATCTATATCTGGAATTTCTTCAAGTTTTTTCTGCATTTTTCTTAAATTATTTTCTGGAATCCAAGCTACTACGTAAAAGCTCCCATTTTGGTCGTGAACTATATATTTTTTTATTGTGTTGATTTTATCATACGTTTGTAATTCTCTATAAAGTGATAAGATTTTAGTCATTCCTTCTTTTCTTATTTTTTCAATTTGAGCATTTAACTCACTGTTTTCTCTTTCTTTTGCGTTTATTTCTTCTTTTAAATTTCTTAAATACTCTTTAGGCGTTCTTATTAAATCATCAGGTAATAGTTCTCTTTCAAACTTTTGTATATTAAATATTCCGTCTACTTCACTTACAAACTCTGTTGTCGTAAAATATATTATCCAAGAAAGGTCTCCTTCTTCTTTTACCTCCAGCAAAATAATATTCAAATTTTCCAGCTCTTTTTTTATTTCTTCTAAATTCTTTTTTGGTATACTTCCATATCTAAATTTAATATATTGTAAATCATAAAGTTTTTTCATATCTATGTCAATATTTTCAAGCCTTGAAGCTTCTTCAATTTTTATAAGAGCTTCTTCATTTTGTTTTTCATTCAAATTAATCTTCTTTACGCATTCGTCATAATTTTGCTCAAAATCGCCTATCTTTTGTGATATATCCTCTACTCTATTTTCAAGTAATACCATATCTGAATCTTTTGTATATTGTATTTTTAATTTTCCCAAAAGATTTTCACATCTTTTTAATGTTTCTTTTATTTTATAGTCATATTCAAAATACTCAAGTTTCCAACCTTTGTTATATATTTTTTTTGCATCTTCAATTTGAACATCACTTTTAAATAAAACATTTGCCAAAAATCTATCTAAATCTCTGCTGTTTCCCTTAATTCCTAAAAGTTTTACTTTTTCAATTGACATTTGTCAGCCTCCTTATCGAACTAATCTTTTTAGGATTTCTGTTTTATCCATATTGTATCTTATTCCCTCAATTGTGTTTATTATATCATTATTTTCGTATTCAATCATATTTACATAAGCCAAAATGTATGCAATAGATGTAATATCATTTCTAAAAATCTTTTTATTTACCTCATATAAATATTTATCTATATTTTCCTCTAAACTACTTTCTTCTGTAAAAACTGATTTATATATTGTTTTACTCATTATTTCTTTTATTTCCTCAAAAGAATTTGTTTGGATAATTTTTTGAATTATATTAGGTTTTAATTTGTAATATCTTTTTATAAGAATTTGATTAATTTTTTCACTTTCAAAATTGTAATATTTTTTTATTCTAAAAATCCATAAGACATTCAATAAATCTATTTCTGAACCAATTATTTTTTTTGAATTTACTTCGTTTTTTACTGTATCATATAGTGTTTCAAAATATAATTTATCTATCTCGTTTTCTACCTCAAAAACATTTATATTTTCCTGTTCTTGATATTTCTTTAGAATTTTATTGTATTTCATCCTTTTTATAGCCCCAAAAAACTCATAAAAATTCTGAACTGTTTCTATTCCTCTTATGTCATTAAATAACGCATTTGTCCACATTTTTACGTTTTGAACAATTATATCATCTGTTTTGTCATCTGAAAATAATTTTCTGAAAATACTTTTCACACATTTAATTTCATATTGCAATAGAAACATTTCAAATATTTCTTTGTCTTTATTGTCTAATAATTTTTGTATTTTTAATATATCATTTATTTGGTCTTTTTCTAACAAACTTTCTATTTCGAGCCTGTCTATATTTTCATCGGCATTTTTGAATATGTCACATTTGCTTTTTAAAAGTAATATTGCATTTTTCAAGTTATTTTGTTTTATCAAATCTTCTAAATCGTTCTTTGTAATTCTTTTGGCATACATTCCCTTTATTTTTGAATTCAAATTAGGGTATTTTACTCCTAGAATTTCCATTGTTTCTCCTTTTTAGACAATTTCACTCAACATTTTTTCTATAATTTGTTGCTTTTCTTGTTCATATTTTTCTCTTATTTTGTTTATTTGTTTGTCTTTTTCTTCGTCTAATTTCTTTTTAGATTCCTCAAACATTTTATCATATTTTTCTTGAGTTATCTTTCTTTTATATAGAAATCTGCTGTCTATTTCTTTTTTTTCCTTTTCGATAGTCTCGCTAATATATGTTTCAATATTTTCTTCTTTTTGTTTTATTTGTATTATTTTATTTTTAGCCTGATTATCTAAATTAATTATTTTATTTAAAATTCCATCCATATAATCATTCCTTTTTTCAACTTTATATTATATATTTTTTTCAAAAAAATACAAGAGTTTTTTTATAAATTAATAATCTCTTTTGCTTATTATTGGATACTCGAAACTTTTTCCACCCTCGGAAAATTGATATGATAAGATGTGATCCTTTTCAAATGAAACTGTTCCTTTTAGAAAATATCTGTATTTATAAACATTGGCTTTATAACCATTTCCTATTATAATAGGATCATCCCAAGTAGCATCAATTTCATACCATATTCCATCAATTTTTACACAATTCCACGCATGGCTTTCAGTTTGTCCAGAACTATTTGTTCCTGTTCCTTGCATTATTTCACATTTTATTCCTGCTTGATTTGCCAAATATTTTAATGATTTTGCATATCCTTCACATACACATTTTTTTCCAATTAGTGCTCCATAAATACTATAAGTTCCTGTAGCTTGATATGTAGAATCATAATCTATATTATCTACTAAGTAATCATGTATTTTCATTATTTTATCATAGTCTGTTCCTGTTAAGCTATTTATTATGTTATTTTTTATATTTTCTACTTGATTTATTGCAAGTTTAATTTGATCTACATTTCCAAAATCATCAGATAAATATGTTTTTCCACTTGCTGGTGATATGTATACATTGTGAGTAGTTCTTAAAAATTTTGTCGTTGTTTCAATATTTAATAACATTTTATTTACATCTATATAAAATAATTCTGGATTGTCATGCATAAATGCTTCAATTGCTGTTTGATAATCTTTTCCTAGTTGCTCAGCTCCATCATCAGTTGATAAAGTATCTGAAAAAGTGTCTGAAAATTCTATTTTATAATTTCCAAGTTTAAGATTATCTTTATTTTCAAGCATTTTATCATATATAATTTTTTGATTTCCAAATAATTGGTTATAAAAATATTTGTTTATAGATATATCTGCATTTGTATTAGGTACTTCTTGTGAAGATTGTAAATTTTCACTGGTATTTCCCTGTACACTACTTATATTTGATTTTGTTATTTCTAAGTTTCTACTTTTTTCTTCTTCTGGTTCCTCTGTTACAATATTTCCGACAGTATATGTTTCATTGATAGCTTCTTCTCCAACAATATCCATATATATTGCTCCGCCTAAAACTATGCCTCCAAATAATAATACTATTAATAAAATAGTTAATATAAAAGTTGTAAATTTATTATTCATTTGTTTTTTCCTTTCATTTTTTCCTAAGTTTATAATAACAAAAAAAAATAAAAATAGCAATAAAAAATTAATTTTTTATTGCTATTTTTATTTCTCTTTATATTATAATTTTTTATAATCATTAACTTTTTTATAAGAATATATTGCAGATACTCCACATACTACTACTATTAAAGCTACTATTCCATTTGTATCTGATAATCCTG
>ENA-OPCV01001869-OPCV01001869.1-human-gut-metagenome-genome-assembly--contig:-NODE-1869-length-14433-cov-2.335652_pt1 | contig 14433 bp, 9 predicted proteins | sample MGYA00241257_ERZ501494 | MGnify/ENA primary metagenome ERZ501494 (study PRJEB25962, sample SAMEA2042618) | human gut metagenome | biome: human gut; feature: human-associated habitat; material: faeces...
GAGGTGGCAATGGCCATAGGAACAAACCCCAAAGAAGCAACCAGCCCTGTCAAGAAGACAGGCCGCAACAGATGAGCGGTTCCACGGGCAATCACCCGTCTGGTAGAAAGAGCATGCATGGTTTCTTTTCTTATATCATTAAAGTGATTAATCATTAAAATACCATTGAGAACTGCTACACCGAAGAGCGCTATGAAGCCTACTCCTGCCGAAATACTGAATGGAAGACCGCGCAGCCATAGTGCCAGAATACCGCCAATCAATGAAAGAGGCACGGTAGAGAACACCACCAATGTGTAAGTAACATTCTTGAAAGCGAAAAACAATAGCAACAGAATCAGCATCAAAGCTACCGGTACAACCACCAACAAAGTATTGATGGCATTCTGCAAATTCTCAAATTGTCCGCCATATTCGAAATAGTATCCGGGCTTCAATTGAATATTTTTATCCAGCGTCTTCTGTATATCCTGCACTACTTGCTGAATATCCGCTCCACGCACATTGACCCCGATTACAATACGACGTTTGGTTGCATCCCGGTTAATCTGTAACGGACCATTCACCAAATCAATGGTAGCTACCTCACTGACCGGTATCTGAATGCCTTCATTGGAACGGACAAAGAGTTTATCCAGATTCAAATCAGCCACTTTATCCTGATCCAGACGAACCACCAAATCAAAACGACGCTCATTCTCAAAGACTACTCCACTTGCCTCTCCGGCATAGGCTGTACGAATAATAGTATTCAATTCTTCTATATTGATACCATAGCGGGCAATCTTTCCACGATTATACTTTACTACCAATTGAGGCAACCCCATTGTCTGTTCTACAATCACATCCGATGCCCCGGGTACCTTTTCTACAAAAGCTGCAGCCTCTTTTGCCTTCTGATAGAGTTCATGTGTGTCTTCTCCATAAAGTTTAACGGCAATATCTGCTTTGGCTCCTGTCATCAACTCATTAAAACGAAGTTGGATAGGTTGGGAGAAATTAAACTCTGCACGGTCAGATAACGGTTCAAGAGCCTCTTTCATCTTCTCTACCATCTCGGCGCGACTGGCAGCACTGGTCCACTCCTTGAAAGGCTTCATGACAATCATTACGTCGGCATCTTCCACTGCCATCGGGTCTGTTGGAACTTCTGCCGTACCTATTTTTGCTACCACATGTTTTATTTCCGGGAGTTTATCCATCAAGAGTTTCTCCGCTTCATTGGATACTTCAATGCTTTCGCTTAACGAACTACCGGCTGGAAGCGTCATCTGCATGGCAAAATCTCCTTCATCCAACGTAGGAATAAATTCTGCTCCCAGACGGGTGAAAAGAAAGAGAGAAATAACCAGAGCCACAAACGCCGATGCAACAGTTTGCCACTTAAAACGCAAGCAGAATGACAAGGCACGGGCATAGAGTTTGTTTAGTGCTTCAAAGAATTTATCGGCAAAAGTCGGCTTTGTCACAATATGATGTTTCAGAAACAGGGAAGCCATCATCGGAACGTAAGTCAGTGATAAGAACAGGGCACCGATTATGCAAAATACCAGGGTTTTAGCCATCGGCGTGAAATACTTCCCTTCTATTCCTGTCAAAGTCAATATAGGGAAAAATACGATCAGAATGATGAATACGGCAAATGTCGCAGACCGTACCACACTTGAAGCACCTTTCTCTATTTCCGCATCCATTTCTTCTGCCGACAAAGTGCGACCCTTAAACTTCTTACTGTAAATATGTGCCAATATACCTTCCAATATAACAATGGAGCCATCGACAACAATACCGAAATCTATCGCTCCCAAACTCATAAGGTTGGCAGAAACATTAAAGATACGCATCAGAATGAATGCAAACAGCATGGCTAATGGAATGACGGAAGCCACAATCAGTCCGGCACGTACATTACCCAGAAAAACAATCAATACCAGAAATACGATGATCGCACCTTCTATCAGATTATAGATAACAGTAGAAATGTTACGGTTCACCAATTCAGAACGGTTCAGATAAGGCTCGATGGTAACACCCTCCGGCAATATTTTCTGTATCTTTTCCACTCTTTTCTCCAGTTCTCCGGTTACGACATTGGCATTGGCTCCTTTCAGCATCATGGCAATACCACCCACACATTCGCCCTTGCCGTCCATTGTCATGGCTCCGAAACGTTTGGGTGCTCCGAAGCGTACTGTACCGATGTCACTGATACGGATAGGAATACCATTACGGTTGGCTACTACTATCTGTTCCACATCTTTAATACGGCTTATCATCCCTTCAGAGCGAATATAATAAGCACGATTTACTTTCTCGATATAGCTGCCACCTGTATTCTGGTTATTCTTATTCAAGGCTTCGAATACTTCTCCGATAGTGATATTGAGAGAGAAAAGTACATCCGGATCAACCGCTACTTCATATTGTTTCAGATAACCTCCAAAACTGTTTATCTCAACAATACCCGGGATACCGGACAACTGCCGCTTCACAATCCAGTCCTGAATAGTGCGAAGCTCCATAGCATCATATTTATCCTCATAGCCCGGCTCCACTTTCAATACGTATTGGTATATCTCACCCAGTCCGGTGGTGATAGGCATCATTTCGGGCATACCCAACTCCGAAGGAATCTCACCGGCCACACTCTGTATCTGCTCGTTCACCAACTGGCGGGCATCCAGAGTAGGTACACTCTCTTTAAAGACTACCGTCACCACCGACAGCCCGAAACGGGAGACAGAACGGATTTCAGTGACATTCATGATATTACTCATGGCAATTTCCACGGGCATTGTGATAAGTTGCTCCACCTCTTGTGGGGCCAAGGTTGGTGACACGGTTACAATCTGTACCTGATTGTTCGTAATATCCGGAACAGCGTCTATAGGAAGTGTCAACATGGAATAAATTCCACCAATCAAAAGAAACAAAGTGGTAAGCCCCACAAAAAGTTTCTTCTTTACTGAGAATCGAAGGATAGCGTCGAACATGTTTTATACTTTTGGTTTTTGCACAAAAGTAAACTATCCGAATTATACACAGAATGGCTGTGTGCTGAACCGGCTATTTTAGCCATTCAACCGTCGATATCAGTCGTTGAAGTGAAACTACCGGCTTACAGTTTATCTCCGAACAGAAAATCTTTCTTCCTCCTATACGCCCATATCAATGCAAGTATCGTAATGCAAAGGTTAAAGATAAATGGAAACTCCTGCGAACGTACATGAAACAATGATTGGAAGAAATCTACGATAAACGGGCAAAGCAGCACGGCCAGATAATTCATTGCCATCACAAAAGCCAGTGCCAGCGTGGTTTTTCCCACTCCCGGCACATCTTCGATCAGAATATGTCCCCCTGCAAGAATCGCAGTCATTGCTTTTATGATGCAGTCATCCTTTCCGATGACTGCTTTTTTGATTTCCTGTATCGCCCGGATCGCCGGACTCTCTGTCTGCTTCATCTTTTTCTCCCCTTTTCTTTCTGTAACCGTTTCGTACCTTCAAAGTTACTGTTTTCCGTCTACTGTTCCCCGGTCACCCGCATCTGTAACCGGCTTGCCGGAAGTTCCTCTCTGGCTTCTGTCTGTTCGAGAAGCTGCGCTTCACTGTCCGCCGTCACACAGTACAGACCGATACCGGATCCTGTTTCCGCCTCACTGCTGATCCGCAGCTCATACGTTTTCCCTTTTTCCACCGGAACTTTCTCTCCGATAAAGGAATACAGTGCCGAATTGGTTGTAAAACTGTCTGTCTCTTTTTCTCCCTGATATACCACAGTACCGGTTTCTTTGTCAATCAGTTCCACCGTAAGTGTATCAGAAATGCTTTTTTCTCCGGTATAGACACGGATCTTCAGATTGGACAGTACGCTTCCCTCCATCGTCAGATCCTGGCTCACGGAAGAACTCTCATCCACCTGTATGATATTGTCCGGTTCCAGATCCTGACGGCTGTTATCCAGGAGAACAATTTTTCCCTGGAACATGCCAAGCGCGCAGATCGAAGCCGGGATCACAAAGGCAAATACGCTGACCAGAAATGCCGCACGGATCTGCCATACCAGTCCTTTTGCGATCTCTGTTCCTTTTCGGATATGGTATTTCGGATGTCCAAAGACCACATAGACCAGAAGCACCACCCACATCGCGGAGCAGAGCATTTTTTCATCATGGAACATGTACAGATCCCACATTCTCACAGCAAACTGCTGTCCCGGCAGGATGTATTTCAGAATTCCATAGTTCATTACCTGCTCATCCACCAGGTTCTGGCTGCAAAAGATATACAACGCCACGATCAGCACATTTGTCACCATCACCAGCAGATTACCATTTTCATTCATGAAAATATTTAACACCAGAAACGGTACTAGCATCAGAAGCCACTGCGGGTTCCAGGAAGAGAATCCGAAGATTGCAAAACTCATTCCCACACACAGGAAAATCCCCCAGGAAAACAGCTCCCGGTTATCTTTTGCTTTTTTCTGGTATGCCCAGACCAGCATAAAAGCCGCTACCACAGCCACCAGATTGATTCCGTCAAAGAATCCAATGGTAAATGGTTTCTGCACGAATTTCAGCACGCCAAATCCTAAAACATTTCGTTTAAAGTAAATATTTCCGATATTCGGCAGCACTTCGATCATCAGCGGAAGCGCCATTGCCACGGCGTATTTGATCAGATTGCGGATCTTTTTTTCCCGCAGGATCAGCAGTACCAGGAAAAACAGCAGTGCGTGATATTTGAACGTTGCCGCAACGCCGAAAGACAGCGCGAACTTCCATAAGCCGCCTCTCACATAAAAATACAGCCCCAGTACCATGAAAAATACGGTAAAGATATCATACTGGCTGAAAATAAACTGGCTGAACACTCCGATCGGGAATACCAGAAATGCAAACTTGCAAAGCTTTGCCTTCTTCTCTCCGAATCCCACTTCCACACCGATCTGATAGATCAGATGAGAAGTCGCATAATACAGAAGAACCGGAAGCAGTTTGTACCACATATTGTTGATAAAACTGTTTGTCAGCATCGCCTGCGGTGCATGGCCGGTCAGATATAACGGAAGATTCCAGATTGCATACGCCAGAAACGTACTCGGCAGATAGTTCGCATAATAGCCATGGGACTGCTCATAACTTGCCTTGTAAAAATCCGTAAAATGCTCATACATCAGAAACGACCGGTTTCCCGTCAGCATCAAATCCCCATACGCACAGGTAAAAAACAGAAACATCAGGATCACCGCTGAGATCACCCAGTCCAGCTTATTCAGTTCTTCCGCATCCCAGAGTTTCATGCTCTTCCAGCTTTCTTTTGTCCGTTCCCAAAATCCGGGCTTACGCTTTGCCAGTCTTGCTTTCATTTTCACTGTCCTCTTTCTCTTCAAAATTCAGTCTCTCTTCTTCCACGACCAGCGGACGGTCCAGCACACGGGTATTGATGCTCAGCACATACTCACCCAGCAGACCGATGAAAAACAGCTGCATTGCTCCCAGGAAGAACATGCCGATGAGTAACGGCGCCATGCCTGCCGTAAACCGATCCCAGTACAGCAGTTTCAGGATAAAATAAACAATCCCCGCCACCACGCTGATACCGCCTACGATAAATCCAAGAAACGTAGCCATCCGGAGAACCACTTTCGAATACGAAGTGATTCCGATCATCGCATAATCATATAAACTGTAGAAATTATTTTTACTCTTTCCCGCTTTTCTCTTCTGCTGCTCATAGGGAATCGCCGTATAGTCAAAACCGAGTTCTGCAATGATTCCCCGCAGATACGGCATCGGATCATGAAGATCCCGCACCACATCCACAAATGCTTTATCGTACAGACCGAAACCGGTAAACTGTTCGATATGGTCGATGTCCGTGATCTTCCGGATCAACTTATAATAACATCCCCGGATCCAGTACATCATCCGGTTTTCTTTGCTTGCTTTCTTGATGCCGATGACAATTTTGGAACCTTTTTCCCACTCTCTTACAAACTTTACGATCATGTCCACCGGATCCTGGAAGTCCGCACACATACGGACCACACAGTCACCCGTCGCCTGTTTCAGTCCGTAGACCGGTGAGCGCAGCTGCCCAAAGTTTCTGGCATTGAAGATTGCCTTGATATTTTTATTCTTCGCACACAGTTCCCGCAGATACATCCGCGTTCTGTCCTTGGAATGGTTGTCGATAAACAGGATCTCATACCGGTATTGCGGCAGTTCTGTCTCCATCACCGTGACAATGGCTTCTGCCAGAGGTTTTACATTTCCCTCTTCATTGTATGTGGGTATTACCACAGAGATTTTCTTTTTCATTTGTCTCTCTCCTTCATCCAGCGGATCATCTCCCGGATCCCGCTGGAAAATTCATACGCCGGCTCAAAACCGGTATCGTTTTTCAGACTCGATATGTCCGCACACAGATGCATGACCGGCTGTGTACCGTATGCTTTTTTACCGATCCCCGGTGTAGCGTCCGGAGCCGCCGCATCCCGGATCTGGTAAATGTATTCGCGAAGCGGTTTTGCTTTTCCGCTTCCCACACAGTAGATCGAACCATCTTTTCCTTTTTCCCCGATCAGATAAAATGCATTTCCTGCGTCCCTGCTGTACAGATAGTCCCACTCCTGTTCTCCCGGGGTAAATGCGGTCTCTTCTCCTGCAAGGAACTGCCGCAGCGCAGTCATCACCATTGTGCTCTCTTTATCATAGATTCCATATACGCTGAAGATCCGCGGCCAGATCCATTCCATTCCAAGCTCTTTACACAGGAGTTTTGAGAGTTTTCCCGCTGCCAGTTTGCTTGTCCCGTAAGCGGTTGTCGGATGTTCCGGCGCATCCGGACCGATTTTTTCCAGATCCAGCGGTCCGTATTCCGCCTGGGAACCCGCTCCGATAAACCGTCTGCATCCAAGCTTTGCAGCTGCCTCCACCGCCTCCAGCGTATAGTCGATATTTTTGCTCTGCAGCCGGACACTTTTATTTCTCGCCGTACCGGTATAACCCCAGGCGATATGGTAGAACGTATCAAAGGTTCCGTTTACTTTTTCCGGCAGCGTTTCCAGTTCTTCCAGACTACATTCCACCAGTTCCAGATGCGGATCTTCCGGCAGACGGTCTTTCCTTGCCGTATCCTTCCGGATCACCGCGCACACAGAGATTCCGTGTTTCAGGCACTCCTCAATGAGCGCTTCCCCGATCATACTGGTCGCTCCTGTCACGATCACTCTTTCCATAATACGCCTTCCTCCTCCATCTCTTCTCTCGAAAGAAACGGATACATATCTTCCAGGGATGCCGACACCATGGTTCCGTCCGGAAGCTGTCTGGACGCCAGTTTCGGTTCCGTCTTCTGAAGTTTCGACACAAAGACCTGACAGATCACCGGTGCCGGAGCTTCCATGACCACCCGCAGATCTTCTTCGAGTGTCGCACTGTTTCTACATTCTTTATAAGTAAATCCATACGCCGGTGCCAGCCTGGAAAGATCCGGGAAACTGAGATCCCCGCTCTCCTCGCCCACACCTACCAGATGACCGCCGAAATAAGCCGTCTGCGTCTGGCGGATGGAATGATATCCCTCGTTATTGATCACAAAGATCCGGATCGGCAGATTATGATGCCGGATGGTCTGCAGCTCCTGCAGATTCATCTGCATGCATCCTTCCCCGTTCACACAGATCACTTCTTTTTTTCCGGAACCGATACACACGCCGATCGCCGCCGGAAGCCCGTAACCCATCGATGCGGTCACGGCATTGGTATAAAATCTCTGATCTTTTTTCAGATAGATTGCCTGACTTCCCGCCACACGGGAGGTTCCCACACTGACCAGGATCTGTTCCCCTTCCGGGAGCACTTTTGACAGGCTGTCATAAAATGCATAGATATTCGTCCGTCCCGGTTCCAGCTCTTTATATTTTTCTTTTGTTACCACCGGATATTTTTCTTTCCAGTGACGGCATTTCTCTCTCCAGGATGTTTTTCCATCTGCAAACCACGGGTGTGCACGATCACATCCCGCCGCTTCCAGTACCCGGATGCAGCTCGTGATCAGTTCTTTTGCATCCGCTGCCACCGGAAGATCCACATGAAGTGTCTCTTTTTTCAGTTCCTCCCCGTCGATATCATTGAGGATCGTATAGGCATGTGCCGCCCATTTTTCATAGGCAAATCCGGTCTGTAAAAAGCTCTGTCTGCTTCCGATGGAAAATAACACATCACAGGTCTGCACGGCAAAGTTTCCCGGACGGTTTCCCGTTCCTCCGTTTCTTCCCACATACAGCGGATGTGCGGACTCCATCAGATCGATACTGCTCATCCCCGTCACCACCGGGATTCCGAGAAGTTCCACCAGATGCTGAAATTCATCATAGGCTCCTGCCAGCCGGATCCCGTGACCGGCAAAAATCAGAGGCTGGGATGCCAGTTTCAGTTTTTCCAGAATTTGTTTCACCGTCTCCTCGCTTACCGGAGCCGGAAGTTCTTTTGCATCCTCGCTCGGATCATACGCTTTCAGATCATCGGTTTCCACGACCGCACTCTGTACATTCAACGGAAGATCCAGCCAGCACGGTCCCGGACGGCCCGTTTTTGCCAGGTAGATCGCCCGCTCCAGATGATACCGGATCGTAAGCGGATCTGTCACCATGACAGCGTATTTTGTCATCGGTTCTACGGACGGCGTGATATCATATTCCTGCACACCCATCGTGCGGATCTTTAAGCCGCTGTGACGCACCGTGGTATCGTATCGCACCTGTCCGGACAGGACAAGCATCGGGATGGAATCCATCCACGCACACAAGGCCCCCGTAATGGCATTCGTCGCACCCGGACCGGAAGTCACGCAGACCGCCGCCATCCGGTTATCTACTCTCGCATAGGCTTCTGCCGCCATCGCTGCTGCCTGTTCATGATGATGATAGAGACAGGACAGTCCCGGATGATGTCCAAGCGAATCGTTCAGATGCATCGCGCCGCCGCCCGTCACGGTAAATACCTGGCTGATCCCTTCCCGTGCCAGACGATCCGCAATATAATCAGACACTTTCTGCTTCATATCCTCTACTTCCTTCCATCCCATTTATTCTCGCAGACCATGAATTTTCCGGAAGCCTGGATCGGAATCTCATCCACATAAGTGATCCGGATGTCCGCTTCCTCACCCAGATAATGCCGGTAGGCAGCGATCAGGTCCTCTTCCACCAGTTTTTTCCGGTCTGCGTTGACCAGCAGTTCATATTCTTTCTGTCCCCACTGGATGCATTTTGCCTGTCGCACCACGCCTTCAAATTTTAACAGCGTGTTCATAAACACATGGATCGACAGCGGCTCACCTATACAGTTATACATCAGGGAACCGCGGCGGCCGTAGATCTCCACGTATTTTCCATGCATCCGTCCTTTTTCATCCTGATACATCCGCATGATACCCGTATCTCCGGTATCGTAACGCACCATCGGGAACGTTTTGTTATAATAATCCGTAACAACCAGCCGTCCCAGTTCTCCCGGAGCTGCCGGTTCGTCACTGTTCATTTTCAGCACTTCCGGGTAGAAGTTATACAGGTCGATCGTGTATTCCTTATCCTCTCCCAGCTGGATCGCGATAAATCCGTTTTCGTTATTTCCGTAAGAGCGCACCGGAGAGAATCCGAAGATCTCTTTTGTCAGTTCATATGTCGCATCCGGCAGCGCCTCTCCCATGGAAAATACCATCTCTACCTTCCATTTGCTGATATCTCTTCCCGTCCGCTTGATATAGCCGGTCAGTGCGGTCAGTGCACTCGAATACGTCACCAGCACCTGGATCTTCTTTTTCTCGATATCTTTACAGATCTGTTCGAGTGAATCGTCTCCCATGTTGGAGATATCCACCATGACCAGATTATTTTTGAAAGATTTCCACATACTGATCGTATTTTTCCCCTTGATCCATGCCCGGAATTCCCCGCGCTTCATACCCATACGGAAACCGTTCAGTTCCATGCAGGAGATAAAGTTCATGTTGACCCGGTTCATCTTGTCGCCGTCACACAGGACAGTAAACGGCGTTCCGGTGGAGCCACTGGTGCTCAGTCGATACAGGTTTCCCTGTTCTTTGCTGTTCTCCACCAGCACTTCCTCATAATGCTCAAGAAAATCTCCCTTGGTCATCACCGGGAAATCTTCCAGTTTTGTCCATTCCGGATGTTTTTTATAATACGGAGAATGTTTTTTTACATAGTCCAGAAGCAGATCGATCCTCCGCTCCATATATTCCGGTGTCACACCTTCCACGATCTCTCTTTTATTGACTTCTTTTAATTTTTTCAGCTTACCGCCTTTTGCAGCATCCAGAAGATTGAACACCACTCTTCTAAGAACTTCACCTGTCTGCATCTTTTCATTCTCCTTCTTTCTTCGCCGGTTTTGCCTTCCAGATTCCCAGTGCGATCACTGCCACAACCCGAAGCGTATTTGCTCCCAGGCATGCCCAGGCAAATCCGATCATCCCATAATTTTTTGCTGCCAGCACCGATGTGGTCAGCAGAATCACAAAATGTGCAAGCTGTATCCACAGCTGCCATTTTTCATCCGTAAATGTTAAAACAAGTATAAATAAAAATGCGGAAAACAATCCCAGCACCTGTGCCAGATTGACCACCGTGACCAGTCCTTTGATGGACGGAAACAAGTCATGGTAAAACAGCCAGACAAACAGCGGTGTTCCCACCTGACAGCCCAGGAAAAAGACACCTGCCACACCGCCTCCTGCAAGCACTGCCTTTCCAAACTGATTCCGGTTTAACAGTTCCTTGCGTTTGGTCAGATAGGAGATCACGATCGTGTTGATCGGTGCGATCAGAAGCACCAGAGTCTTTCCGATCAGGGAAACCACATAGTAGATCGTCACCTGTTCGTTTCCGAGGATCTGCTTGATCACCAGACGGTCCATGTTCATCGTGGTATTCGTGATCAGATACGACAGCGTCAGGAAAAATCCGCGCTCCAGCGCCACGGAAAAATGGTCACTCCGCTGAAAAAACTTATGAAATACGGATCCGGTAACTGCCACATAACCGAGTGCAGCCGCCTCACCGACCAGATAGATCCACGGCCACTGATCCGTGATACGGTAAATCACAAATCCCGCAAGATATCCGACACCGATCAGCAGATAATAAATAAAATACCTCTGATAATTCAGATTCAGCCGGTATTCCACATCCCCGTAGTACCGGAAAACCGTCAGCAGAAACAGGGCAAATACCCCGATTCCCACAGGGATCCCGCTGATACTGTCCCTTGACATAAAAAGTGCCACACCGCTTCCCAGTACACCGAACAGCAACAGGATCCAGTCGTAGTCTCCATTGGTTACCTCATATGATCTTCGCACCACCAGACGGCTCGTATTCAACGCCTGCCCGATGGACGGACAGATGATCGCCACCAGTCCTGTAATATACAAAAGTTCTCCCAGCTGCTTTGCTCCCATATAGCGGTTGAGCAGCGGCGTGACGATCAGCTGCAAAACGCCGTTCATAAAGATCAGTCCGCCCATCGTATACAGGGTGTTGGCAGCGATCCGTTTTTTCTGTTCTTTCTTTTCCACCTGTTTCTCCTGTCACTTCATTCTTATCCGCAGAAACCGGTCTGATTTTTGTATTTCCCGCACCGGTTTTCTATGTATTTGCGCTTTCCGGAAGCAAGCACCGGGATCTCGTCCACCAGTTCTACTTTGATTCTGGCTTCTTCCCCCAGATACGGGCGGATCCGTCCGAGGATCTCTTCCTGATTCATCTTCTGCGGATCTCCGTTTAACCAGATCGTATAATCCTTCACATCTTCCTGGATAAAACGGTACTGTTTTACCCCTTCGATATCCCACAGATTGTTGGTGATGATATACGGCGTTATCGCTTTTCCCTCGCAGTCGTAGATCAGATCGCTGCGCCGTCCGTAAAGTTCATCCAGATACAGCTTGTATCTGCCGTTTTTCTCTTTTCTGGTTGCCACCGCCGTATCCCCGTTATCGTAACGGAGAATCGGAAATGCATAATTAAACAGATCCGTGATCACAATTCTCCCCAGTTCACCCGGTTCTGCCGGTTCGTCGGAATCCATTTTCAGAATCTCATAATAATATGTCTCTGTATCGATACGATAGCCTTCGTTCTCTTCGTTCTGCAGTCCCATAATTCCGTTTTCTTCATTGGAATACCAGGCACGCACCGGGCAGTGAAACTGCTTTTCCAGTGTCCGGCGCACCGGCTCCGGCATCGTCTCGGAGATCGGAATGATCGCTCTCACCTTGCAGCGACTGCAGTCTTTTCCCTCCTTCTGAATATAGCTGCTCAGTTCTCCCAGTGCCGATGAATAGCCGACCAGACATTTTACTTTTTTCTTCTCGATCACCTGGAACATCTCCTCGAGTGCCTGCGCATCCATCCGGGAGCTGTCCATCATGATCAGATTTTCCTGTAACAGCTGAAATTTGCTTTTCTTTACGTTATTGACCCACACACGGATAAAAGCCTCTTTCATACCAATATAATATCCGGCTGCCGCTCCCAGGAAAATCCCGCCCGCCGTATTGTGGTGGATCTTATCCCGGTTCTGGATCATCCGAAGCGGCGTTCCGGTGGAACCGCTCGTACACATCACCCGGTTATCCGGTGCATCTTTGTATGTTTTTGAAAGAAACCGGTCATAGTTTTGCCGGAATGTATCTTTATTGACGACCGGCAAATCTGTCAGCGCGCTGTCTGCCGGATAGTTCTTATAGAATTCGGTTGTCTCCACCGCATGGGCGATCAGCGCCCGAATCCGCTCTTCGGTTTCTGCGATCGATGTTCCTTCTTTCCATGCCCGCTGGATCTGGTCATAATATGTCCTTACCTTTTTCCCTTTTAAGGCATCCAGCAGCCAGAAACCAAACCATCTGAGTTTTTCGTCCAGTATCATTGTTCTTCCTTCCTGTTATACAAGCGCTTCTTTGATCGCATCTGCCATGGCATCCAGCATCGCATCTGTCATTCCCGGATACACACCGATCCAGAACGTATCTGTCATGATCCGGTCTGTATTTTCCAGACTTCCTGCCACACGGTAGCCTTTTCCTGTCGCACGCATCTGGTCAAAGCACGGATGTTTGATCAGGTTTCCGGCAAAGAGCATACGGGTCTGTACGCCTTTTTCCTCGATCTTTTGTACCAGCTGATTTCTGTCCACACCTTCCCGGCAGGTGATCAGAAAACCAAACCAGCTCGGTTCAGAATTCTCACATGCCTCCGGCAGAATCAGTTTGTCTTCGGTTCCTTTTAATGCTTCTTTCAGATAGTTAAAGTTATGAATTCTGCGTTCTACAAAGGACGGGAACTTGCGCAGCTGGGCACATCCCACAGCTGCCTGCATATCCGTTGCTTTCAGGTTGTATCCAAAATGAGAGTACACATATTTATGATCGTATCCTAATGGCAGTTCTCCATACTGGCGGTCGAACCGGTGACCACACAGGTTATCCTGTCCCGGTGCGCACACGCAGTCTCTTCCCCAGTCACGGAAAGAACGCACGATCTTATGAAGCAGCGGATTCTTTGTATAGACGGCTCCGCCTTCTCCCATTGTCATATGATGTGGCGGATAAAAGCTGGAGGTTCCGATATCTCCGATCGTTCCGGTCAGTCTGCTCTCTCCGTCGATCGTATAACGGGAACCCAGCGCATCGCAGTTATCCTCGATCAGCCACAGATTGTGACGGTCACAGAAATCTTTTACCGCTTTCAGATCAAAAGGATTACCCAGGGTATGTGCCAGCATCACCGCTTTTGTCTTCTCCGAAACCGCCTGTTCCAGAAGGTTCGGATCAATATTATACTGCGGGATCGCCACATCGACAAATACCGGCACTGCGCCGTACTGGATCACCGGTGCTACGGTGGTCGGGAAGCCTGCTGCTACTGTGATCACCTCGTCTCCCGGCAGGATCTGTCTCTCCTTTAACAGCGGAGAAGTCAGCGCCATAAACGCCAGCAGATTTGCAGAAGATCCGGAATTAACCAGCGAACAGTATTTTACCCCCAGATATTTTGCGAATTCCGATTCGAATTCTTTTGTAAACCGACCGGAAGTCAGCCAGAATTCCAGAGAACTATCTACCAGATTTACCATCTCATCCGCATCGTACACACGAGATGCATACGGGATCCGGTCTCCTTTTTCATACGTTTTTTTCTGATTGTGATATTTTTCGCAGTATTCCTTTGTCATCTCCAGAATCTGTTCTCTCGCCTGCTGTTCTGTCATTTCTTCAAACATGTTTTCTGCTCCTTTTTTATATTCGTTTCGTAACTATTCAGTACCTTCACAGTTACGAGCAAAAATGCATTTAAACGATAAAAACACGCTTTGCGAGTTTTTATCGTTATCGCGGC
>ENA-OPCV01001882-OPCV01001882.1-human-gut-metagenome-genome-assembly--contig:-NODE-1882-length-14329-cov-2.381953_pt1 | contig 14329 bp, 9 predicted proteins | sample MGYA00241257_ERZ501494 | MGnify/ENA primary metagenome ERZ501494 (study PRJEB25962, sample SAMEA2042618) | human gut metagenome | biome: human gut; feature: human-associated habitat; material: faeces...
AGGTAATCGGAACAACAGCCACTTTAAATCCTTTTACATTCATGTGTTTGATTTTCAGCATATCTGTGTTGGTCAAAATTGGGTTGTTGACTTTTAATACCTGGCAGTTTTCAGGCTGTTCGTGAAGCAGGTTTCCATCTTTTCCTACATAAACGGTTGTGCTGGTTACAATTTCTTCACGGATTGCATCGATAGGCGGGTTGGTAACCTGTGCAAAAAGCTGTTTAAAATAGTTAAATAATGGCTGATGTTTTTCTGAAAGAACGGCAAGTGGAGTATCTGTACCCATTGCAGCGATTCCTTCTGAACCATTTAATGCCATGTTATAAATGGACTGACGGTATTCTTCGTAAGTGTAGCCAAATGCCTGCTGCATTTTTGTCAGTTCTGTACCTTCATAATCCTCAACGCGCACGTTTGGAATTTTTAAGCTCTTTAATTCGACCAGATTGCTGTCTAGCCATTCACCATAAGGCTGTTTGGTTGCATATCTTTCTTTTAAGGTATCATCATCTACAATTTCCCCTTTTACAGTATCAACTAAAAGGATTTTTCCTGGATGCAGACGTTCTTTTAATACGATGTCCTCTTCAGGAACCGGCATAACGCCAACTTCTGAAGAAAGGATAACGTCACCGCTCTTTGTGATATAGTAACGGGATGGACGAAGACCATTTCTGTCAAGTACAGCTCCCATAACATCACCATCAGAGAACAGGATAGAAGCAGGACCGTCCCAAGGCTCCATCATAGTTGCATAGTACTGATAGAAATCACGTTTCTCCTGAGTTAAGGTCTGATTGTTTGCCCATGGTTCAGGAATACAGATCATAACGGCAAGTGGTAAATCCATACCATTCATAACTAAAAATTCAAGAGTGTTGTCAAGCATTGCGGAGTCAGAACCTCTGGTATCAACAACCGGAAGTACTTTATGAAGCTGTCCTTTTAAATAGTCAGAAGCCATGGTTTCTTCACGGGCGAGCATCTTATCGGCATTTCCACGGATGGTGTTGATTTCACCGTTATGTACCATAAAACGGTTCGGATGAGCACGTTCCCAGCTTGGGTTTGTGTTGGTACTGAAACGGGAGTGAACCATTGCGATAGCGGATTCATAATCTGCATCCTGTAAATCTTTAAAGAATGTACGAAGCTGTCCAACAAGGAACATACCTTTGTAAACGATGGTACGGCTTGACATGGAAGCAACATAAGTGTTGTCATTACTCTGTTCAAATACACGACGTGCGATGTAAAGTCGTCTGTCAAATGGAAGTCCTTTTTCTACATCATCAGGTTTCTGGATAAATGCCTGAACGATATGTGGCATTTTTTCAAGCGCTTTGTGACCCAGTACTTCCGGACATACCGGTACATCACGGAAGCCTAAAAATTCCAGTCCTTCTTTTTCTACAATGACTTCAAACATCTTTTTCGCCTGATTACATTTTAATTCATCCTGCGGAAGGAAGAGAACGGCAATACCGTATTCTCTTTCGCCACCGATTTTGATTCCCTCTTTTTTGCAGGCTTTAGAGAAAAATTTGTGTGAAATCTGAAGTAGGATACCAACACCATCACCGGTTTTTCCTTCTGCATCTTTACCGGCTCTGTGCTCTAAGCTCTCTACGATTTTTAATGCATTTTCAACAGTTTTGTGGCTTTTGATCCCTTTGCTGTTTACAACTGCACCGATACCGCAGTTATCATGTTCAAATTGCTGTCGATATAAACCTTGTTCTCTCATAATGATTGACCTCTTTCCTTTTTATATGTGGCAGCCGCCTGCACCAGTCCTTTAAATAGCGGATGTGCATGATTCGGTCTTGATTTTAATTCTGGATGACCCTGAGTACCGACGAAGAATGGATGCTCGGTAATTTCAATCATCTCTACAATTCGTCCGTCCGGAGAAAGTCCGACAAGACTCATTCCATTTTCTTCAAGCTGTTTACGATAGTCATTATTTACTTCATAGCGGTGTCTGTGACGCTCGGCAATATCCTGTTTTCCATATAATTCGTAGGATTTTGTTCCTTCTTTTAATTTACAAGGATAAGAACCAAGTCTTAAGGTTCCGCCTAAGTCTTCGATTCCGTCCTGTTCCGGCATAAGAGCAATGACTGGATGAAGGGTGTCCGGATTTAATTCAATGCTGTTTGCATCGTGATATCCGAGGACATTTCTTGCAAATTCAATAATTGCAACCTGCATACCAAGACAGATACCGAGGAATGGAATTTTGTGTTCTCTTGCATACTGAACGGCAAGAATTTTTCCTTCGGTTCCTCTGGTTCCAAAACCTCCGGGAACGAGGATTCCGTCGAGTCCTTTTAAGGATTCCTCATAGTTTTCTGTGGTAAGATGTTCGGAATCAATCCAGCGGATGTGGACATTGGCATGATTTGCGATACCACCGTGTTTTAAGGCTTCCACTACACTTAAGTAAGCGTCATGAAGCTGAATGTATTTTCCGACAATTGCAATTTCTACTTCTGTCTGAGGATGTCTTAAATCGTTTACCATTGATTTCCAGTCATCCAAATCCGGTTGTGGACAAGGAAGTTTTAATGATTCGCATACAACCTGTGCCAGATTTTCTTTTTCCATGGCAAGAGGTGCTTCATATAAATATTCTACATCAAGATTCTGTAATACGTGGCTTTGCGGTACATTACAGAATAAAGCGATTTTATCTTTAATATCCTGACCAATTGGATGTTCGGAACGGCAGACTAAAATGTCCGGCTGAAGTCCCATTCCCTGAAGTTCTTTTACACTTGCCTGTGTCGGTTTTGTTTTTAACTCTCCGGATGCCTTTAAATAAGGAATCAGAGTAACATGAATTAAGATAGCATTTTCATGTCCGACATCATGCTGGAACTGTCTGATTGCTTCTAAGAATGGCTGACTTTCGATATCACCTACCGTACCGCCAACTTCGATAATAGCGATTCGCTCTTCATCAGGAAATTTTGCACGGTAGAAACGGCTTTTAATTTCATTTGTAATATGAGGGATGACCTGAACAGTCCCTCCGCCGTAATCCCCATGTCGTTCTTTTTGAAGAACGGACCAGTAAATTTTACCGGTTGTAACATTGGAATTTTTATCAAGGCTTTCATCAATAAAGCGTTCATAATGTCCAAGGTCAAGGTCAGTTTCTGTACCATCGTCTGTGACGAATACTTCACCATGTTGGATGGGATTCATTGTACCAGGGTCTACATTAATGTAAGGGTCAAATTTCTGCATGGTGACCTGATAGCCTCTGGCTTTTAACAAGCGTCCCAAAGATGCGGCGGTGATTCCTTTTCCGAGACCGGAAACAACACCACCTGTAACAAATACATATTTTACTGCCATCACATTTTCCTCCTGCTGTTGTTTCATTATCAGAAACAGGTTATGCGGTCCTGAGTCTGATAAATAAGATAATTTCATGGGATTGCCGTGAAATCAAAAAAAGGCGTCGAAACTCCCATAGAAAATACTATGGAAATTCGACGCCTTTGTCGTTTTCTATTCATTATGTAAGTTATCAGTCGTTTTCGGGAAGTTCTTGGAACTCCGAAAATTATGCAAATACTATAGCTCATTTTTTTTTATTTGTAAATCCCTTTTTTGAATTTTTTTTTGAAAAAATTTTTTTAAAAAAAGTGATTGACAAATTTCTTTTTCCGTGCAATACTACATGGCATAAAGCAAAGGCGCTTTGAACTACAAAAGTTCAGAGTGCCTTTTTTGTTTTTACCAGAGTCAAAAATTGAAAACCAAACCAATCCGTAGGTAAAAACAAATTTGAGTAATAATTTTAAAAGCAAAAACAATCACATGAAGAAAAATGGAAAGGAGTGCTGTGAATATGTCAAAAGATATTCCTACACTGTATGGAAGCCTTGTTTTCAGTGACAAGGTAATGCGTAACAAATTACCGAAGGATGTTTACAAAGCTCTTCGCAAAACAATTGAAAATGGAACTCATCTGGAACTGGATGTTGCAAATTCCGTAGCCGTTGCCATGAAAGAGTGGGCAGTAGAAAACGGAGCAACACATTTCACTCATTGGTTCCAGCCAATGACAGGATTTACTGCTGAAAAACATGACAGCTTTATTACTCCGGTTGGAGAAGGCGAAGTTATCATGGAATTTTCAGGAAAAGAACTGGTAAAAGGTGAGCCTGATGCTTCCAGCTTTCCATCCGGTGGTTTAAGAGCTACATTTGAAGCAAGGGGTTATACAAACTGGGATCCAACATCACCGGCTTTCATTAAAGATAACACCTTATACATTCCGACAGCATTTTGTTCCTGGAGTGGAGAGGCGCTGGATAAGAAAACTCCGCTTCTTCGTTCTATGGAAGCGTTAAACAAAGAAGCTGTTAAGATTTTACATTTATTAGGAAATACAGAAGTAACAAGTGTTATAACAACCGTGGGTCCGGAACAGGAATATTTCTTAATTCCAAAAGAATTATATGCAAAACGCCGTGATCTGATTTTTACCGGAAGAACTTTATTCGGGGCTTCCGCACCAAAAGGACAGGAAATGGAAGACCATTACTTTGGCGCATTAAAACCAAGAGTTGCAGCCTACATGCATGATTTGGATGAAGAGTTATGGAAACTTGGTATTCCTGCAAAAACAAAACATAATGAAGTTGCTCCGGCACAGCATGAGCTGGCACCGGTATTTGATACCACAAACGTAGCGGTTGACCACAATCAGCTGACAATGGAAATTATGAAGAAGGTTGCAGAAAAACATGACCTTGTCTGCCTGCTTCATGAAAAACCATTTGATGGAATCAACGGAAGTGGAAAACATAACAACTGGTCTGTTTCTACCAATACAGGAGTAAACTTATTAGACCCGGGAAAAACACCGGCAGAAAACATTCAGTTCTTAGTATTCTTAGTAGCAGTTATCAAAGCTGTCGATGAATATGCTGATTTAATGCGTGTATCTGCTTCCGGAGCCGGAAACGACCATCGTCTTGGTGCAAATGAAGCACCGCCGGCAATTGTTTCTATCTTCATCGGAGATGAACTGACGGAAATTTTAAAATCAATCGAAGAAGATAAATTCTTCAATGCACATAAAACCATTCAGATGGATATCGGTGCTCATGTACTTCCTCATTTTACAAAGGATACAACTGATAGAAACCGTACATCACCATTTGCATTTACCGGAAATAAATTTGAATTCCGTATGCTTGGTTCTTCTGCATCTGTTGCAAGTCCGAATGTTGTATTAAATACAGCAGTTGCTGAGGCTCTGGCACAGTTCTACAAAGAATTGGAAGGAACAGCACCGGAAGATATGGAAACAGCAGTGCATGAATTAATCAAACGTGCAATCAGAAAACATAAAAAAGTAATCTTCAATGGAAATGGTTATACAGACGAGTGGATTAAAGAAGCAGAGGAGAGAGGACTTTACAATCTGGTTTCTACTCCGGATGCACTTCCACAGTTTATCGCTGATAAAAACATTGAATTATTTACAAAACATAGTGTATTTACAAAAGAAGAAATTTACTCTCGTTATGAAATTTTACTTGAGAACTATGTAAAGACTATCAATATTGAATCTAAGACATTACAGGAAATGCTGACAAAAGACTTTATTCCGGCAGTAAACGGATATGCAGCAGAAGTTGCAGTCAATGCAAATGAAAAGAAAGCATTAATCGAAGGTCTGGCAACAACAGCTGAAGAATCTATTGTAAAAGAATTAACAGAAGCTTCTAATACCTTATCTGCAAAAGTAGCAGAATTAAAAGCTGTAACAGAAAAAGCAGATGCGGCAGCAGAAGAAGATATGCAGAAAGCAGCAGAATCCTTCCATAAAGATGTATTAACTTTAATGGATGAGATGAAAGATGTTGCAAATGCAGCTGAGGAAAAGATTCCAGACGAAGAACTGCCTTATCCAACTTATGACCAGATGTTATTTTATGTCTAAGGAGAGGGAGTCATGGAATTCTTACCAGAATGTGAAATAAAAGAAGAATGTGGTGTATTTGGAATTTTTAATCCGGATGGCGGAGATGTTGCCCCATCTATCTACTATGGACTGAGTTCACTTCAGCATAGAGGTCAGGAATCCTGTGGTATTGCAGTCTGTGATACCATGGGACCAAAAGGCAACATGAATGCACATAAGGGTATGGGACTTGTGAATGAAGTATTTAAAGAAGAAACTTTAAATAATCTTCACGGAAATCTTGGAGTTGGTCATGTGCGCTACTCCACAACCGGAGCTGCAAATATTAATAATGCACAGCCTCTGGTATTGAATTATATTAAGGGAACACTTGCGCTGGCTCACAATGGAAACCTGGTAAATACGGCAGAGCTTCGCTCAGAGCTGGAACGAACCGGTGCAATTTTCCATACAACAACTGATTCAGAGCTCATAGCCTATTTCATTGCAAGAGAAAGGGTAAATGCCCACAATGTAGAAGAAGCAATTCTTCATACAGCAAAAAAAATTCGTGGCGCTTATGGATTGGTAATTGCCAGTCCGCGTAAACTCATTGGCGTCAGAGACCCTCTTGGCTTAAAACCACTTTGTCTCGGAAAACGCGATGGAAGTTATATGATTGCCTCTGAAAGCTGCGCCCTTTCTGCAATCGGCGCAGAATTTATCCGTGATATCCGTCCCGGCGAAATCGTAACGATTACCAAGGACGGAATCACTTCAAACTGTCAGCTTTGTCAGGAAAAAAGAGCACATTGCATTTTTGAGTATATTTATTTTGCAAGGCTTGACAGTACAATAGATGGTATTAACATTTACGATGCCCGTATTCGTGCAGGTGCCGCACTTGCGGCTGCTTATCCTGTCGATGCGGATTTGGTTGTGGGAGTTCCAGACTCAGGTATTCCCGCAGCGAAGGGCTATTCAGAAGCTTCCGGAATCCCGTTCGGAATAGCCTTTTATAAAAACAGCTATGTGGGAAGAACGTTTATTAAACCGACACAAAAAGAACGTGAATCCAGTGTACGCTTGAAGCTGAATGTATTAGAGCCGGTTGTCCGTGGAAAACGAATTATTTTAGTTGATGACTCTATTGTCCGTGGAACAACAATGGCAAATCTGATTCGAATGCTCAAAAAAGCGGGAGCAGTAAGCGTTCATGTACGTGTGAGTTCTCCGCCGTTCCTGTATCCTTGCTACTTTGGAACGGACATTCCATCCAACAAACAACTTATTGCGTCTTCCCACACAGCAGATGAAATCAGAGAGATAATCGGTGCAGAGTCACTTGGTTATATGAAATTAGAAGACTTGCAGTCAATGGTAGGAGAACTGCCAATCTGCAGGGCATGTTTTGATGGAAAGTACCCGATGGATATTACAGGACATACCGAGGACAAAAAACAGTAATTGCGGAAATGTAAGGCATTTTCCGATTACATATATCACATTTCGATACCCACGAATTGCTTCGCTGTAAACAGCTCACGCAATTCTGCAAACATTCGAAATCCGCTAATTTACTTTGTAAATTGCTACTTTCTCATGTTTGTGCGGGTCGTAAAGTCAAAAGTGTTATCGTGCAAGCACGAACAACTTTTGACCTTCGACCCTGGTATCATCACATTTTTCTTTATGCGACGGTGCGTATTTTGTGAGAGCAAAGTGCGCACCTTTTTGTATTTTAGAAAAATATTATATAAATAAAATTTAGAAAAATGTGAACTTGAGGAAAGGGGAAATTAACATGGATTATTCAGCAGTAAATACGATATGGGTGCTTCTTGGCGCCGCATTAGTATTCTTTATGCAGGCTGGTTTCGCTATGGTAGAAACCGGTTTTACCCGTGCAAAAAACGCCGGTAACATTATTATGAAAAACTTAATGGACTTTTGTATCGGAACACCGGTCTTCTGGCTGGTTGGTTTCGGAATTATGTTTGGTGCGGGAAATGGCTTTTTTGGTTCGATTTCCGGTATCGCTTCAGAAAGTAATTATGGAACAGCAATGCTTCCGGATGGAGTTCCGTTTTGGGCATTTCTGATTTTTCAGACAGTATTCTGTGCAACATCTGCAACAATTGTTTCCGGTGCAATGGCTGAGAGAACTAAATTTTCATCTTACTGCATCTATAGTTTCTTAATCAGTTTAGTTGTTTACCCGGTATCCGGTCACTGGATTTGGGGCGGTGGCTGGTTATCACAGATGGGATTTCATGATTTCGCCGGTTCTTGTGCCGTTCATATGGTCGGTGGTGTTGCTGCCTGCAAAAATCTTAGGACCTCGTATCGGAAAATATACAAAGAGTGGAAAATCAAAAGCAATCCCGGGACATAACCTGACAATCGGTGCACTTGGTGTATTTATCTTATGGTTCTGCTGGTTTGGATTTAACGGTGCATCTACCGTTTCTATGGAAGGAGATGCAATTGTATCCGCAGGTAAAATCTTTGTGACAACAAACCTTGCAGCCGCAGTTGCAACTTTAACCGTACTTGCAATCACATGGGTAAGATACAAAAAACCAGATGTATCTATGTCCTTAAACGGTTCTTTAGCTGGTCTGGTAGGAATCACCGCAAGCTGTGATACCGTATCTCCGACATCTGCTGCAATTATCGGTATCTTAGCCGGATTTGTAGTTGTATTTGGTATTGAGTTTATCGACAAAGTATGTAAAATTGATGACCCGGTTGGTGCTGTCGGTGTACACGGAATGTGTGGTGCACTTGGAACCCTTTGTGTAGGTCTTTTCTCTGATGGAACAGGTACAGAGTGGAAAGGACTTTTCACAGGCGGTGGATTTAAATTATTAGAAGTTCAGTTTATCGGATTTATCGCAACCGTTGCATGGGTTGTTGTAACAATGGTTATCATTTTTAACGTATTAAAACATACCGTAGGTCTTCGTGTATCTGCCGATGAAGAAATCGCAGGTCTGGATATCAGAGAGCATGGTCTTGCAAGCAGTTATGCAGACTTTGTTACAACAGATAACATGGGCGGTGGAAATGTTCCAAACGTAATGGGAACAAAGAGAGGACCGGTAGAATCTCCGGCTGCAACTCAGGCTCCGGCGGAACTGGTGAAAGAGCCGAAAGTTGGTACAGATGTACATAAACTGACAAAAGTGGTTATTATCACACGTAGAAATAAACTCGATGACTTTATGCAGGCAATGAATGAAATCGGTGTAACAGGTGTTACCATCACAAACGTATTAGGCTGTGGCGTACAGAAAGGTGCAACCGCTTACTATCGTGGTGTTGAGATGGATATGAACCTGCTTCCGAAAGTAAAAATTGAAATTGTTGTAAGCTTAGTACCGGTCGAAAAAGTTGTGGAAGCTGCAAAAGCAGTGCTTCATACCGGACAGATTGGTGACGGTAAAGTCTTTGTATATGATATTGAAAATGTAGTGAAGATTCGTACCGGAGAAGAAGGTTATCTGGCACTTCAGGATACCTCGGAAGAGTAAAAAAGTTAAAAAAAAAGACCATCTAAAAAAAGATGGTCTTTTTCTATTGACAAGAAAAATCGAGATTGCTATAATACCAAACATAAATGAAAGAACAAAGGCGTTCTTATTTGGAGGGTAAAACTCTCTAAATAAGAGCGCCTTTTTTGTTGATTGAATAAAAAAACAACTCGTAAGAGAGAGGAGATTATGCATGGAAAATTACACGAAGGAAGCCATATTGCAGATGGCAGAAGAGGAAGATGTCGAGTTTATCCGTCTTCAGTTTACAGATATGTTCGGATGCCTGAAAAATATCGCAATTCCTTACAGTAAACTGGAGAAAGCGATGGATAATAAATGTGTGATCGACGTTTCTTCTATTGAAGGATTTGTCCGTGATGAAGAATATGACATGTATTTATATCCGGATTTATCTACGTTTTCCATTTTACCGTGGCGTCCACAGCAGGGAAAAGTTGCCAGATTTGTGTGCGATATTTACAACGAAGACGGCACTCCTTATATAGAAAGTCCAAGATATATTTTAAAGAAAGCATTAGAAAAAGCGAAAGCAAAAGGTTATACCTTGATGGTCAATCCGGAGTGCGAATTTTTCTTATTCCATACCGATGATAATGGAATGCCGACAACAACAACTCATGAAAAAGCCGGGTATATGGATTTGAGTCCGATTGATTTAGGTGAGAATGCAAGAAGAGATATGGTATTAACATTAGAAGAAATGGGATATGATATTGAATCTTCTCATCATGAAATTGCACCGGGACAGCATGAGATTGATTTTGAATATTCTGAGGCAATGGAAACAGCCGATAAGGTCATGACCTTTAAGACAGCGGTTCGTACCATTGCAAAACGTCACGGACTGCATGCGACATTTATGCCGAAGCCGAGAGCCGGAGTGAATGGTTCAGGGATGCACGTCAATATGATGTTAATGAAAGATGGAAAAAATGTATTCACCGACAAAAATGATGAACTTGGATTAAGTAAAGAAGCGTATCAGTTTATGGCTGGTATTTTTGCTCACATTAAAGGTATGACCGCGATTTGCAATCCATTGGTTAACTCTTATAAACGTCTGGCACCGGGATTTGAGGCACCGTCTGATATTACCTGGTCTTCGAGACAGAGAACTGCACTGATCCGTGTTCCGCAAAATGTAGAAGGTGGAACCAGATTAGAACTCAGGAGTCCGGATGCATCTTCTAATCCATATCTGGTACTGGCGCTTTGTCTGGAAGCAGGTCTTGACGGAATTGAGAAACAGATGGAACTCTCACCGGAATTAAAACGAAGCATAAGGAAATTAAACAAAAAAGAAAAAGAAGAAATGGGAATCGATTCCCTGCCTGAGAATTTAAACGATGCCTTAAATGAGTTTCATGCAGATGAATTGGTCAAAGAGGTATTGGGAAAAGATTTTACAAAATATTATCTGAAAGCAAAAAAGGAAGAATGGTTAGAATACATGGAACAGGTATCTGAGTGGGAACTTGAACAGTATCTGTACCGTGTGTAAAAAATAAAGAGCAGGAGGCAGTACATGAGCAGCATCATTATTGTATTACCAAAAATCGAAGATGCGAAAAAAATCAAGAAAATACTGATGCAGCATGGATTTGATAATATCATATCATGCACCACAGGTGCCTCTGCTCTTATGGAAATGAATAAACAGTCCGGAGGGCTTATAATCAGCGGATATAAACTTCCGGATATGTATTACACCGAACTCGCAGACCTGCTCCCGAGTTTTTTTGATATTTTATTGATTGGTTCAGCAAATGTGGTAAGTTCCGCACAGTCAGGAATCATGGCAGTCACAATGCCGATTCGGGTTCATGAACTGGTTAACACCGTGGAAATGCAGATGATGCAGATTCAGCGTCGTTTAAAGAAACAGAAAAAGAAACCAAAACCAAGAAGTGAGAGGGAGCAGAATTATATTCAGAATGCAAAGCGGCTTCTGATGGACAGAAACCATTTGACAGAGGAAGAAGCTTACAGATATATACAAAAGTGCAGTATGGACAGTGCAACCAGTATGGTCGAGACTGCACAGATGATATTGACTTTAATCTATGATGAAGTATAAGCATAAAGACAAGTATAAGCATAAAGGAGAAATGTGATATGTTTACAATTAATGAAAATTATTTAAAACTGCCGGGAAGTTATCTTTTTTCAAATATTGCAAAAAAGATTAATGCGTATCAAAGTGAAAATCCGGAAGCAGAAATTCTTCGCCTTGGAATCGGAGATGTGACACAGCCGCTTGCACCGGCAATTATTGAAGCTTTGCATAAAGCAGTAGATGAGATGGCAAATGCAGAAACCTTTCATGGTTATGCACCGGATCTTGGCTATGAATTTTTAAGAAATGCCATTGCAAAAAATGATTACAAAGACCGTGGCTGTGACATTGCGGCGGATGAAATTTTTGTATCTGACGGTGCAAAATGTGATTCCGGAAATATTCAGGAAATCTTTGGTTTAAACAATAAGATTGCCGTATGCGACCCGGTCTATCCGGTTTATGTAGACACCAACGTTATGGCAGGAAGAAGTGGGGAATATAATCCAAATACTCAGAACTTTGATGGCATGATTTATATGCCGTGTCTGGAAGAAAATGATTTTGTGCCGGAGTTCCCAAAAGAGAATCCGGATATCATTTACCTATGTTTCCCAAATAACCCGACCGGTGCCACAATTACCAAAGCACAGCTTCAGGAATGGGTAGATTATGCAAAACGTATCGGTGCAGTTATCATCTATGATGCAGCGTATGAAGCATATATCACAGAGGAAGAAATTCCGCACAGCATTTATGAATGTGAAGGTGCAAGAGAGTGTGCAATTGAACTTCACAGTTTCTCAAAAAATGCCGGATTTACAGGCGTTCGTCTTGGATATACCGTAGTTCCGAAAGATTTAAAATGCGGTGATGTACAGCTTCATTCTTTATGGGCAAGACGTCACGGAACAAAATATAACGGTGCTCCGTACATTGTACAAAGAGCCGGCGAAGCCGTTTATTCAGATGCCGGAAAAGCTCAGTTAAAAGAGCAGGTTGCTTATTATATGCAGAATGCAAAAGTCATTTATGAAGGCTTAAAGAATGCGGGATATTCTGTATCCGGTGGAATCAATGCCCCTTATGTATGGTTAAAGACACCGGATAAAATGACTTCATGGGAGTTCTTTGATAAATTACTTCATGAAGCAAATGTAGTTGGTACTCCGGGAAGTGGATTTGGTGCTCATGGAGAAGGATACTTCCGTTTATCAGCATTCGGAAGTCATGAAAATACAATAAAAGCAGTAGAGCGAATTACAAAGATGTAATAACAGGCGTGAGAACGCGTGATTTGCGTCCCGGGGTCTGGATGCCCCGGGATGTCTGTTTTTAAAAACGCGATAAAGGAGAAATGTGATATGGAATTTGTTACAGGTGTAAAAGAAAAAGAGGCAATGGAACTGCCAGAAGTTATCGTACAGGAAGAAGGAACAGAAGTTATCGTAGAAGGTGCAATTCACAGCATCCGAAATATGGGTGAGATTGCATTTGTCATCTTAAGAAAAAGAGATGGTCTCATTCAGACTGTATGGGAAGAAAATAAGACAAATCTGGATATCTCTGAATTAAAAGAAGCTGCCTGTGTCAGTGTAAAAGGAGTCGTAAAAGATGAAGAAAGAGCTCCGCACGGAAAAGAAGTCCGTCTGGAACAAATTACCATTTTATCACAGCCGGCTGCTCCGCTTCCACTTGCGATTGATAAATGGAAATTAAATACCTCACTTGAAACGAAACTGGATATGCGTTCGGTTTCTCTTAGAAACTTAAAAGAAAGAGCAAGATTTAAAATTCAGGAGGCAATCTGCAGAGGATTTCGTGAGTATCTTTATGCACAAGGCTTTACGGAGATTCACACGCCAAAGATTGGGGCAAAAGGCGCAGAAGGTGGTTCCAATATGTTTAAGTTAAGTTATTTCCATACACCGGCGGTGCTGGCACAGAGTCCCCAGTTTTATAAACAGATGATGGTTGGGGTGTTTGACCGTGTCTTCGAAACCGGCCCGGTTTTTCGAGCAGAGAAACACAACACCAGACGTCATTTAAATGAATATACCAGTCTTGATTTTGAGATGGGATACATTAACAGTTTCCTTGATATCTGTGAAATGGAAACCGGATTTTTGCAATATACGATAGAATTATTAAAGAAAGATTATGCAAAGGAATTAAAGATGCTTGGAATCACACTTCCAAACGTGGAAAAAATCCCATATGTCCGCTTTGATGAAGCAAAACGTCTGGTATCTGAAAAATATAACAGAAAAATTCGCAATCCATTTGACTTAGAACCAGAAGAAGAAGAGTTAATCGGTAAATATTTTAAAGAAGAATATGATGCCGATTTTGTATTTGTCACCCATTATCCGTCAAAGAAGAGACCGATGTATGCAATGGATGACCCGGCAGATGACAGATATACCTTAAGCTTTGACCTCTTATTTAAAGGACTTGAGATCACAACCGGAGGTCAGCGTATTCATGATTATAACATGCTGGTAGAAAAAATCGAAAAGAGAGGCATGAGCCAGGAAGGAATGGAACAGTACTTAGATACCTTCAAATATGGCATGCCGCCTCATGGTGGACTTGGAATTGGACTGGAGCGACTGACGATGCAGCTTTTAGGAGAGGACAACGTAAGAGAAGCATGTCTGTTCCCAAGAGATATGAAACGTTTGGAGCCGTAAGAAAGGAGAAGCAGCCATGGCAAAGCAGATAATTGATGATACAGTAATGGAAAATGTAGAAATTCTTGCAAAACTTGCCCTTACG
>ENA-OPCV01001886-OPCV01001886.1-human-gut-metagenome-genome-assembly--contig:-NODE-1886-length-14287-cov-2.072161_pt1 | contig 14287 bp, 14 predicted proteins | sample MGYA00241257_ERZ501494 | MGnify/ENA primary metagenome ERZ501494 (study PRJEB25962, sample SAMEA2042618) | human gut metagenome | biome: human gut; feature: human-associated habitat; material: faeces...
TCCGGATCAGCTTCTTCGCCTTCAACCAATTCTTTCTGAGCATCTGTCAGAGCATCCCATGCTTCTTTTGCTTCTTTACACTGCTCGTCTGTGTTCTCATTTCTTTCCTGAACATAAATTGCATCGATCAGAGCTGCTACTTTATCTGCTGCTGCCTGATCATCTTCTGCTTCCGTAGCTGCTGCTGTTTCAGAAGCTGCCTCGGTTGTTGCCGCTTCGGTAGCTGCTGCTGTCTCGGTTACTGCAGTTGTCTCTGTCGGAGCAGTTGTCTCTGCTGTTTTGCTTCCGCATCCTGCCAGCATAGATGCTGTAATTGTTGTTACACATAAAATCGTTACCAGTTTTTTCTTCATTTGCCTTTCCTCCCAAAATAATACTTCTATTTGAAACAAATAAGATTTGGGAGAAAAAGAAAATCCAACGAACACACGTCGTTGGACTGTATACTGGATAACAACAGCCAAACCAGAATTTCTTCGGCTTCACTGTTTCTATTTCAATTCGGTACAATCAATCCTCGTGACCTGGAATATCTATTCCCCGCACCACAGTCTGGCAGGTCTCCTGGCTTACAGTTTTAACGCACATTGCTGCCTTCCCGATATCTCAGTGACATAATAAGCAATACACTCCTGTTTACAGTGACGAGATCGCACGGGTCTTTCACCTGTTTCCCTATTCTCCGCCTTGCGGCGGCACCAGCTGCTTCTTATTCTATTTCAAATATTCGTTCCTAACAGTCCGATAATTACCCTATAACCTATCATTTATATCTGACTGTTATTTACATTTCCAAATTATAGCATAAATTTTAAAATAATCAACTGTTTTATGTTATTTTAACTCAAGGCACAACCATAAAAAACAATTATCTATATCAATTCCCGTTACTACCATAATATCGATAAATCTGATTCATACCTCACTTTTTCTTCCTTTTTTACTTAGCTATTTATTAATAATTCTTCTATTTTACAGGTATGTTTTTTTGTTATTTTATCATATGAAATCCCCACTGCCAGAATATTTTGCGGGTATTGTCTGTGTTCTCCCAGTTTTCCTTTGAAACGTAATATATAATCTTTTTCTTTAATCTGTTTGATAGCTTCTTCTGGTGTCTGATCCACTTTTAATTCCAATATAATGCCCTTATCTTCATATCTGACAGGATAAAAAATAAAGTCCACAAATCCTTTTCCAGCTTTATCTTCTCTTTCTATCCTATAAAAATCTCTTGCAGAAAGATAAACCAGATTTACAATCGCCGATAATTCCACCTCATTATTATAAGATAAGATTGGCGTTTCCGTATTATGTGCATATTGCAAAATTTCAGCCATAGTATCTGTATCTTTATTTAAAGTCGCCTGTAACATTTTATTAGAAATATTTGCAAGTCTGTATATATATCCCAGGGATTTTTCCTTTTTCATCATAGATGCATAGCTTCCCTGTAACTCTTTATTTGGAATAAACACGCAGCCATTATCATACGTCAATAACCCATAAACAACCATCGCCGAATATATTTCTTCCTTTGTATCGAGCTGCTGTGCCGTTGCTGCATATTCCTCAATACCCGATGGTATTTTTTCTCCTGCAAACATGAGAACCAGATCTTCCTGTACGTCATCTATATTGTTTTTAACATAGCTGAATACGGAATCATATTTTCCTGAGCTGACCCAGTAATTTGACAGCTGATTATCGGACAATGCACATACAACCGAACGCGGATTATACAATCTCTGACCGGATGCTGTGTGATAACCGTCATACCATTCCCTCAAGCCCTCTCGGTCAATTTGAGGCTTTTTTGTATTCTGAAGATATTTTTCATACAACTTATCTACTTCTTCATCTGAAAATCCAAAATACTCACTGAAACGAATACGTGTTGCCATATTATATTCCAGAAACATATTCAATTCCGATCCGTCGGAATATTTTGCAATCGGCAACACCCCTGTCATATAGGCAAGCTCAACATAACTCTGTCCTTTTAATAATAATTTCAAAAAAAGCAGATAGTCTTCTCTGTTCTTTTCTGTCATAAATGACATGTGAAATACCGCATCCCATTCATCCATAACAAAAATAAATTTCTTTTTTGTTTCATTGAATATTTTCGAAAAAATATCCCATATAGCATCTTCCTGCTTTAAATACAAATCCGAATATTTTTCTCTTAAATCATAATATATTCCCTCTTCAATGCGAGAAATATATTTTTTATAGCTATCACATTCTTTCGGCATTTCACTGAAATCAATATATACCACATCATGTTTATTTAAATGCTCTTTATATTTTGGATATTCTGAAATTTTAAGTCTGTCAAAAATATCAGAACCGCCCTCCGATTTTTCAAAAAAAGATGCTATCATATTCGCCATAACCGTTTTTCCAAAACGCCTTGGTCTTGTGATACAGAAAAATCTCTGTTCCTGTTCCAGAGCCGGTATTAATTCTTCCAGCAGCTCTGTTTTGTCTACAAAATAAAGACCTTTCGTAATTGTTTTGTATTTATCATATGGCTCAATACTGTTTAAAAACATTCCCATATCAATTCCCCCGAAAATCCCCTTTTCTCTGCTGACTTAATCTTATCAAAAATTCTTATTTCTGTAAATCAGAAGGTTCTTTTCTGAACTTCTCTGCATCCAGTGTCTTGATCACCTTCGCCGGATTTTCAACTGCTACCACATTATCCGGAATATCTTTCACGACAACACTTCCGCCGCTGATCACAACATTGTTTCCGATCGTAATACCCGGCATAACGTGTACACCGGCTCTTTTCTTTTACAGATTTATCCCCTTCATTCACACATGAAAAAGATACTGTTTCTATTATATCGTTTTCTCTGAAAAACGAAAATACTTTTTTGTAACCTTTTTCCCTGCTGATTTGTATTATAATTGAAAGCACCTTGATCAAGGACTTGCAATTTTTACGATTCAGGCAGCAAATACTTCAATCTGCAATGAATTGTTATCAAATTGTAACTGTTCAGAGGCAAGCAAAATTTCAAAAAACAGGTATAAAATGCTTGCATTTTTAAAACTGTTTTTGAAATTTTATTTGGCGGATACGCCACACCGACGAAATGCGTAGCATTTTGGAGGTTGGCTCTGAACAGTTACATTATTTGCAGCTTTAATAAAAATATACTTTTCGTTTTCATTATCTTGACAAGCAATAAATCCTGTACTAAAATAAGTACATAAGCAAAACCGAAACGTTTCGGTTTTGAAAATAAGGAGGACGATACGATGCCATTAGTTACATCAGAAAAGATGCTTTTAGACGCAAAGAAGGATGGATACGCAGTAGGCGCATTCAATGTAGAGAATATGGAGATGGTTAAAGCAGTCATCGCTGCAGCGGAGGAGCTGAACGCACCGGTGATGCTTCAGACAACACCTTCTACTGTAAAGTACGGAACATTGGAGACATTTGCAGGAATCGTGAAAGCAGAAGCTGCGAAAACAAAGATCCCGGTATGTCTGCATCTGGATCACGGCAATAGCTTTGAACTTGCAGTTCAGGCAATGAAAGCTGGTTACACATCTGTTATGATCGACGGTTCCCACGAAGATTTTGAGAATAATATCGCAGTGACGAAGAAGGTTGTAGATGTAGCAAATGCATTTGGTATTCCGGTAGAAGCTGAACTTGGTAAAGTTGGCGGAAAGGAAGACGACCTTGAGGCTGATGTTGATACGAACACAGATCCGCAGGAAGCGAAAGAATTCGTAGAGCGCACAGGAGTTTCCTCTCTTGCAGTAGCGATTGGAACAGCGCACGGCTTTTATGTAGGAACCCCGGTTCTTGACAAGCCAAGAGTAAGCGCAATCAAAGAAGTTGTAGATGTTCCGCTCGTGCTTCATGGAGCTTCCGGACTGAGTGAAGAAGACGTAAGAGAATGTGTAGAGCGTGGAATGTGTAAAGTCAACTTTGCTACTGAGCTTCGTGTTGCATACACAGATGCCGTGAAGAAACTGCTTGAAGAGAAGCCGGAGACATTCGATCCGAAAAAACTCGGTGTTGTTGCGATGGAAGCTGTAAAAGAACAGGTGATCGCACGCATGAAGATGTGCGGATGTGATGGAAAAGCAAAATAAAACAAGTGATAGCTTACAAGATACAGAATAAGGAAATAAGTTTATGGGTGCAACGATGAAAGACATTGCCCGAGAGACAGGGCTCGGACTTGCAACAATTTCTTCTTATCTAAATGGAGGAAATGTGCGTGAGAAAAACAGAATCAAGATCGAAGAGGCAATTGAGAAGCTTCATTTTGAGGTAAATGAAGTTGCAAGAGGATTAAAGACAAACCGAACGAAGACCATCGGAATCATCTTACCCGAGTTGAACAACATTTTCTTTTCAGAGATCATTACAGCAGCGGAAGATTTATTAAGAAGTCATGGGTATGCGACGATGATCTGTGACTGCAGATCCGATGTGAAGCGAGAAGAAGAGGCAGCAGAATTCCTTCTTCACAGAAGAGTGGATGGCTTGATCATGATGCCAACCGGAGCAGAGAAGAAAGTATTTGATAGATTTAGAAAATCCGGAAGACCGGTTGTACTGATCGACCGAAGGATGGAGAACGGAGATTGCGACTGTGTTCTTGTAGACAATGAAGGAGCAGCGCAGAACGCAGTGAAACGGCTGATGAAAAAAGGGCATAAGAAGATTGGTATGATCACAGGACCGGATAATGTGTATACAGCAAGGGAACGTCAACGAGGATATGAGCTTGCGATACAAGAATCATCCAAAGCTAGATCAGCACAACAATCAGATTTAAAAGGCAAAACAGAAAGAACAGATACAAAACTTCTGGCAGATGGTAACTACACGATTGCCGGCGGAGCGAAAGCGATGCGCAAGCTTTACGAAGACAATCCAGATATGACAGCAGTCTTTATCTCCAACTACGAGATGACAGTCGGAGCAATGATGGAGATCAATGACCTTGGTATCAAAGTTCCGGAACAGCTGTCTGTGATAGGATTTGATAACATGGATTTTGCAAGAGCTGTAGTACCAAGATTGACAATCGTGACACAGCCAACGGAAGAGATTGGACAAGCGGCAGCAAATCTGTTATTGAGTCATCTCGAAGATAAGGATGAAACATCAGATAAAACATCAGACAAAATAGAAACAACAGAGACAATCTGGCTGAAAACCGGATTCGTAGAAGGAGAATCAGTGGCGGACATTTCATAAAGAGGAGGAGACCATGGGAGAATATTTATTAGGAATAGATATCGGAACCAGTGCCTGCAAGATTGCAGTCTTTGCAAAAGACGGAACCGTCAAGGCAACCGGAACCGGTGATTATCAGGTTTATTACCCACATCCTGGATGGGCAGAACAGAATCCGGAAGAATGGTGGGAAGCAGTTTGCAATGCAATCCCAAAGGTGCTCGCAAAGGGAAATATTTCCCCGGAAGAGATCAAAGGAATCGGGATCGATGGGCAGAGCTGGTCTGCAATCGCAGTAGATAAAGACGGAAATGTACTTACGAATACCCCAATCTGGATGGACACAAGAGCCACAGATATCTGTGAAGAATTCAATGAAAAGATTGGGAAAGACAAGGTCTTCGAGCTTTGCGGCAACTCTTTGCAGCCGTCTTATACAACTGCAAAGATTATCTGGTATCAGAGAAACCTGCCGGAAGTCTATGCAAAGACTTATAAGATCCTTCAATCCAACAGTTACATTGTATACAAACTGACCGGTGTGATGACACAGGACCTTTCTCAGGGATATGGTCTTCACTGCTTCGATATGAGAACCGGAACCTGGAAGGAAGAGATGTGTCAGGCATTTGGATTTTCTTCTGAGTTATTGCCGGAAATCCATGCCTGTCATGAAGTGATCGGTGAGGTAAATGAGAAAGCTGCGAAAGAAAGCGGACTGGCGGAAGGAACACCGGTCGTGGCCGGAGGACTCGATGCAGCATGTGGAACTCTCGGCGCAGGAGTGATCCACAGCGGAGAGACACAGGAACAAGGTGGACAGGCAGGTGGAATGAGTATCTGTACCGACCAGTATCGTGCTGATGAGCGGTTGATTCTTGGATTTCATGTCGTGCCGGATTGCTGGCTCTTACAAGGCGGAACAACCGGAGGCGGCGGAGTGATGCGCTGGCTTGAGCGGGAGTTCGGAGCGTACGAAAGAGAAGAAGGAAAACGTCAGGGAAAAAGCTCACTGGATTTATTTAATGAAGAGGCGGCAGCAGTAGCACCGGGAAGTGACGGAGTGATCTTCCTCCCATATATGTCCGGTGAGAGAACTCCGATCTGGGATCCAAACGCAAAAGGTGTCTACTACGGATTAGATTTCAGTAAGACAAAAGGACATTTCATCCGTGCGGCAATGGAAGGAACAGCCTATGCATTGAAGCATAACCTTGATGTTGCGGAAGAAGCCGGAGCGAAAGTAGAAGTCCTGCGTGCGATGGGCGGATCAGCAAACTCCTTGTTGTGGACACAGATCAAGTCTGACATCACAGGAAAACCAATTGTTGTTCCATCCTCTGACACAGCAACAACACTCGGTGCAGTGATTCTTGCCGGAGTCGGAATCGGAATGTACAAAGACTTTGACGAGGCAGTGAAGCTTACTATTGAAGAGAAGCGTTCCCACGAACCGAATAATGAAAACAGAAAAGTTTACGATAAAAATTACGAAACATATATAGAACTTTATAAACAATTAAAGGAAACTATGGCGAAAAACCATGAATAAGAAATAAATTAACAAAAGATCAAAAAAGGAGGATCTTGAAAATGAAAGCAGCAGTTGTATGCGCCAACGAAGACGTACAGTATCTTGATTACGAAGAACCGACACCGGGACCGGGCGAAGTTAAGGTCAAAGTAAAATGTTCCGGTATCTGTGGATCTGATATTCCACGAGTACTTCATAACGGAGTTCATTTCTATCCAATCGTACTTGGACATGAGTTCTCAGGAGATGTTGTAGAAGTAGGTGAAGGTGTAACAAAGGTTAAGGTTGGAGATCACGTATCCGGTGCACCGTTGAAACCATGTATGAAATGTGATGACTGTCAGAACGGAAACTTCTCTCTGTGCAAACATTACAGCTTTATTGGTTCCAGAGAGCAGGGATCCAATGCCGATTATGTAGTGATCCCAGAGCAAAATGCAGTTGTATATGATCCAAGCATTCCGTATGAACAGGCGGCCATGTTTGAGCCTGCCACTGTAGCTATCCACGGTGTATTCCAGAATGATTATCAGGGCGGACAGTATGTTGCAGTACTCGGCGGCGGAACGATCGGAATGTTTACAATGCAGTGGTGCAAGATCTTCGGATCCAAGAAAGTTGTAGTTTTCGACATCAGTGATGAGAGACTTGAACTTGCGAAACGTCTTGGAGCTGACGAAGTTGTCAACACAACGAAAGAGAATTTTATGGAAGAGGCAATGGCGATCACAGGCGGCAAAGGATACGGATTTGTATTCGAGACAGCCGGACAGGTTCCGACTATGCATATGGCCTTTGAGCTTGCAGGAAACAAATCCCATGTATGCTTTATCGGAACACCGCATGTCAATCTTGAGTTCACACCGGCAATGTGGGAGAACATGAACCGTAAAGAGTTCAAACTGACAGGATCCTGGATGTCCTACAGCGCACCGTTCCCAGGCAAGGAGTGGGATCTGACAGCACATTACTTTGCGACAGGACAGCTGAAATTCGACAAAGGATTTATTTACAAAATGGTTCCGATGAGTCAGGCACAGGAAGCATTCCAGATGTTTAAGACACCGGGACTTGTACAGGGGAAAGTAATGCTTGTAAACGAAGATTAATCAGAGAGGGGGACAAGAGCTTTGATGTGTCAAAGCTCTGTACCGAATATGATACTTACAGTAACATTAAATGCAGCAATCGACAAAAGATATGTTGTGGAAGGCTATCAGGTCGGTGAAGTCAACCGTGTGAAAGAATGTGCGTATACGCCAGGCGGAAAAGGATTAAATGTATCCAAGCCGGCGTCTATCGCAGGAGCGGAAGTGGTCGCGACAGGATTTGTCGGAGGTCATGCAGGAAATTATATCGAAGATGCACTGAAACCATTTGGAATCAAGAGCGAATTCTATCATCTGGAAGAAGAGAGCCGATCCTGTATCAACATCTGGGATGAAGTCAATCACGTGCAGACAGAATTTCTTGAGCCGGGATTCACGGTATCTGAGGAAGAATTTAAGGGATTCGAAAAACATTTCACAGAACTGGTGAAGAAAGCAGATGTTGTTGCTATGTCAGGAAGTGTTCCAAAAGGACTTGACGGAACAGCTTATCAGCGTCTTGTAAGAATCTGCAAAGAGGCAGGAAAGAAAGTCATCCTTGATACAAGTGGAAAACTGCTTGAGATGGGAATCGAGGCAAAGCCGACGATGATCAAGCCAAACATTGATGAGATCCGTATGTTGACAGGAAAAAGCTGCGACAACTTCCAGGACATGGTAGATGCGGCAAAACAGATTCATGCAGATGGAGTCGAGATCGTAGCAGTGTCACTCGGTGGAGACGGTTCCTTTGTCGTATGTGACGACGGAATCTTTCGCGCACGTGTGCCGAAGATCGATGCGGTAAACACAGTAGGATGCGGAGATTCCATGATCGCCGGGTTCGCTCTTGGACTTAGCGAAGGACTTTCGGTTGAAGAGACATTGAAGAAAGCAAGTGCGATCTCAGCGGCAGCAGCACTCAGAGAAGAAACAGGATTCTTCGTAAAAGAAGATATGGAAAAGATCTATCCACAGGTGGAGATTGAGAAGATCGGTTAGATTAGATAAAAGGAGAGTTATCATGGGTGAATTTATTAATCCGGCAGATGTGCCAAAAGTAAAATTCTACACAGGTGATGAAGCACCATGTATCGGAATGGGAACCTTTGGTTCCGACAGATTTACAGCAGATCAGATTGCTGAAGCAGTAGACGGAGCAATCAAAAGCGGATACCGCATGTTCGATTGTGCCGCATGCTACGGAAATGAACAGGAGATCGGTAAAGTATTTAAAAATGCATTTGATGAGGGAATCGTAGAACGTAAAGATCTCTTTATTATGACAAAAGTATGGAACGATATGCACGAACATGTCGAAGAAGCTTGCAAGAAAAGTATCGCAGATCTCCAGTGTGATTATGTGGATATGTATTATATTCACTGGCCATTCCCGAATTACCATGCACCAAAATGCGATGTAGAGTCAAGAAATCCGGATTCTAAACCATTCAGTGTGGAAGAATTCATGAATACATACAGACAGTGTGAAAAACTCGTTGAAGACGGACTGACAAGATTCATCGGAATCTCCAATATGACAATTCCGAAACTTGAAGCAGTACTTCCATTGATGAAGATCAAACCGGTTGCCTGTGAGCTTGAGATTCATCCTTGCTTCCAGCAACAGGAACTTTACGATTACCTCGTAGCACACGATATCCAGCCGGTAGGTTACATGCCAATCGGTTCTCCGATGAGACCGGAGAGAGATATGTGTCCGGAAGATGTAGCAGATCTGCAGACTCCGGTTATGCAGGAGATTGCGAAGGCTCATAACTGTCACCCGGCGATCATTGCACTGAAATGGGCAAGACAGAGAGGCGAGATTGCAATTCCGTTCTCACTTCACAATTATGTAAGCAACTTAAAAGCAATGACAGAAGATCCGCTGACAGAAGAAGAGATGGCGAAGATCGCAACACTCGAAAAAGGAAACCGCCTTGTAAAAGGACAGGTGTTCTTGTGGCATGGAGCAAAAGACTGGCATGATCTCTGGGATGAAGATGGAGAAATCGTGACATTGTAAAAAATGAGATAAAATGATGTTGAGAGATACAGTTCTTGTAGGAAGTTGAGACTTTTACAGGAGCTGTATTTTAGTAGAAAAAAGGATCGAATTTTCTGTGTGAAATAAAAAAGTTGACATGCACACATTTTTATGATAATATATCGCTCGTAACATTTTTGTAATAAATGTAATAAAAATGAAAATAATGCATAGTATTAATAAAGAATAGCAATTAAATGGTAAAAATTATGCAACAAAATTGTTAGGAGGGTATATGAAATTTAATAAAAATAAAAGGATGTTTTTGGCGATGTATACAGCAATGATGAGTGCGGTCATGCTGACGGGATTTGCAAGTTCCACGGAAGCACAGGAGCAGAGTGCTGTAGAATCAGAAGCGTCAACGGAGCCATCTAATCAGGAAGAAACTTTAGATGACACGCAGTCTGCCGGGGATGTAGGTACTGATTGGTGTGTATCACAGGAAGTGATCGATGTGCAGTCAGGGATGATCGAGAATGTGAAGATCGCGGCAGTTGAAGCGAAGATTGCTTATGAAGCAAAGCTGGAAGAAGAGAGACGTGCGGCGGAAGAAGCAGAACGGATCGCCAGAGAGAAGGCAGAAGCAGAAGCGGCAGCAGAAGCAGAAGCGGCAGCAGCGGCACAGGCAGAAGCAGAGGCTGCACAGCAGGCAGAAAAAGAACTGCTGGCATCCCTGATCTTCTGTGAAGCGGGAAACCAGCCGTATGAAGGACAGGTTGCGGTTGGAGCGGTTGTAATGAACCGTATCAAGAGTTCCTCTTATCCGGATACGATGGAAGAAGTAATCTACCAGTCCGGTCAGTTCTCACCGGCAATGTCTGGATGGCTTGACCGCGTAAGAGCAAACCAGGGCTATACAGAAGCTGCGATGCAGGCGGCAGAAGATGCACTTGCAGGAAGCAATCCGATTGGAGATTGTCTGTATTTCAGTGTAGGCGGTTACGGAACACGGATCGGAGATCACTTATTTCATTAGAATGCCCCACTCACAGTATCTGATCAAACAGAGTTGATCAGATACTGTGGAATCCTTTTCCGATAATCTCACTTGTATTAGAGATCAGAATAAACGCCTTTGGATCAGTAATCTTGATGAAATTACGCAGGCGGACAGCCTGGGTACGGTTGAGCGCAGTCAGGACGATCGCTTTGTCCTGACCGGAATAAGCACCCGTTGCGTGAAAGACGCTGGCACTGCGATTCAGCTCATGAACGATGAAATCACAGATCGGTTCCGGGTCGTCACATACAACATTAAAATATTTGGACAAATTGAAGTTCTCGATAAAGGTGTCTACCATGAAAGAACGAATCGTAAGTCCGAGCAAAGAATATAATCCAGTTTTGATATCGAAGATAAAGAATCCGGCAATAGTGATCAACAGATCAGAAAGCATAAGAGCCGGTCCGATATTGAAGCTGGAATATTTTTTTAAAATCATAGCAATAATATCTGTACCGCCACTGGAACTGCCAATGTTGAACAAAATGGCAGAGCCAAGAGCAGGAAGTGCAATCGCAAAACAAAGCTCCAGCATCGGCTGGTCTGTCAAAGGAGCTTTCATCGGGCAGACGCGCTCCAGAAAAGAAAGCGTTACCGAGAGCAGAATACTGCAATAAGCTGTCTTAGCTGCGAATTTCTTACCAAGAACAATCATTCCGATCACCAGAAGCGTCATACTGGCAACAAAGTTGAAATCACCGGCTGTCATAAGTCCTGTCTTTGCAATAAGAACAGCAAGACCGGTGATACCGCCGAAGGTAAAGTTATTCGTGAACTTGAAAAAGTAGGTACCGATCGCCATGATCAGTGTGCTGACTGTCAGTAAAAGAAAATGTTTCCCCTTGTCTAACATAAATAAATTCCTCCCCAAAAGAAAAATGATAGCTTTTGTGTGCAACATCCAATCTAAAAATCTGTCACAAATGTTTGCACATATGATTGTAAGCGTTGAAAAGTGAAAAGTCAACGCATGAAGTTATTCCAAAAAGGAAATACTGAAATTAAGCAAAGTACGAAAAACAGCATACAAAAATAGAAAGAAAAGCAACGAAAAGGAGGTTTTGGAGTGTGGAACCAGAAGTTAGAAATAAGCTGGATCTTGCAATAGAAATCCGTGACGTTTATGCAAGAGAGATCCTTGATTTCGCCGGGAATCCGGCCATTGAAGTGGAAGTGCTGGCAGGAGGAGAAATCATAGGAAAAGCGTCTATGGCAGGGAAAAATTATAGTAAAAAAGAGCAGACAGAAAAGCAGCAGGTGCACATTGGAGAAAAAATTGAACTGCTTAACAGTCAGATCGCACCGGAAATAATCGGTGAAAATGTATTTGAACAAAGAAAGATTGATACAATTTTGAAAGAAAACGGAAATGAACAGACATCCTTTGCAATATCACTTGCAGTGGCGCGAGCAGCAGCGGCTGCAGAAAAGATTCCGCTTTACAGGTATCTTGGAGGCGTACGTGCGGTACATCCAAGTATGCCGCAGCTGATCAGAAAAGAAGAAATTGAGATAGAAAAGATAAAAGAAATTAAGATAGACGAGAGTACAGTTCTTACGAAACTGTTCGAAAGAATACTGAAAGAACAGAATGAAGGGAATAAAATGATTCTCAGTCAGGAAACAGCAGGAACAGAAGACAGCTTCCTGGTAGATCTTGCAGTTGCAGCAAATATTACGATGATCTTGGTTGAAAACAGAGAAAGCGCTTATTATACAGTACTGAACAATCGATTGTTACAACTGGAAGAGAAGATCAGTGGATGAGGCAATCTCAAGAGATCAGGGAGAAATAAATAATGGGAGCATAGCTCCCAATTATTTAGCGACTTTATTTTACACTCTCTAAATACATTTCTGTCAGTTCAACAGCATCTGCAATACACTGAGAACATGGGACAACTTTCCCCTTTCCAGAGACTCCCTTTAGGTCACGACAATAATAGGTTCCGTTCTTTTGGCGGAATTTTTCTGCAAATTCTTTTGTTTTCTTATAGGTATCTGCTTTTGTAGCTTTTCCATTTTCAAGATTTCCAATGCTGTTGTCCATTCCGATAACCATCATCATTCCGGTTACAGCTCCGCACATGTCCATCATGCCCATGCCAAATCCGAATCCCTCAGAGATTTTAAACATTGTTTCCTGGTCTACACCAAATTCCTCACAGAAAGAACAGGCTACAGCCTGTGCACAGTTATATCCTTTATCATGAAATGCCATTGCCTGCTCAACTTTTTTGCTCATCTTCAAATTCATCCTCTTTCTTTTTATTTTCAACTTTCTTTTCGTCTTTATTCAAACCAAATAACTCACTTACAGTCATAGGTTTAGTTGGTTTGTTTCTATAGACTATATTATAATCCTTTTTTTGATTTCTTTGTACAAATGGATTTTTATTATCATTACGTTTTGGTTCTTGCTTTTTCTCTTTATTTCCCTCTTCCTCGATAATCACTTCTCTTCTAATTATTACTGGATTATCTTTCTTTTGTGAATTTTCTTTTTTAGGCTTTTTCTCCTCTTTTGGTTTTACATCTGTTACACCTTTTCTTTGATATTTAGCTTTTAAATTTTTAACATCATCATCAGAAATAACACTTAAATGGCTTTTTATATTTATACCCATCTCTTTTGCTTGTTCTAGTAACTCTTTACTAGATACATCCATTTCTTTTGCTAGTTCATATAATTTCATTTTACCCAATAATCTCACCTCCATTTATAAAATTTCTTAAATTCTCGTATATACTTTCATCAATTTCCATCTCAAAAGTTCTAGAAATTCTTTTATTTTTTATAGCTTTATTTAGACATTCTTCAGATTTACAAAGGTAAATTCCTCTTCCATCTTTCTTTCCTGTTAAATCTATACTGATTTGCCCATCTTTATTTTTTACAACTCTTATCAAGTCTTTTTTGTCTTTTTTGCTATTACAACCTATACAAGTTCTTTGTGGTATTTTTTTCAAATTAAATCTTCTCCTTTTTAATCTCTCTTTTGATTTTATATTCTTTAGAATTGCTTTCTATTCTTCATTATTCTCTATTTCTTCTGAAGAATCTTCTTTTTTACTACTTTCCTCTTTATTTTCTGAATTTGCCTGTTCTTGTAACATTTGTCTAAATTGACTTTCAGATTTTATATCAATTTTCCAATTAGTAAGTCTTGCTGCAAGTCTTGCATTTTGACCAGCTTTTCCTATTGCTAAAGATAATTGGTCATCTGGAACTATTACTTGAGCAAATTTTTCATCTTCTTTACTATCAACTGCCATTATTTTTGCAGGAAGAAGTGCTGCTGCTATATATATTGAAATATCTGGGTTCCATTCTATAACATCAATTTTTTCTCCATGTAATTCATTTATTACATTTTGAATACGT
>ENA-OPCV01001891-OPCV01001891.1-human-gut-metagenome-genome-assembly--contig:-NODE-1891-length-14244-cov-5.335048_pt1 | contig 14244 bp, 10 predicted proteins | sample MGYA00241257_ERZ501494 | MGnify/ENA primary metagenome ERZ501494 (study PRJEB25962, sample SAMEA2042618) | human gut metagenome | biome: human gut; feature: human-associated habitat; material: faeces...
ATGTGTATCGCATGCTCCGGGAGTTCGTGGATTTTGCCAATGTATTCAACTAACTTTCAATTTACCATACTTTTAGTACACACGGATAATGCCGGAGATTTCCCTCACGACGGACATTCCCTCCATGATACGGATGGCATCATTAAAATGTCTCTCTTTTACGAGATCGGTGATGACCACGATCTCAGCAATGCCGTCGTGGCTGCGCTTCTGTACCATCTGGGCGATGCTGACATCGTTGTTGCCAAGGACTCCTGCGATATTTGCCAGGGCTCCGGCACGGTTCTCCACCTGAAGCCGCAGGAAGAATCGGCTCTTCGTATCCTCTACATCCAGTACAGGAAGCTTCTTATGGCTGTCGCTGCCAATCTTGCCGCAGCTTCCATGGATAATATTACGCATCACATCAATGACATCTCCCAGTACCGCACTGGCGGTAGGCATCTGTCCGGCGCCCCGTCCCATGAACATGGCATCATCACAAGCCTGACCATGAACAAATACGGCATTGAAGGAATCTCTGACCGTGGCAAGAGGATGGCTGTCCGGGATCAATGTGGGATGTACTTTTACTTCAATTCCTTTACCTGTAAGCTTTGTAATACCCAACAGTTTAATCACATAGCCGAATTCTTTTGCATACCGGATATCCTCTGCTGTAATCTTCGTGATGCCTTCCGTATAAACCTGAGGGAACGTCACGCGGGAGCTGAAAGCGATGGATGCCATAATGGCGATCTTGCGTCCCGCATCATAGCCTTCCACGTCCGCTGTGGGATCTGCTTCCGCATAGCCCAGTCTCGTAGCCATATCCAGAGCTTCCTGATAGCCCATACCTTCCTCGGACATTTTGGTCAAAATATAGTTTGTCGTACCGTTGACGATTCCCATGATCTCCGTCAATTGACTTCCCGCCAGACTCTGACGCAAAGGTCGAATAATGGGAATGGCTCCTGCTACAGCTGCCTCGAACTGTAAGTCACATTTATTCTCCGTGGCAATCTCAAACAGCGGATCCCCATACTCCGCCAGCAGATCCTTGTTGGCGGTGACCACCTGCTTTCCGACCTTCATGGCTTCTTCCACATAAGTTCTGGCCGGTTCTATACCACCCATGACTTCAATAACGATCTGGATTTCGGGGTCTTCCAGAATTTCCTGCCAGCTATCTGTGAACAACTCCTGTGGGATTCCTTCTCTTACCTTTCCGGGATTGCGCACCAGAATCTTTTTAATCTCCAGATGTGCTCCTGTCTTCAAGCAGATATCCTCTTCCTGCATCCCTGCCAGCTTGTACACACCGCTTCCCACGGTTCCTGCTCCCAATAATGCTGCATATATCTTACGGTTCTCGCCCATGATTTCTCCTCTCATTGTGCCGTAACACCTGACGATTTCTTCTGTTTCCAAATATCTTTCTGTATCTTTGCAATTTCCAAAAATAACTATGTCTCATTATAACAAAAAACATTTATAACGCAACAAAAACCGTCCTTATCAGACGGTTTTGTCAATTTTTTATATCGAAACAGCTATTCTTATTCCAATGTGCTTACCCCAGTGCCTTCTCCAATTCCTCAATCACGATCTTCAATGCTTTGATTCTGGCATATTTTTTATCTACGGATTCTAAAATATGCCAGGGCGCATATTCCGTGCTGGTCTTTTGGAGCATTTCGTTCACAGCGTCTTCGTACTGGTCCCATTTGTCGCGGTTACGCCAGTCTTCGTCCGTGATCTTCCACTGCTTCTCCGGGGTATTCTGCCGCTCTGTGAAACGTTCCAGCTGGGTATCCTTGTCGATCTGCACCCAGAACTTGATGATCACCGCGCCCCACTGGGACAATTCCTTCTCGAACTCGTTGATCTCGTTATAAGCCCGTTGCCAGTCGTTGGTACTACAGAAGCCTTCCAGCCGTTCTACCATGACGCGTCCGTACCAGGTACGATCAAAAATGGCAATATGTCCGGTCTTAGGAAGTCTCGTCCAGAATCGCCAAAGATAATGTCTCGCTTTCTCGTGTGGTTCCGGGCTGGCGATGGGGTGTACCTCGTATCCTCTGGGATCCAGTGCTCCCGCGATTCGCTTGATATTGCCGCCCTTGCCTGCGGCATCCCAGCCTTCGTAGGCGATGACTACCGGAATCTTTTTCCGATACAGGCGGTAATGCAGGGCATTCAGCTTCTTCTGCAGATGACGCAGTTCTTTCTTGTATTCTTCCTCGGAGATTTCCTTGTCCAGTTCCACCTCGGACAGCTTCGGCATCTTCACCAGCGGGAATACATTCTGCAAAATGGGCACAGCAAGGCTCTCATTCTGCATAGCCACATGGATACCGCTGCATAATGTCTCCAGCACTTGCAATTCCGCCCATTTTTTGTCCCCGGAATCTATGATGTACCAGGGAGCTACGGAAGCGTTAGTATCTGTGAGGTATTTGTCGTAGACTTCCTCACATTTGTCATAATGCTTGTTCTGCCACCAGTCGTTCTCGCCCACACGCCATGCGGTGTCCTTGTTGCCTTCCAACTCCTCCAGGCGCTTTTTCTGTTCCTTTTTCCCGATCTGGAAAAAGAGCTTCAGCACCAGATAACCGTTGTCCGTCAGCTGTCGTTCGAAACGCTTGATGCTCTCAATACGCTCCGCATACTGCTTATCCGACAGTTCGCCCCGAAGTCTTCCCTTCGTCACCTCATCCATCCAGCCGGAATCCAGGAATTCGAACTTGCCGGCTTCCGGAATTTTCACAAAATACCGATACAGGAAGGGCTTCCGCTTCTCTTCCTCTGTCGGTGCGGACATGGAAGCCACCTTGAAGAATCTGGGATCGATATTTTTAATAATTCCACCGATGGTACTGCCCTTGCCTGCCGCACCCCAGCCCTCGATCAGCACCAGCACCGGGAGCTTATGCTCCTTGATCTGCATCTGGAGTCTTAAAAGCTCCTCCTGCGCTGCATCCAGTCGTTTGTCCAGTTCCTCTTTGTCCGGCTTTGCCGCCGGGATCCACTGTTTCAGCATACTGTAACCACCCTTTCCAGAAATCCTCATTGTACAAAACTTATATAAGTCTAGTGTATACCATTTTTGAAAAATATAAAAGCAATTGGGAAATTTATTTACAGATATTATTTTTCCATCCGTTCTCTGATATTATTGTAGATTTCCCGGGTCTTCGCATCATCTGCACCGTTTAGAATAACGGTGCTCCCCTCTACTTCCATGACTACATAAGTATCACAGTCGTTATGAGTATAGCGGATGTAATCTGCGTGAATTTCATCGCGAAAATGTCCCATGGAATATTTCAGGTTGCCAAAACCGTTCGTCCGGATTGTATTCGTATCCCGAAACATATTCTCCTCGCAAGCAATGCTGTCGATAGCGTCATATTTCACTGTGTAATCCTGCCAGCCCTCCGCCTGAACAGTAAATTCATTTTCTCCGTAACAGATCTCGATTTTTCCCGTATATAACGTCCATACCGTAAATAGCACACACGCGAGCATTATAAACACATAGACCGCAACCACTTTATGGTTGTAGTGTACTGCCAGCCCTTTTCCGGTGCGCAACTTCTTTCTATAATAGAGATAAGAATACAGGATGCTGCCAAAAGCTGCTGCCATGATAGCGACAATAAACAGAAATAATGCAGCCATACTGTCACTGAACAGTCCACAGATCATGCTCAACAGTCCTGCTGCCACCCATATTTTTCCACTGAAGCGGTGCGTGGCATTCCAGTTCTCCTCATCCTGCAATGTCCATACGACGCGGATGCCGATGGTGCGGTTTGGTTTCACCTTGGGCAGATAATTGCCCACAATAACAAATAGCAATCCCATTCCGACATACAAAATTGCCATGAGCAGATTCTCTTTCGTTACACCCATATCAATCCATCTGGCGATACCGTTATAGAGCAATGTCATTCCCGGCACGATCCACGTAACCATTCTTATGACCTTGTCACTCTGCTGCCTATTTCTGTTGTCGTAAAAAGTTACTGCAATTGCTATCACATAAGTCACTGCAAAAGTGCCGTTTACCCACAGACTGTTCTCACAGGTATATCCCAATATCATTCCCATGCACATAACAAATGCCGAGCAGATCAGCCTGCCTTTATTTTTCTGTATCATTTCCTTCATTATCCGATGCTCCTTTCAAATCTGTGATCCATAACATGATTTCTTCCAGCACGGAAGCATTCAGTTCATAATAAATAAACTTTCCTTCCCGCTTGTCCCGGATCAGATCTGCCTCCTTTAGCACCGACAAATGCCTCGATATGGAAGCCCCCGTCACCGGAAAATGTTCGCAGATCTCTCCTGCCGACAATCGACCGTTTTTCAGAAGATTTAGTATTTCACGCCTTATAGGGTCTGCCAACGCTTTCAATGTATCCTGTATTCCCAAAAATGAATCACATCCTTTCATCCAAGCGTTTAACATTTAACCTAATTGTTAAATGTATTGTATCATGTGGATTATTTAATGTCAACAGCTTCACAGATCAAGGCAGATACTTATTCCTGCGTATGGATACATCTGTACATAAAAATCCCTCCGTCTTATGACGAAGGGATCTCATTCTTCTCTATACTTCCGTACTGTCTTCCGGCAGTCCTTTTAAGAACGCCACAGCCACCGGCAATGACAAAACCGCAGATAAAATATCGGACACCGGCTGTGACCACTGGATGCCCCGAATTCCCCAGAACGCCGTCAGGATCAGCAGTGCCGGAATGTAGATGGTGCCACTTCGGAAGGAGGCTAAGATCGTCGCCCTGCCGCCCTTTCCAATGGACTGAAACAGCATGTTGCCGCAGATACATACCGGAATAAACGGAAGCGTCAGGCACTGGATCTGCAACGCATAAAAAGCAATCTCATAGGCATCCATATCCGTAAGGAATTGCAGCAACAGCTCTCTGCGGAACACATACACCACACCTGCGAACACTGCCATGGTTACCAGGCTGGCGCACAGGGTGAACCAGAACGCTTTCCTTACACGGGAATACTTCTTTGCCCCATAATTGAAGGAGGATACCGGCTGGAAGCCCTGACCGATACCCAGGGCCACACTGAATACGAAATTGAAAATACGGGATACCACGCTCATGGCAGCAATGGCAATATCCCCGTAGACTGCCGCCTGCGCATTCAGCACCATGGTTGACACGCTGGCCAGTCCCTGCCGCATCATACTGGGGAAGCCTGCTGTAAGAATGTTCTTATGTACCGCAAATTCCCATGTAAAATATTTCGGTGCCAGGCTGCTCTGGGTCTTTCCACGTAGGAAAAAGAATAACAGGATTCCAAAGGATACGTACTGGGAGATCATAGTGGAAAGTGCCGCTCCCCGGATACCAAGATTTAACCCCCACATAAGAATGGCATCTCCCGCCATATTTAAGATACCGCCGGAGACCAGTCCTACCATCGCCAGATTGGCATAGCCTTCATACCGGAGCACATTGTTCATCACACAGCTGGATGCCATTGCCGGTGCCGACACCAGAATATAGAAAGCATAGATTCTCGCATAGGGAAGGATGGTCTCCGTACTTCCAAGCAATCTGCACAATCCGTTCAGATCCACAATACCGATCACCGCGATCAACACTCCGGCTCCCACCGCCAGATAAAATCCCGTTGCGGAAAAAGCTTTCGCCCGCTCCTTTTCATGAGCTCCTAACAACCGGCTGATATTGCTTCCGGCGCCATGACCGAACATGAATCCGAACGCCTGAATAATTGCCATCAAGCCAAACACCACGCCTACCGCTCCGGTAGCACTGGTGCCTAACTGGCTTACGAACCAGGTATCCACCATATTATACAGATTCGTGATCAACATGCTGATGGTAGTGGGCAGTCCCAGTTCCAGGACCAACCGTGCTACCGGTTCCTCGGTGAGCCGTTTATACTGTTTCTCCTCTTTTGACAATGTTGTATCACTCATATCACATAGCTCCTATATCATTACCACAGTTTCCATTCGGTTCTCTCTATGGTTTTACACTATTCTATGCCACAGTAATCCGCAGGCTGCTTCTGCCCGGTTTGAAATCATAATCCGTACCCATTCATCGTATCGCCAAAATAGCGTCTGCCCTACCGGCACGACGCTATTATAGATGATTCTCTTTGAAAATGGAAGCCCTTTCAGCTGTTTTTTACTTAAATTTTATGTTCAGCATCACAGTTTCTCACTGAAATAGCTCTTATAGCCCTCACCGAAGATCTCCGTGGCACTGGTGACGATCATAAATGCCAGGGGATCCTCTTCCTTTACGATCTCTTCCGCCTTGGGAGAAATGTTTTTCTTCATGGCGCACATGATGACGCTCTTCTCCTTGCCGCTGTAAGCACCACTGCCCTGTACATAAGTCACACCAATATCCAGCTCCTCCAAAAGTCTCCCTGCAATCTTCTCTGCATGGTCGCTGATAATATAGATCAGCTTCGCCTCATCACGACCGTACAATACCACATCCAGCACCACTGATGTGATAATGACCACAATACCGGCATACAGTGCCTTGTCAATGTTCCGGAATACAAACGCCGATGCTATGACGATAACCACATCTGTCAGGAAAAACAATGCTCCCGTCTTGAGGTACGGGAACTTTAGTCGCAGCAGCTTGATAATAATATCTGTTCCTCCCGTAGTGGATCCGGCCTTGAACACCCAGCCCATGGATACTGCCATCAGGGCACTTCCGGCCAGAGAGGCAAGTAATGGATCTGTGGTCACTGCTCCTACCGGTGTCAGCAGGTTTGTAAACAGTGATGTCATTGCCGTACAATAGATCGTCGACAAAATAAACCGCAATCCGAATTTCCAGATACCGATCAGTAGGATCGGTATGTTGATGAGTAACATCCAGGTACCTGTCTCAATTCCGAACAAACGGTTTAAAATAATGGCAATACCGGTGATACCCCCGGGTGCCAGAGAGTTCGGATCCAAAAACATGCTGACGGATACCGCATAGACAAAAGAAGCCACCGTGATCATTACATAATCCCGGAACATCTGCAGTGGTGTCTTTTTATCCAGTCTCTGTATTTCCAGTTCTTTTTCAGTCTTTTTCGCCATATTTCTCTCCATTTCCACACATAAAAGCCGCATACCTATAATATGCGGCTTTTATCAGTGATGCATTCACTTCTTTTCTAAGAAACTATGCAGCGGCATCTGCATGACTCTGCACAATTATATATTTGCTCTGACCACCTTGGGCTGATAGCCTTCTTTTTCCAGAGCGGCAATGATCTCATTCTTATGCTCGGTACCGAAAGCTTCCAGTGTGATACGCAGTTCCACGGCAGCGCTGCGGTTGATGGATACAAACTGGTTGTGCTCCAGCTTGATGACATTACCGTTAACGCCGGCAATGATACCGGATACTCTGCACAGCTCACCGGGCTTGTCGGGAAGCAATACGGATACGGTGAAGATACGGTCTCTTAAGATCAGACCCTGCTGTACTACGGAGGACATGGTGATGACATCCATATTACCGCCGCTCAAGATAGATACAATACGCTTATCCTTCACATTTAACTGCTTTAAGGCTGCCACGGTCAGCAGTCCGGAATTCTCCACGATCATCTTGTGGTTCTCCACCATATCCAGGAAGGCTACTACCAGATCCTCGTCCTCCACAGTGATCACGTCGTCCAGATTCTTCTGTAAGTACGGGAAAATCTTACTTCCGGGAGTCTTAACCGCAGTACCGTCTGCAATGGTGTTGACCTTTGGCAGGGTGGTTACCTTGCCGTTCTTTAAGGATACCTGCATGCAGTTAGCTCCCGCAGGTTCCACACCGATGACCTTGATCTTCGGGTTCAGCAGTTTTGCCAGTGTGGAGACACCGGTTGCCAGTCCGCCGCCACCAATAGGAACTAAAATGTAGTCTACCAGGGGAAGCTCTTTGAATATCTCCATGGCAATGGTCCCCTGACCGGTTGCCACAGTCAGATCATCAAACGGATGAATGAAGGTATATCCGTGCTCTTCTGCCAGTTCATATGCTTTTGCACATGCCTCATCATAGACATCACCGTGCAGTACTACCTCTGCACCGTACCCTCTGGTACGGTTTACCTTGATCAAAGGTGTGGTGGTGGGCATTACGATGGTTGCCTTGCTGCCGTAGCATTTTGCTGCATAAGCAACGCCCTGGGCATGGTTGCCCGCTGAGGCGGTAATCAGTCCCTTGGCACGCTCTTCATCGGTCAGTGTGCTCATTTTGTAATAAGCGCCTCTTAACTTGTAGGCTCCGGTAAACTGTAAGTTCTCGGGCTTTAAGTATACACGGTTGCCGGTCTGGGCGCTGAAATAATCACTGTATACCAGCTTGGTCTCTAACGTTACCTTTTTTACGATTTCACTTGCTTCTTCAAATTTCTCTAAAGTCAACATTTCTTCCTGCATTTTTCTTCCCATGCCTTTCTGTCACACTTTCCTTGGTCTGTCGGTTATTCCTCCTGCGTATCCGTCTGTTGCTCGTCCTCGGGCAGATGCAGTTCTCCGATATCCTCCATATTCACATCAAACAATGCGTTTACAAATTCCTCAGAATTGAATTTCTGGAGATCCTCAATGGTCTCCCCCACACCGATGTATTTTACCGGAACCTTCAGTTCGGACTGGATTGCCACCGCAATACCACCCTTCGCCGTTCCGTCCATCTTCGTCAGAATGATGCCTGTGAGATCTGCCACCTCACCGAATTCTCTCGCCTGTACCAGCGCATTCTGTCCGGTGGTACCATCCAGTACGATCAGGTTCTCTCTGTGGGCATTCGGGAACTCCTTGTCAATGATGCGGTTCATCTTGCGAAGTTCTTCCATCAGGTTCTTCTTATTATGCAGTCTGCCGGCAGTATCAATCAGAAGCACATCCACGCCTCTTGCTTTCGCTGCATTCACGGCATCAAACACCACACTGGCGGGATCCGCGCCCTCTTTTCCGCCGATCATGGGCACATCCGCTCTGGATGCCCATTCTGCCAGCTGATCTCCCGCTGCGGCACGGAAAGTATCCGCTGCGGCGATAAGGACTTTTCTGCCCTCATCCTTTAATTTACCTGCCAGCTTGCCCACGGATGTGGTCTTGCCCACACCGTTGACACCAATGACCATGATCACGGACTGTTCCTTCTCGAAATCATAGGCGGTCTCATCCACCTGCATCTGCTCCTTAATACTTTCGATCAGAAGCTGTTTGCATTCGGAAGGCTCCTTGATATGCTTTTCTTTTACCTGCTGTTTTAATCTCTCTACAATGGCAGTGGTGGCATTGACACCGATATCTCCCATAATCAGGATTTCTTCCAGTTCTTCGTAGAAATCATCATCAATGGCGGAAAAACCGCTGAAGACTGAATCGATTCCCCGGACAATGTTATCACGGGTCTTGGTCAGTCCTTCTTTCAGCCTCGCAAAAAAGCCTTTCTTTTCCTCACTCATCCCATTTCCTCCAATCAGCATTCTATCCAGAAAAACGCTTGCGTTTTTCTTGTATGAAACTTAGAACTTCTTCACGATTTTCATACTAATCGTCCAGGTCCTTGTCAATGAGGTTGACGCTGACTAAGGTAGATACGCCCTTCTCCTGCATGGTGATACCATACAATCTATCCACCTGTTCCATAGTACCTCGTCTGTGGGTAATGACAATGAACTGGGTGTTCTTGGTCAGCTTATGTAAATACTTTGCAAAACGTCCTACATTGGAGTCATCCAGTGCGGCCTCGATCTCGTCTAACAGACAGAACGGAGACGGCTTCAGGTTCTGAATTGCGAACAGTAGGGATATGGCGGATAAAGCCTTCTCTCCACCGGAGAGCTGCATCATGTTCTGCAGCTTTTTTCCGGGGGGCTGTGCGATGATGCGGATGCCTGCCTCCAGAATATCCTCATCCTCCATCAGTTCCAGTGTTCCCTTACCACCACCGAAGAGTTCCTTGAATACCTTATCGAACTCTCTGCTGATCTCTGCGAATTTCTCCGTGAACTGTTTGCGCATGGCGGTATCCAGTTCTTCGATGATGCCTTCCAGCGTCTTCTCCGCTTCCACCAGATCATCATGCTGAGTCTTCATGAAAGTATAGCGCTCCATCAGGTTCTTGTAATCCTCAATGGCGTTGACATTGACATTGCCAAGCTTGCGGATCTCGTCTTTCAGACCGCTGATCTCGCGTTTCATAGCTGGCAGATCATTCATCTCTTCGTTGCGGAGTCCTGCCGCATCGCTTAAGGTGATCTCATACTCATCCCACATGTAATTGATCTGACCTTCAATGCCGTCCTCCAACTTTTTCTTCTGTTCGCCCAGACGATAGACTTCCTTATCCAGAGCATTCATGCGTTCTGACATTTCTTCTCTGCTGCGGAAGAAATCTTTCTGTTTTGCAGACAGTTCTTCCTTTTTCGCAAGGTCTTCGTCCAGCTTCTTCCTGGAAGCATCCTGATTCTCATGAGAAGCAGCAATGGTCTTCTCAATCTCCAGGATATTGTTCTTCTTGCGTTCCACTTCCTGCGCATTTTCCGTCAGAGCCTCTAAAATCTCATTAAGCTCTGCCTGTGCACGTTCCAGCTCGCCGCCTATACGATCCACATTTGCCTGCTTGTAATCCAGCGCCTGACGCATCTTCTCGACTTTTACTTCCCATTCTCCTGCGTGGGCGGAAGCTTCGCTCTCTTCCAGTCTGCAGCTCTCCAATTCTTTTTGGAAGCCCAGGATCTGTTCCTGCGTCGTCTTCTCCAGTTCTTCGCTGGCAGCCAGTTCCTGCGTAATGGATTCCTTGCCGGAACGGATCTCGAAGATCCTGGTCTCGATTTCCTGCTCCTCCAGCTTCAGAGACTGTGCACTCTCTGCCTCTTCTTCCATACGCTCTCTTGCCTGGGAGATGTTCAATCTTGCGGTATTCTGCTCAATGGACTTGCGCTGCATCTCGGTCTTCAGCGCTTCCAGATCCATACGAAGTTTATTTCTCTTACTCTTGGTGTCTTCGATCTTCTGATTGTAGGTTTTGATATCCTCAGAGAGCTTTTTCACCTTTTTCTCCAGTTCGTCCATCTCACGACGTCTTCCCAGGAGATTGCTGTTGTTTTTAAAAGCGCCGCCGCTGATGGCACCACCGGGAACTAAAAGTTCGCCTTCCAGGGTGACCATACGGATGCCGTAATCGAATTTTCTAGCGATCTTCACAGCATTGTCCACATTGTCTACCACAACGATACGTCCCAGCATAGCCTTCGCCACATTGCGGTATTCTTCTTCTGTGCCTACCAGTTCGTCTGCCATACCGATGACACCTTTTTCCTTAAGTGCCTCCGGATTCTTGAATTCCTGGGGCTTGGTAATACTGGTCAGAGGCAGGAATGTGGCTCTTCCAAGACGGTTCTGCTTTAAGAAGCCGATCATATGCTTAGCAGTCTCTTCGTTATCCGTTACGATATTTTGGATATTGCCGCCCAGCGCAGTCTCAATAGCGGTCTCATATTTTGCCTCCACCTGAATGATGTCCGCTACGACACCGATGATGCCCTTTTCTTTTTCCTTCTGCTCCATGACTTTTTTGACGCTGCCGCCGTAACCGTCATAGCGTTCAGTAATATTGGTCAGGGCCTCTAGCTTGGACTGCTCCTGATGGAAACGGTTCTGTGTCTCCCGCAGCTTCGCATCCAGTCCGGTGAGATTTTCACGGATATTGCCAAGCTCCAGTTCGGATGCCGCTTCCTGTTCCGTCATCTGACGCAGTTCCTCAGTCACGGTCTCAAAAGTCTCTTCCAGCTTCTTCACCGTTTCTTCTCTGGCTACCTCATCGGATTTGGCACGTAACAGTCTGGAATTTAACTCTGCCTTGCGGATATTGATCTGCTCCATCATGGTATCGAAACGGCCCATCTTGGATTTGATAGTAGCTCTCTGGTTCAGTTCTCCAATAATGGTATTTTTCCCGGCTTCGATATTATTGTTGAGCTCGGTGATCTTATTCTGGATGGCTTCCAGATCAGCCTTCGCTTTCGCCGCAGCTTCTGCAATCTCCTGCACCTGGGTATCGGTATCCTTTTTATCGGTTAAGATATCCTGCTTTTCCTGCTCTTTGCCGGCAATCTCCTCTTCCAGGGCTGCCTTACGGTTGTTCAGATGGTTCTCACTGCCGTGGGCAGAATTGATCTGCTCCTTTAAGACATTGATCTCACCCTCTAACTTACCGCGCATCAGACCGGTATCCGTCAGTTGTTCCCTGGCGGCTTCGATAGCGGTATCCAGACTCTCAATCTCCTGCTGGATCCGTTCGTATTCTTCCTTGATACCCTCATATTTTTCACCGGTCTCAACAAGTTCCGTGCTTGCCAGATTGTATTTTTCTTCTGCGGAAGCAAGCTGTTCTCTCAGTCTCTTATTTTCCAATAAGAACACGTTGATATCTAGGGATTTCAACTCTTCCTTTTTCCTCAGATAAACCTTTGCCACCTCGGACTGCTTCTCCAGAGGTCCTACCTGTTTTTCCAGTTCGGACAGAATATCATTCACACGCACCAGATTCTGTTTTTCGTTCTCCAGCTTTGTCTGGGCCGCTGCTTTCCTGCGTTTGAATTTCACGATACCGGCAGCCTCATCGAACAGTTCACGACGTTCCTCGGGCTTACCGCTTAAGATCTTGTCGATCTGGCCCTGTCCGATAATGGAATAGCCCTCCTTACCGATACCGGTATCATAGAACAGCTCATTGACATCCTTTAATCTGCAGGGAGTACCATTGATCAGATATTCACTTTCTCCGGAACGGTAGATCCGTCTCGCCACTGTAACTTCGTCATAGTCGATCGCCAGCTGGTGATCGCTGTTGTCCAGAGTAATGGCAACATAGGCGTAGCTCAACGGTTTTCTGGTCTCTGTTCCCGAGAAAATAACATCCTGCATGCTGGCACCACGCAGCTGTTTGATGCGTTGTTCTCCCAGCACCCATCTTACCGCGTCCGCAACGTTACTCTTACCGCTGCCGTTAGGTCCTACGATACCGGTGATTCCGTTGTGGAACTGAAATACGATCTTATTGGCAAATGATTTGAACCCGTGGATCTCAATACTTTTTAAATACATATCCTCTATCCCTCAATAGCAGAAGCGCCTCATAGGCTGCCTGCTGTTCTGCCGCTTTTTTTGTTCTTCCCTGCCCACGGCCAAGGCATTCTCCCTCCATGTCGATCTCTACCACGAAGGTTTTGTCGTGTTCCGGTCCGCTCTCCTCTAACAGCCGGTACTCAAACTCTTTTTTGAGTTTTCCTTGGATCAATTCCTGGAGATTGCTCTTACTGTCGTAGAAGAGACGCTTGTCCTCTAAATCCGACAGAATAAAGCGGTCAATAAAAGCCTTGGCAGGCTGCATGCCACCATCCAGATAAATGGCACCGATCATAGCTTCCATACCGTCAGAGGTGATGCTGTCTCTGCGTCTGCCACCGGTATTCTCTTCGCCTTTACCCAAAAGCATAAACTGTCCCAGCTCCAGGTCTCTGGCACAGAATGCCAGGGAAGGCTCGCACACCATGGAGGCGCGCATCTTGGTCAGCTCGCCCTCCGGAACATCCGGGTGTTCCCGAAACAGGAAATCACTGGATACCAGTTCCAGTACGGCATCTCCTAAGAATTCGATACGCTCGTAGTTCTCTGTTTTGTTGATCTTTTGTTCATTGGTATAGGAGCTGTGGGTCAGAGCCTGCTTCAGCAATGCTTTGTTGTGAAAGCAATAGCCGATGCGCTGCTCCAGCACGTCCATTGTATAACCATCCAACATTTTTTTGTCCTCACAAATATACTGCCGTAGCCCCAATCAGAGTAAGAAACGCGACACGCTCTCGCTCTGTCGCAGAGCGTAGCGGTACATAAGCGAGGAAAGTACCCTCGCTAAGTACCGACGTCTGCTTACGGCCTGCTTATTCTTATACCCAGCCGGGGCTACTGATTTCTTGAAAAATTTCATGGGTCTATAGAGAAAAATTTGCTTTCCAGATACTCAATTTCTTCAAAATGAGTATCTCAGAGCCAGTTTTTTCCCTATAGACCCATATTCAGCTTTTTATGTGTTATTTGCAGCAAATTTAGTATCTCACAACTCAGTTTTTTTGCATAGACCCAAAAACACAGAATGCCCACGGTGGACGGAATGTCATGCCGCGATGTCTGTCGGAGGGTGTTGATATTT
>ENA-OPCV01001900-OPCV01001900.1-human-gut-metagenome-genome-assembly--contig:-NODE-1900-length-14207-cov-2.361433_pt1 | contig 14207 bp, 11 predicted proteins | sample MGYA00241257_ERZ501494 | MGnify/ENA primary metagenome ERZ501494 (study PRJEB25962, sample SAMEA2042618) | human gut metagenome | biome: human gut; feature: human-associated habitat; material: faeces...
CGCCGTGCGCGGCGCAAAGTCTGCGACGCTTTTCGGTGCGTGATAAGGGTCTCTGCTTCTATTTTGCGTTTTTAGCGCTGTTTTGCGCGGGGCGCAAAATGCGCGTCGGGGTACCTGAGCTGTTTTGCGCCGGAGGCGCAAAATGCGCGGCGGGGGTGCGTTAGCTGTTTCGTGCGGAGCACGAAATGCGCGTGGGGGACGTTGGCTTATTTCGAGCCGAAGGCTCGAAATAAGCCAACACTGAATTTAGGCTGAAGTAAAACGGCCCTCTTTGAGGGCCGTTTTCGTTTTGCAAGTTTGCTGTCATTTTAGTGCGATAAAGTGCAATTTTTTGCACGAACGGATGCTTCGAATGTTTCAAATGTATGGAATATTTGGAGAAGTTAGACAAATGTTTTTCGCTGTTTTTGTCTGTTTTGCACACATTTGTACAACAAAGTTCAGCTACCTTTTTCCCGAAAAGGGGAAGACAAAAAAATACGCCATGATATAATGATTCTGCAATGACGGGGCGCGAGCTCCGAACAATACGATCACATTTTCTGTGGAGGATTATCATTATGGCTATCAAAGTGGGCATCAACGGCTTCGGCCGCATCGGCCGCGTCGTGCTGCGCATCATGATCGAGCATCCGGAGCAGTTCGACATCTGCGGTATCAACCTGCGCAAAGCGGATCTGGATTACATGGTCTATATGATCAAATACGATTCCGTGTTCCGTCAGTTCAACGGCACGGTGGAGCACAAGGACAAGAACCTGATCGTCAACGGTCACACCATTCAGGTCTTCAGCGAGTCCGACGCGGCGATGATCCCCTGGTCCAGCTGCGGCGCGGAGTACATCATCGAGTCCACCGGCGCTTACAACACCACCGAGAAGGCCTCCCGCCACTTCAAGGGCGGCGCGAAGAAGGTCATCCTGACCGCGCCCGGCAAGGATGAGGTTACCCCCACGTTCGTCATGGGCGTGAACCACATGCTGCTCCATTCTGACATGAAGGTCGTCTCCAACGCCTCGTGCACCACCAACTGCTTAGCGCCCCTTGCCAAGGTCGTCAACGACGAGTTCGGCATCGAGCAGGCGCTCATGTCCACCATCCACGCCGCCACCGCCAAGCAGAAGGCGGTCGACTCCCGCGGCGGCAGCGATTGGCGCACGGGCCGCTCCATTCTCAACAATATCATCCCCTCCTCCACGGGTGCCGCCAAGGCCGTCGGCCGCGTCATCCCCGAGCTCTACGGCAAGATGACCGGCATGAGCTTCCGCGTCCCCACGGCGGACGTCTCCGTCGTTGACCTGACCGCCCACCTCAAGGTCAAGACCACCTACGCCGATATCTGCTACGCCATCCGCCACGCCAGTGAGACCTATATGAAGGGCATCATCGGCTACACCGCGGACCAGGTCGTCTCCACGGACCTGATTGGCAATTCCTGCCCCTGCATCTTCGACGAGACCGCCGGCATCATGCTCGACAACGACTTTGTCAAGCTGATCGCGTGGTACGACAACGAATGGGGCTACTCCAACATGGTCGTCCGCCTGCTTGAGCACATGGTCGCGGTGGACGAGGGCCGCGTGACGCCTGAAAAGCGCGTCGTCCCCAAGGATAAGCCGAAGGAAGAGCCCGCCGCCAAGGAAGCGTAACAACGAAATAAAAAAGGAAGGACGCTGTGCGTCCTTCCTTTTTTATTCGTCCTTTTTTTCTGCTGCTTTTGCTTCGAGCTCGGCGACGGTCGTGTTGTCTTCCATGCCGCGGGCGTGGAGGACATCGTCGCGCGTGAGGGTCATCAAATCATCCTTTGTAAAGCTCTCCATCTTCGCGAGGCGGTTGGCCTGCGCGGTCAAGATCTGCTCGAAGAGGTTGCGCACGCCGCGCGCGTTGCCGAACGTCACACCGTCGGCGTTCTCATCGTAGATGAAGTCCTTGACATCCTGCTCGGCGTCGGGAGAGAGGGTGTACTGCGACTTGCGGCACTGCATTTTGAAAATCTCGAGCATCTCGTCGAGCGTGTAGTCGTCAAAGTGCAGGTAGCGGTTGAAGCGGGACTCAAGGCCGGGGTTCGATTGGATGAACTTTTCCATCAAGCCATCGTAGCCCGCGACGATCACGACGAGGTCGTCGCGGTGATCCTCCATCGCCTTGAGCAGCGTGTCGATGGCCTCCTGACCGAAGTCGTTGTCGCCCTTGCCGTTGAGTGCGTAGGCCTCGTCGATAAACAGTACGCCGCCGAGCGCCTTTTCGATGACCTTGCTCGTCTTGATGGCCGTCTGACCGACGTAGCCCGCGACGAGCCCGCTGCGGTCGACCTCGACAAGCTGACCCTTGGAAAGGATCCCGAGTGAGCGGTAGACGCGCGCCATCAAACGCGCGATCATCGTCTTACCTGTACCGGGGTTGCCGGTGAAGACCATGTGGAGCGAGAAGTCCGCGTTCGGAAGCCCCGTTTCCTCGCGCCGCTTGAAGACAGTCGCCATGTTGATGAGGTTATTCACCTCGCGCTTGACCTCGCCAAGGCCGATGTAGTTGTCGAGTTCTTTTTTAAGGTCCTCGATCTTCTCGGGCGGGGGAAGCGGCGCTTCCTCTTCCTTTTTCTCGTCCGCGCCGGTGGAGGCGGCGGGCTTGTTCGGCTTTGCGCCGTCCGCGCTCTTCGGCGCGTTTGCTTTGGGTGCAACTTCCTTCGGGACGGCGGATTTCGGCGCGTCCGGCGTCAGCGGCACGCCCCAGAAGTCGCTGCCCATGCGGTTTAAGTTGTTCTGCGTCATCGTGCGGATAACGTCGAGCTGCTGGAGAATGATCTCGTCCTTTTTATCCATGTTGATTCTCTCCCTTCGTTCCGTAGGGCGTGTGCGCCATTGCGCGGAACAAGAATGCAGTGATCAGGCCGCTGAGCGCGCCCGTGAAGAGCGACACCAGCAGCAAAAACGGCAGATAGTAGAGCGGCGCGGTCGAGCCGAGCATGATGAGCGCGGCGCAGACCTGCCCGCAGTTGTGCGCCGCCGCGCCCGCGATCGAGACGCCGAAAATGCTGAGCTTTTTCGCCCCGCTCAAAAGCGCCATCACCAAAAGCGCCGACAGCCCGCCGAGCAGCGAGAATAAAAGCGCCGAGGCATTCCCCGCAAACAGCGCGCCGAGCGTGCAGCGCACGAGCAGGATGGCGAGCGCGCTCGGAAATCCGATGGCATAGAGCGCGTAGAGCGTGACGATGTTGGCAAGGCCGAGCTTGACGCCCGGCAGCGGCACAATGAGCGCGAGCGGAAAAAACGACTCCATGTAGGACAACGCAAGCGCGAGCGCCGCGAGCACCGCGCAGAGCGTCAGCTCTCTTGTTTTGATCTTCATGCGCTCACCCCGCGATCAGATCGTAGTCGGACGCCGCGCCCTCGAGCATGACGGCCACGCGGGCGGGCAGGCACACGATGCTCTGTCCCGCGCGCGAGATCGCGCCGGAGTGCACGCAGTCCTGATTCGGGCAGTCGCTTTCGCTCACGCGCACCGCACCGTTTTCCACAGCGACGGTGAGCGTGTAGCCGCGGCTCTCATACGTGCCGCCTTCATAATTGCTGAGTGCGCAGCGCTCGACGGTCTCGCCGTCGATGGCGATGCTGATCGTCAGCTCGCCCGCCGATTTCGCCGCGAAATACGGCCTTGCGCCAAGTCCGAGCGTGAGCAGCAGCACCGCGAGCACGACGAGCGCGTCCCACTTCGTCGGCTTCAGCTTAGGCGAGCGCTTCATACGTGTACCCGCTTTCGTCGTTCGGCGTGAAGGCATCGGAAAGGCCGTCGGTGTAAAGCACGCGGCCATCGTCGGTGACTAAAATGAGCTCAAAATCCGTCCCCTGGTCGGCAAGATCGTCGCGCAGCGCAAGCGCGCCGTCGGGGCCAAGGACGAAGCACGCCGTCGAGAGCGCGTCCGCCCACGCGCCGTTCTCGCACAGCACGGTCACGCTGACGAGCCCGCTTTCCGCGGGGCAGCCGGTCTTGGGGTCGAGGATATGGTGATAGCGCACGCCGTTTTCTTCAAAATAGCGCTCGTACACACCGGAGGTCACGATGAACTTATCCGCCGCCGATACGACGCCAAGGTAGCTCTCCGTGTCCGCAGGGTCCTTGACGGCGATGCGCCAATCGCTGCCGTCGGTCTTTCGCCCCATGACGAACACATCACCGCCGAGGTCGAGTGTCGCGGACGTGACGCCCTCCTTTTCAAGCTGCGCGCGCAGAAGATCCGCCGCGTAGCCCTTGGCGATGCCGCCGAGGTCGAGCTGCGCGCCATCCAAAAGCGTGACCGTCCAGCCGTCCGCCGTTTTTTCGAGCGCGACCTTGCCGCAGCCCGTATGACTCAGCAATTCTTTGAGCTCGTCTGCGGACGGCACACGGCGCTCGTCCTTCGTAAATCCCCACGCGTCGAGCACAGGGGCGAGCGTCGGGTCGAACGCGCCGTCCGTCGCGTCAGAGATCGTCAGCGCCGTTTCGATCAGCGCGGGTAAGATATCGTCCGCGCCGCATTCGACCGTCTCGCCGTTCGACGTGTTGAGCGCATAAAGCTCACTGCCCTCCGCCGTGCGCGAGAGGACGGCTTCGTCCAACGTGTGCAGTTCCTTTTCCGCGCTCTCCAGCGCGGCAGCGGCGTTCTCGCCGTAAACCGTCAGGTTCATCACCGTGTCCATCGCGTACACCGTGCGCGTCTCGCTCTCGGCAGCCGTTTCGCCGCAGGCAGTGAGGGACAGGGCAAAAATCGTCAGCAGCAGCGCTGCAAGTTGTCTTTTCATAGGTTCTCCTGCGAAAACAATTTATCAAGCATAGCTTATCAAATGTATTTTACCCGCGTCTGTGCGGTCTGTCAAAAGAAAAAATTTGAACCGCCGTGCGGAACATTTATAAAAGGGGAGAGCCTCTTCTATAATAAGAGGCTCTCCCCGATCTGCGTCTGCGCGCAGGCAAAATTATTTTCTCTCGAGCGAGACGCGGTACGTAAGCCGCAGGAACGTGGCGTTCAAAATGACGCTCACCACCTCCGCGATCGGAAACGCGAGCCACACAAGCTCGAGCCGCCCCGTGAGCGAGAGCAGATACGCCGCCGGCAGCAGCACGACGATCTGGCGGCAGACGGAATTGATGAGCGCATAGATGGGCTTGCCGAGCGCCTGACACGCGCTGCCCGCGATGATGCTGAAGCCCGCGAGCGGGAAGTGCACGCCGAGGATGCGCAGAGCGACCCTGCCGATGGAGAGCATTTCGTCCGTCGGCGAGAACATCCCCAGCAGCGTTTCGGGGATGAGCTCGAAGAGCGCGCAGCCGACGCACATGATGCCGATGGCCGTGAAGACTGTCAGGCGGACGGTCTTGCGCACGCGGTCGAATTTCTGCGCGCCGTAGTTGTACGACACGATGGGCACCATCGCGTTGTTGAGGCCGAAGCACGGCATGAAGATGAAGCTCTGGAGCTTGAAGTAAGCACCGAACACCGCGGTCGCCGCCTCGGTGAACGAGATGAGAATTTTGTTCATGCCGAACATCATCACCGAGCCGATGGACTGCATGATGATCGACGGAATGCCGATGGCGTAGATGTCCGCCACCGTCGCGCGGTGGGGACGGATGTCCTTGAGGTGGATCTGCACCTCGGGATTTTTCTTGAGGTTCAGGAAAAGGCCGAGGCCCGCGCCGACGAACTGGCCGACGATCGTGGCGACCGCCGCGCCCGCGACCTCCATGCGGGGAAAGCCCAGAAGGCCGAAAATCAAAATCGGGTCGAGCACGATGTTGCACACCGCGCCCGCGATCTGCGAGATCATCGAAAGGTCCGTCCGCCCCGTGGACTGGAGCAGGCGCTCGCCGTAAATTTGCAGGAACAGTCCGAGCGAGCCGCCGATGCAGATCATCACATAGTCGCTGCCGTAGGCGATGATCTGCGCATTCTCCGTCTGAAAGCGGAAAAACGGCGTGGCGAGCGAAAAGCCGAGGACAGCAAAGACGGCGGCGGTGCAGAGCGTCAGGAAAAGTCCCGTGCCCGCGGCGCGGTCGACCGCCTGCATGTTCTTTTCACCCAGCGAACGCGCGAGCAGCGCGTTCATACCGACGCCCGTGCCCACGGCGAACGCGATGCACAGCGTTTGCAGCGGGAAAGCGAGCGATACGGCGTTCATTGCGTCCTGACTGAGCCGCGCGACGAACACGCTGTCGACAATGTTGTAGAGCGCCTGAAAGAGCATCGATATCATCACGGGCCCCGCCATGTTGGCCAGCAGCTTGCCGATGGGCATCGTGCCCATCTTGTTTTCTCTGGTATTTTCTTCCATGTTTCCTCCCCGTTTAACTTTTTCGTTCCGACATATAAAATTCCGGCGCCGCAGCGCCGGAATCGAAATCAAATCATTTTTTCCAACGACATGTGCGTTGGAAAAAATACCCCTTAGAGCGCAAGCGTGCGAACGGAGTGAGTGCGACGCAGCGCTCGGCAAAACCCAAATCAAAAATGCACCGCAGTGCATTTTTGAATCACTTTTTTAATTCCCCATTCGCAGACTTGGTGAGATACGCGTTGATGAAGCCGTCGAGGTCGCCGTCCATGACGGACTGGATGTTGCCGGTCTCGTAGTCGGTGCGCGTGTCCTTGACAAGCTGGTAGGGCATGAAAACGTAGGAGCGGATCTGGCTGCCCCATTCGATCTTGAGCTGCACGCCCTTGATGTCGGAGATCTTCTCCGCGTGCTGCTGAATTTTGAGCTCCATGAGCTTGGATTTGAGCATCTGCATGGCGTAGTCGCGGTTCTGGAACTGCGAGCGCTGGGTCTGGCAGGCGGTGACGATGCCCGTGGGCTTGTGGATGAGTCGAACGGCAGAGCTCGTCTTGTTGACGTGCTGGCCGCCGGCGCCGGACGCGCGGTAGACCTGCATTTCAATATCCTCGGGACGAATTTCGACCTCAATGTCGTCGGGCAGCTCAGGCATGACCTCGAGGGCTGCAAAGCTCGTCTGGCGGCGGGCGTTCGCGTCGAACGGGGAAACGCGCACTAAGCGGTGCACGCCGTTTTCGCCCTTCAGATAGCCGTAGGCGTTCTCACCCTTGACCATGACCGTCGCGCTCTTGAGACCGGCCTCGTCGCCGTCGAGATAGTCGAGCATCTCGAATTCAAAGCCGTGCTTGTTCGCCCACTGCATATACATGCGGTAGAGCATCTGCGCCCAGTCCTGCGCCTCGGTGCCGCCCGCGCCGGCGTGGAACGTCAAAATGGCGTTGCAGTTGTCGTATTCGCCGGAAAGGAGCGTCGTGAGTCGCGCCTGCTCCACATCGGCTTCGAGCTTTTTGTAGCCCTCTTCGAGCTCGGGCAGCAGGCTCGCGTCGTCCATCTCCGTTCCCATGTCGATCAGCGCGAGCAGATCGTCGCGCGTGGAAACGAGCTTTTCGTAACGGTGAATTTTATTTTGCAGCTGCTTGGAGCGCATCTGGTTTTTCTGCGAGCGCTCCAGATCGTTCCAGAAGCCGTCCTCGTGCGCCTCGAGTTCGAGGCGACCCAGCTCCTGGCGGGCCTGCTCGATCTCCAGCGCCTTGAAGAGGTTTTCAAATGTTTCGTCCATCGCAAGCAGCTTCTGCTTGTAGGAATCGTATTCGATCACAGCCATGGCGTTCTCTCTCCTTACTTTTATCCTTCATTAGCCGAAAAAGTATATCACACACACCGTGCAAAGGCAAGAAAAATCCGCCTCTCGGGACGAAAATTCCCGTGGAAGCGGCCCTTTTTCGCCTTTCCGGCGATAAAAACAAAAAAGCCACGCTTTCGCGTGGTCGATACAACGGATCTCAGCGCTCGCTGATGATCTGCTTGGTGCTGCCGAAGATCATGTCGTCAACATCCTGCTTGATGAAGTTCTCAAACATATTCGTTTTCACGCTCCTTTCTCTCATTTACTTCAGTTTGTATTATAGACGCGGGAAACGCAAATTTCAATCGTCAGCTCTCATGGCTTTGCCCAAAAAATTAGCGGCTTTTTCATGCAAGTTGCTATATCTACACTTGCATTTCCGTTATTTTCCACTTATAATAAAATAGAAATGATATTTGAAGCGGAGGAGTCGGACTATGGCGGCTTTCGTCACATTTGAGGATGTTTCCAAAGTCTACCACAGCGGAGAGATCGAAATTCGCGCGGTGGACCACATCAGCTTTACGATCGAAAAGGGTGAATTCTGCGTCATCGTCGGCCCCTCGGGCGCGGGCAAGACGACGGTCCTCAACATGCTCGGCGGCATGGACGCCTGCTCGGGCGGCACCATCACGGTTGATGGGACGCTTGTGAGCGGCTTCAACGCCCGCCAGCTCACGACCTATCGCCGCCACGACATCGGCTTTGTCTTCCAGTTCTATAACCTTGTCGGCAACCTGACGGCGCTTGAAAACGTCGAGCTCGCGGCGCAGATCTGTAAAGACCCGCTCGACGCAGCGACGGTCTTGAACGAAGTCGGCCTGTCCGCGCGCGCGAACAACTTCCCCGCGCAGCTCTCCGGCGGCGAGCAGCAGCGCGTCGCCATCGCCCGCGCGCTGGCGAAAAATCCGAAGCTCCTGCTCTGCGACGAGCCGACCGGCGCGCTCGACTATGTGACCGGCAAGCAGATCCTCAAGCTCTTGCAGGACACCTGCCGGCAAAAGGGTGTGACGGTCGTGGTCATCACGCACAACAGCGCCATCACGCCGATGGCCGACCGCGTCATCCACATCAAAAACGGCACGGTGGAGAGCATGCAGTGCAATGAGCATCCGACCAGCGTGGAACTGATCGAATGGTAACGAAGAAATCGGAACGAAAGGGGGCGGCGCGATGAAAAACGCCATGCAGAAGGACTTCTGGCGCGAGATCCAGCACACGCGCAGCCGCTTTTTCTCCATGATGATCCTGGTCGCGCTCTCGGTCGCGTTTCTCTCCGGTCTCAAGGCGACCGCGCCGGACATGAAGCGCACGGGCGACGACTATCTCGATTCCCTGCACTTGGCGGACATTCAGGTGCTTTCAACGCTCGGCCTGACCGACGACGACATTACCTCTCTTCGAGCACAGGACAAGGTCGAGGACGCCGAGGGCGAATACGTCATCGACGCATTCGCCTCGTCCGACTCGCTCGACGCGGTGGTCAAGGTCCTCTCCCTCACGGGCCGCGGCATCAATGAGGTGCTGCTGCGCGACGGACGCATGCCCGAGCGCGCGGACGAGTGCGTGGTGGAGGAAAACATGCTCTCGCTGATGAACATTGAAATTGGCGATCGCATCACCCTGACGCCGGGGGACGATCTCTCCGACGCGCTGTCCCAGAATACATATACGGTCGTCGGCACGGTGCGCTCGCCCGTGTATCTTGCGGTGGAGCGCGGCACGTCGACGCTCGGCAGCGGCACGGTCAAGGCGTATCTGTACCTGCCGCGCGAGGCGTTCACGCTCGACTACTACACGGCGGCCTATGTGCGCGTCTCCGGCGCGGCGGAGATGACCGCGTTTTACAGCGACTATGACGACTATATCGACGCCGTCATCGATGAGCTGGAGCCGTTCGGCGACGCACGCTCTCAGCTGCGCCACGATGATCTTGTCGACGAGGCGACGGAAAAGCTCGACGATGCGCAGCGTGAGCTCGATGACGCGAAGGCCGAGGCCGACGAAAAGCTCGGCGACGCGCAAAAAGAACTGAGCGACGCGCGCAGGAAGCTGGATGATGGCTGGCGCGACTACCGCGACGGGCAGCAGGAGCTTTCGGACGCGCGCACAGAACTGGATGACGCCTATCAGAAGCTGATCGACGGCGAGCAGGAATACAAGGACGGGCTTGCCAAATACGAGGAATCCGCCGCCGAGTATGAAAAGGGACTTGCCGAGTATGAGGACGGCAAGGAGAAATACGAGCAGGGCAAGCAGCAGCTCGGCGCCGGCGCGAAGAATCTTGCCGAGGGAAAGAAACGGCTGGACGAGGGAAAAGCGCAGCTTGACGCGCTGGGCAGCACCGTGACCGGCGCGCTCGACGGCACGGGTTCTCCCTATGAGGGTAAGCCCGGGCAGTTGATCGAGGATCTCGGAAAGGGCGATCAGACTGCCGCCGCTACGACCGATGCCGCGCTGGACGAAATGCGTGCGCAGCTCACGGACGGCATCGCGCAGGCGCAGAGCACGATCGACGGGCTGAATCTGAAGATCGGACAGCTGAACGATGCGCTGCAAGACCCGAATTTGTCCGCCGAGGAACGCGCGGGCTATGAAAAGGGACTTGCCGAGGCGCAGGCGGGACTTGCCGCGGCACAGGCGGCGCAGGCGCAGCTTTCTCAGCAGCTTGCCCAGCTCAAGAACGTCAACTCCGGGAGCATCGCGCAGAGCAAGCAGCAGCTTGACAAGAGCCAGTCGGATTACAACATCGGGCGCATGGAGTTTGCCGAGGGCAAGGTCGAGCTGGACAAGGGCAAAAAGGAGCTGGACGCGGCGAAGAAGGAGCTGGACGACGCGCCCGCGCAGCTTGAAGAAGCAAAACAGAAGCTTGCCGACGCGCGCAAAAAGCTCGACGACGGCTGGAAGGAATATTACGACGGCGAAGAAGAGTACGCCGACGGCGCACAGGAGCTTGCCGACGCCTATGTTGAACTGACGGACGGCGAGCGCGACTACCGCAAGGGCCTGCGCGAATATGCGGACGGCAAGGCGGAGGCGGACGAGAAGATCGCCGACGCACAGGAAAAGATCACCGACGCACGCCGCAAAGTCGCGGATATCGACAGCTGCGAGTGGTACATCTTCAGCCGCAGCTACAACCCCGGCTACACGGGCTTCGGCCAGGACGCCGACCGTATGGCGAACCTCGCGAGCGTGCTGCCGATCATCTTTTTCCTCGTCGCGGCGCTCGTGTGCCTGACGACGATGACGCGCATGGTCGAAGAGCAGCGCGTGCAGATCGGCGCGCTCAAGGCGCTCGGTTACAGCCGCCTTTCGATCTCACGGAAGTACATCGGCTACGGGCTGCTGCCGAGCCTTGTCGGCGGCGTTCTGGGCCTTGTCATCGGCTATATCCTGTTCCCGAAGATGATCTTCACGGCCTATCAGATCATGTATCAGATGCCGGATATCGAGCTGCACGCCTACACGGATATTTCGCTCTTTTCCTTGCTTGCGGCGGTCGCCTGCACAACAGTCGCGACGCTCTGGGCCTGCCTTGCCACGCTGCGCGAGACGCCGGCGTGCCTGATGCGCCCCCGCACGCCGAAGGCGGGCAAGCGCGTGTTCCTTGAGTACATCAAGCCCCTGTGGAGGCGTATGTCGTTCATCCACAAGGTCACGGCGCGCAACCTCTTCCGCTATCAGAAGCGCTTCTGGATGACGGTCATCGGCATCGGCGGCTGCACGGCGCTCATCATCGCGGGCTTTGGCATGAGGTCTTCCCTGCTCTTTACGATGTCGCGCCAGTATGACGAGCTGTTCCACTACTCGGCACAGGTGACGCTTGCCGGCAACGCCCTGCCCGAGGAGCGCGCGGCGGTGGAGGACTTCCTTGCAGGCGACTCCCGCGTTGTGAACTACATCCCCTGTGCGGCCTCGTCCGCCACGGTGGTCACCCCCTCCTATTCAACCACCGCCTATGTCGAGGTGATGGCCTCCGACGAGATCGGCAAGGTCGTGGACCTTTTCGACTACAAGAGCGGAGATCCCATCACAATGGGCGATGAGGGCGTATACATCGACCAGAAGCTCTCCGAGCTTTTGAAGGTCTCGGTGGGCGACACCTTCTTCCTCGACGGCGACATGCGCGGCGATGTGACGGTCGCGGGCATCTACGAGCACTATACGGGCCACTTCATCTATATGACGCCCGGCTACTATGAAAATGCGCTCCACGCCGACGGCGAGCCGAACGCCTACCTTCTGAACTTCACGAGCGACGATACCGACACCTGCAACGCCATTTTTGAAAAGCTGCTCGACATGAGCGGCGTGGCGACGACCTCGCGCATGCGCGACACGCAGGATACCTACACGCACAGCATGGAGCGCGTGGACTTCGTTGTGGTCATCATCATTCTGGCAGCGGCGGCGCTGGCGATGGTCGTGCTCTTCAACCTTTCGAACATCAACATCACTGAGCGCCAGCGCGAGCTCGCGACGATCAAGCTGCTGGGCTTTTACGACGGCGAGGTCTCGGCCTATGTGTATCGCGAGAACATCGTGCTCACGCTGTTCGGCATCCTGCTCGGCTGCTTTATGGGCCACTGGCTGCACATTTACCTTGTGCGCTCGACGGAGATCGACCTCATGATGTTCGGGCGGCAGACCGCGCCGTCGGCCTACGTGTACGCGGCGATCCTGACGGCGCTGTTCTCGCTGCTCGTCAACGTGCTCGCGCACTTCAGGATGAAGAAGATCGACATGGTCGAGAGTCTCAAGAGCGCGGAATAAAATTTCTTGTTTCAAGGCAGGACAGTGTGCTACAATAAGGGGCGGCAAAAGCCGCCCCTTACTATTGTCGAAAAAGCGGCATGCCGCTTTTTCGAGGAGAATTCGCTGCGCTTCGTGCCTTGCCACCCGCAGGGCGGCTGCGACATTGCACCGTCGCGGCATTACGATTCCCACGCCCTTTCAGGCGCGCCAATCGTGCCGCTTCCTCGAAAACGGCTTGCTGTTTCCGTCACAGACGGCGCTTCACCGTTTTCCGCTCCGCGCAAAGTGTTTTTCTGCCAGAAGGTGAATTGCCCCGCAGCGGGCAAGAGAAGCCCCTCTGGAGGGCGCACATGTCGCGGCGGAAAACCGATTTGAATTTATTTCGTGCCGTGCGCGGCACGAAACTCTACGAGGCTTTTCATTCTACGCCGCCCGCAAAGAACCTTTGCTTGTCTGCTCGTGGCTTTTTTGCTATGATGTGAGCAGCAAGGGAGGTCGATCTATGTCTGATTTCAGTTCCAACCTGCGGCGGCTGCGGAAAAGGGCAGGTCTTTCGCAGGACGCGCTCGCGGAAAAGCTCTCCGTCGCCCGCCAGACCGTTTCAAGCTGGGAGCGCGGCAATTCCTACCCGGACCTTGACATGCTGGTGCGCATCAGCGACGCGCTCGCGACCGATCCGAACGAGCTGCTTTACCCGAATCAAAAGCGCAGGAGCGGCGGCGTGAGCCGCCTTGTGGACGACGACTTTTTCGGCAAGCTCACGGTCGTCATTTGGATCGTGGGGTTCCTGCTCGGCCTGCCCGCCGGCAGTCAAGGCTATGCGTCGGGGCCGAACACCATCTCGTGGCATTTCGCGTTTTCCGACGCGCTGCGATGCTGGGCTCCCGCATTTTTGACCGGCATGGCGTTTCTCGGCCTTCAGAAGATCATCGACCTTTTGAAAGAGCGCGGCGAGTGAGCGGGCATTCTTTGCCCAGAATCTTGCCATTCTCCTCAAAAACGGCTATGATGGACTTACTTTACATGAACAGGAGAAGCGCATTGAACATCACGACCATTTTATTCGACCTGGACGGGACGTTGCTGCCGATGGATCAGGAGGCGTTCACGACCGGATACTTCAAGTTCCTCGCCAAAAAGCTCGCGCCCTACGGCTACGAGCCCAAATCCCTCGTCGACGCCATTTGGGCGGGCACGGCGGCCATGGTCAAAAACGACGGCAGCTGCACGAACGAGCAGGCCTTCTGGAAGAAGTTCGCGGCGATCTACGGCGAGGAAAAGTGCCAAAGCGACCAGGGCCTTTTCGAGGATTTCTACGCCAATGAGTTCAACGCCGCGCGCGACATCTGCGGCTTTAATCCCGCGTCGGTGGAGACGGTCCATAAGCTCAAAGAGTGCGGCTACCGCGTTGCGCTGGCGACGAATCCGATCTTTCCCCACATGGCGACGGAGAACCGCATCCGCTGGGCGGGCCTTATGCCGGAGGATTTTGAAATTTACACGACCTACGAGGCCTCGACCTTCTGCAAGCCGAATCCTGCTTACTACCTCGAGGTCGCGCGCACGCTCGGCGTCAAGCCGGAGGAGTGCCTGATGGTCGGCAACGACGCGACCGAGGACATGGCTGCACGCGAGGTCGGGATGGATGTCTTTCTTTTGACCGACTGTCTCATCAACGCGAAAAACCGCGACCTGAACGCCTATCCCCGCGGCGATTTTGCCGCGCTGAACGCTTACATTGACGCACTGCAATAAAAAACTGCCGCCCGTTTGCCGTGTGCCGATAAGACAGTAATTTG
>ENA-OPCV01001907-OPCV01001907.1-human-gut-metagenome-genome-assembly--contig:-NODE-1907-length-14163-cov-2.867168_pt1 | contig 14163 bp, 10 predicted proteins | sample MGYA00241257_ERZ501494 | MGnify/ENA primary metagenome ERZ501494 (study PRJEB25962, sample SAMEA2042618) | human gut metagenome | biome: human gut; feature: human-associated habitat; material: faeces...
TCTTTTTTGGCAGCGCATCTCACAAAGGATCTTTTTCTCATCGCAATGCAGGCGCTGTCACCAGCTAATCTTAACTTCTTCTCTGCTCATCCTTTTTGCCGCAATGCCGCCTTTCCCTGCAGCATCCACAATAAAAACAGGCTTCCTGCTGACAGCACCAAAAACAGCACACAGGACGGAACGCTTAAAAATACGCCGCCAAAGGGCAACAGCTCTAACATCACATACACAAACAGGTTCGCAACGCTGTGGAACAGCATCGGCGCTGCAATCGTTCCATACCATTCATACACCAGCGCCAGCAGGCAGCCGATTACGGTCGCATAGACCGCCTGAACAAGATTTCCATGGAACAGACCGAACGCCAGTCCGGAAAGCACCACCGCATACGGCACTTTCAACACCTTGCGCAGCTGTCCATAGACCACGCCGCGGAAAACGATCTCTTCGCCCAGCGGCGCAAGAATGCCGTAGGAAATGATTCCCAGCCACACCGGCGTATCGAACTGCATTTCCGAAACCCTCTGAAAGGTCGGAGAGAACCGATACAATTCTGTCAATGTCAGAACACCGTTCATGCCGATTGCAATTGCCGCCGCCAAAATCACCATCGGAACGATGGACAGTTTATCGATTTCTTTTGTCGAATGGAACCGGATCTTTTTGTGCCAGATTCCGTAACAGATTATAAATGCACCGAACGTCGAGAGTGCGCTAGCCACATTCAGCCAGAAATTGTAGGAAGAGCCCTCCAGCTCCTGCAGCCCGATGGCATACACAATCGATACCGCCGTCAAAATTACGCTGCTGATTAGGAGACTGATTACATAATAAGCAAACATCGCCAGTGCGCTGGTTCCAACTGCACTCCAGAACTGCCCGGATTTGGTCTTCGTTTTGGCAGCGCTGCCGCGATAGCGCTCTGAAAGGGTATTCGAGCCAGTCGCCGTGCTGTTTCCTGCCTGCGTGTCTCTTCCTGCCTGCGCTCTGTTTCCTGTCTGCGTGTCTCTTCCTGCCTGCGTGCCACTTCCTGCCTGTGTGCCGCTTCCTGCCTGTGTGCCGCCCAGCAGTACGCTTCGCAGTCCTTCCACATCCCGGACAATGATCTCCGCACCGGCATTTTCCAGCTCTCCCGGCTGTGCATACCCATATGACACCGCGATACAGTGTGCACCGATCGCTTTCGCACCCTCCACATCGAAGCTGCGGTCGCCGATCATCACCATCTTATCCGGATCGCTTTCGCCCCGCGCTGCAAGCTGGGACAGCACCTCTGCAACCACTTCTTCTTTGTGCACTCTTCTTCCGTCCAGCTCGCTTCCGACCACGATGTCAAAATATTCCCGGATTCCGAAATGCACCAGAATATCCTCCACATAAACGGTCGGTTTGCTCGATGCAATCGCCAGCGTCGCCCCGGATGCCTTCAGATCATGCAAAAGCGCTCCCATTCCGGGATACAGCACATTTTCGTATTTGCCGGTTACAGAAAACCGCTCCCGGTACTTCTCAACTGCCTCCTGCGCCTGCTCCGCCGTAAAGTTATAATATTTCATAAAGCTCTCTGCAAGCGGCGGTCCGATAAACGGCTCCAGCCGATCCAGCTCCGGTTCTTCAATCCCAAAGCTTCTAAGCGCATACTGCACACAGCCGCAAATTCCCTGTTTCGGATCGCTGATTGTTCCGTCCAGGTCAAATAAAATACAGGAAAACATAACAGTCTCCTTTCATTTCTCTTCTGTTCTGCAGCCAAACGCCTGCAGCCTGTCTTTATAGTGTACCAGAAAGCACACGAAAAGGTTATGAAATTTTTGTGAAATAGAGATTTTCCGTTTCCTGCGTTCATAAGTTGTAACAAAAATCCGGCAGGAGCCTTCATGATCCGAGATTTCGTTCATCTGATTCAAAATAAACTGCGCCACTATGCCGTTTTTCCCTCTCTGCACAGCCTCTCCCGCTCGTCTGCATTCCAAACTGCCCTGTTTTTGCTCGGCGTCCTCGCCTTTGCCCGCGCGTGCATTTTTCTCGCCCCTCCGTCTGTAACAACACTGGCGTCTGCCTCTGTAAACGGCACATTTATGCCTATTTGCCGTGTCGAAACCGACCAGAAAAAAGTCGCGCTGACCTTCAACTGCACCTACAGTGCACAAGACATGCAGCAGCTTTTGGAAATTCTGAAAGAAAAAAATGTGCACGCCACCTTTTTCGTTTCCGACACCTGGGCAAAAAACTATCCGGAGCTGCTCTGTACGATTCACAACGCCGGACACGATATCGGCGGTCTGTGGACAACGCAGGCATCTCTTTCCATCCGGGAACAGACGCTCACACTGGAAAATCTCACGCAGCGAATTGATCGCCTTACCGATTCTGAAACGACGTTGTTTCGTTTTGAAGACGGAAACTATGACAACTCTGCTATCCGGCTCATCCAGGAAGCCGGCGGTTATCCGGTGCAGTGGAACATCAATTCCATGGACTGGAAAGACTACGGGGCACAGGACATCCTCCATCGGATTTTAAACAGTCGCCAACTCCAAAACGGCTCTATCCTCCTGTTCCATGCCGGAACTGTTTATACCGCACAGGCGCTTCCTGACCTGATCGACAATCTGGAGGATCAGGGCTATCAGCCAGTTCCCATCTCCGAGCTGATCTGGAAGCACTCCTATTATATGGATGCAGACGGCGTACAGATTCCGAAGACGGAACCGTAAACAATAGAATGCACGCAGAGCGTGCATTCTATTATTTCTTTTCTTCTTTTTTATCTTCTTTTTTCACTTCCAGCATAGACGTACAGTACGGACAGCGGGTTGCCTCTGCCGCAACCTTGCTTCTGCAATAAGGGCACATTTTCACAGCAGGTTTTTCTGGCTCCTTCTTTTTGCCAAGACCAGCCAGCGCATTCATCCCTTTTACCATCAGGAAAATAATCACTGCCATTATGATGAAATTGATCACTGCGGTCAAAAATGCACCATAGCGGATTTCCACATCCCCGACCATCACAGACAAATACGTCAGATCTGTATTGGCAAACAGGCCGATCAGCGGTGAAATCACATCGTTTACCAGCGAATTGATGATCGCCTGAAACGCAGCACCAATGATAACGCCGACTGCCAGATCCATGACATTTCCTCTCAGCGCAAATTCCTTAAATTCCTGCAACAGTTTTTTCATAGTGGTATCCTTTCTTTTGTTATGTTATACTTTGGGACATGAAACGAAGAAATTTATCCCATTTAAAACTTACAATCTTTTTGATCCTGCTCGCTGTCCTGATTTTTGCAGCGGCAGCCCTGATCCTGAAAACCATAAAAAACGCTTCCACTCAGGTGCTCTCCTGGTCGGAAGCTGTTGAAGCCGTTTCCTCAGAACCTGTCAAAAATGTGCAGCCATCCTTAAGTGTCCCCACGCAGATTACCAAAATCGGTGACGATTATTTTCTGGTGGACTGCTATCACAATCAGATTCTGACCTCGAAAACACCGGATGCTCTACTTACCGACTGGTATGTAATGACCGATCAGATCAACCGCGGGCACACTATTGCAGGAGACGGCACCGTTTATCTTGCAGATGACACCGAAAACAACCGCGTCCTCATCTTTGAAAAACAGGACGGACAGTTTTATCTTACCCAGCTTTTCAACGAAATCGGCACTCGCCCGCATTACGTCGTCTATGATGAAACGGAAAAACGTTTTTATGTACTCAGCTCCATGACCGGACAATTGTACGTCTTTTACCGTCCCGACCCGGACAGTCCCTCTGTTGCTCTCGAAAAAATCCTCTCTGTGCCAGAGCTGGATCAGATTTATGTCCGCTCCTTTACAATCGACGGCGACGACCTGTACTTTGTTTCCGGCAATCAGTCGATTCTGCGCACCCGCAAAAAAGACCTGAAGATCCTGGAACGGTTCCCGGTTCCTGCCGAAATCTCCGGCATGATCCAGCTGACACACATTCAGGACTGGTTTTACATCACCGTTTCCACCGACCTTACCGGCAATCAGGATTATGCGACGATCCTGCGCGTGCAGGATTTAAACGATCTTTCTTCCGGCAGCTGGGAGGATATTTATGACAACTTTGCCGGAGGCGGAACGCCTTATTATATCTCTTCCTTTGACGGACATTATTATCTGACGGAGCACAGGATTCCCGGACACAGCGTCTGGCAGTTCGATGTCATCGACAACGCACTGACAGACATCCGCGCCCTGTTTTAGGACTCATCGACCGTTTCTGATCGTCTTGCGTTTCGAAAGCCCATGTTTCGTACTTTGCTTTTTAGTATATCTGTTTCAGCTTTCCTGTACAATCCTTTTATCGCGTTCCCGCTTTGAAAAAACGCAGCCGCAATAATCCTGACGGTACAGGTCGTACTGGCGACTTAACTCGATGGACCTTAAATAGCCGCCCTTTTTCTTAAAATCCGACGGCAGGCACGCCACATGATATTCCTCCGCCAGTTGGCTGCCGATTTCGTTAAGCTTCTGCGCATTTTTCAGTGGGCTGATCGTCAGCGTTGTTGTAAAAAAATCATAGCCGCCCTCTGCCGCCAGCCTCGCCGCTTCCCGCAGCCGCAGCTCGTAGCAGATAAAGCAGCGCTCTCCGCCCTCCGGACAGTCCTCCAGCCCTTTCGTCGCCTCGAAAAATTTTTCCGACTCGTAAGTGCCCTCCAAAAGTGCGATCTGGTTCAGCATTTCAGACCCTTTCGCCTCTTCATTCAGCGTGCTCACCAGACGTTTTAATTCCTCCACCCGATGCCGGTATTCCTCCAAAAAGCTGATGTTTGGATTGTAATAAAATACCGTCACGTCGAAATACTGCCGCAAATATTCCAGACAGTAGCTAGAGCACGGCGCACAGCAGCTGTGCAAAAACAGCCGCCGGTGATGATCCGGAAGCTTATCGATTAGGTATTCCAGTTCTTTTTGATAGTTAATTTTGTTCATTTCTCCTCTTATTCACATGCAGAAAAATTTTATATTTTAACCATTTTCTTCTGCATCGGAATCTTCTGATTTACTTTTCCTGCCGAACTTTTTTACATACTCCTGCGCTTCTGCCAGAGAAATGTTCAGCTTTTTCTGTAATCTTGCAAGAATCTCTTCTTCTGAAATCCCAAATTCATATCCAGTCTCAATAATTCCTTTTGCTTCTCCTTCTGCTATCCCCTCACGCCTCGTCTCTTCAAACACGGTGCACATATCAGCACCTCCTTTCCTGGCAATTTTATTATAATCTATTTTACAGTTTGCCGCGCCCGCAGCAGTCATAATCACTGTCTTTTCCACTCGATGCTCTCTGGCGTAGTTTATCGCCCGATCTCTTGTTTCCTGAAGCTTTCCATTCCGATCCAACAGAATACCGAGCAGATTAAACAGATCCCGGTTGTTGATATTATGCAGCTTCAGATCATTTTTTCTCGCTTCCACGAGGTGCATCCGGTAATCATTGACAAATGGCTTCATTTCCTCTGAAATATGCAGCATCCCATGCAGAGACACCGCACCGTCCCACGGCTTTTCCCCATAATAAACAACAACTGTTATAACAGGAACCAGCCGATCATCCTTTTTCATTTTTGACAGATATTCCTCTTCTGTCAAGCTCTTTGCTGTTTTATACTTTGCCGCATTGTCCACATATTGCTTCTGATAAGCTGCATAATCATACCCCATTACCCGCATGGGCATCGCATAATGAATATGCTCCTGTCCTTCCATTCCCAGTATAACAAATTCCACGCCATATACGGTAGACTTTTTTCGAATTTTGACCGTATCTCTCGACGCTCCGATGCTTTCCGCATATTCTTTATGCTCCAAAACGGAGGATTCTTCCGTATCCAAATCGCATTGTTCCATAATAATCCTATCTTCGTACTACCTTAAAAGGTACTACCCCATAACCACGAAGACCCCACAGAAGAGATTTCTCCCTTCTGTGAGGTCTTCGAAATTATTCATGACAATAGAATGCTCGCAGAGCGTGCATTCTATTGTTGTTTACAGCCTTTTACTTAAAGTATGCCACACCGGACTCGAAGATCTTCAGATCCTGTTCGCCGTAGATATTCTGTGCAACGCTTCTGTCGCGGCGCTCGGAGTGCGCCATCTTGCCCAGGATACGTCCATCCGGAGAGGTGATGCCTTCGATCGCGCTGTAGGAGCCATTGATATTCCATTCTTCATCCATGGAAATTCTTCCTTCCGGATCAGAATACTGGGTTGCTACCTGTCCGTTTGCAAACAGCTTGTCAATCCACTCCTTCGGAGCTACGAAACGTCCCTCACCGTGGGATGCCGGATTGACATATACTTTTCCAAGCTCAGCGCCCTGCAGCCAGGGAGACTTGTTGGAAACCACCTTGGTGTATACCATCTTGGAAATGTGACGGTTGATCGTATTAAAGGTCAGGGTCGGAGAATCGTCCTTCTGTCCGACGATTTCGCCATAAGGAACCAGACCGAGCTTAATTAACGCCTGGAATCCATTACAGATACCAAGACATAAGCCATCTCTTTCCTTCAGAAGCTTCATAACCTCTTCTTTGATCTTCTCGTTCTGGAATGCAGTTGCGAAGAACTTTGCGGAGCCATCCGGCTCGTCGCCTGCGGAGAATCCGCCGGGGAACATGATGATCTGAGCCTGGCTGATCTCTTTTGCAAACGCATCGACGGAAGAACGGATGTCCTCTGCGCTCAGGTTTCTGAATACATGGGTTACAACCTGTGCACCTGCGCGTTCAAATGCTTTTGTGCTGTCGTATTCACAGTTCGTGCCGGGGAATACCGGGATGAATACGGTAGGCTTCGCTACTTTATTCTTGCATACATAAATGTGATTCGTCTCATACAGGCCGGTTTCTACTGCGTCCGTGTCCTTGACTGCCTTTGTAGGGAATACCTTTTCCAGAGGCTTCTTCCACGCATCCAGCGCCTCTTTTTCGGAAAGGGTCATGTTTCCATAGGTAAATACCGGCTCTGCCGTTACCGTGCCGAGCAGCGTATAAGCAACATCCATATCCGCCAGACGGTCTGCCGGAACTTCTGCCACCAGATCGCCAAGGCCGTTTGTAAACAGCTCCTCTGCAGAAACCGTTTCCTCAATTGCAACGCCAAGTCCGTTACCGAATGCCATGCGGGACAGGGCTGCTGCCACACCATAGCTGTCCAGTGCATATGCGGAAACGATCACGCCCTTGCCCATCAGCTCGGTAATCTTTGCATACAGTGCCATTACCTGCTCATAATCCGGCAGATCGTAAGCATCCTTCTGAATGGAGAAACGAACCAGACGGTTTCCAGCCTGTTTTAATTCCGGGCTGATAACATCTTTTTCCTTTGCAACATCCACAGCGAAAGAAACCAGCGTCGGAGGTACGTCGATATCGTTAAAGGTTCCGGACATGGAATCCTTACCGCCGATGGACGGAAGTCCGAATCCCATCTGCGCGTCATAAGCACCCAGCAGCGCCGCAAAAGGCTGGCTCCAACGTTCGGGATCCTGGGTCATGCGGCGGAAATATTCCTGGAAGGTAAAGCGGATTCCGGAGAAATCGCCGCCTGCCGCTACGATTCTTGCCATGGATTCCACAACCGCGTAAATTGCGCCGTGGTAAGGGCTCCAGGAGGACAGATACGGATCAAAGCCGTATGCCATCATTGTTACCGTATCGGTCTTTCCTTTCAGGACCGGAAGCTTGGCAACCATCGCCTGGGTCTCGGTCAGCTGATACTTACCGCCGTAAGGCATCAGCACGCTGCCTGCGCCGATGGAGGAGTCGAACATTTCCACAAGACCCTTCTGGGAGCAGACATTTAAATCCGACAGCAGCGCTTTCCATGCCTTTTTCAGATCGCCGGCTTTTACGGCTTCCTTTACAGCAGGAACTGCATACTGCTCAAAATAGTTATCTTCTTTCGACGGAACATCTACAAAAACATCGGTTTCCTGGTGTGCTCCGTTGGTATCCAGAAATGCTCTGGACAGGTTTACAATGCTCTTGCCGCGCCAGTTTAAAACCAGACGGGGTTCTTTGGTTACAACCGCAACCGGAACTGCCTCCAGGTTCTCTTCTGCGGCATATTTCAGGAACTGCTCACGGTCTTTCGGGTCGATGACAACGGCCATACGCTCCTGGGACTCGGAGATGGCGAGCTCTGTACCATCCAGACCGGCATATTTCTTGGGAACCTTATCCAAATCAACGGTCAGACCATCTGCCAGCTCGCCGATGGCAACAGAAACGCCGCCTGCGCCGAAGTCGTTACACTTTTTAATCAGACGGGAAACTTCTTCTCTGCGGAACAGTCTCTGAATCTTTCTTTCGGTCGGAGCGTTACCCTTCTGCACCTCAGCACCGCAGGTTTCGATACTCTTTTCCGTATGCACCTTGGAGGAACCGGTTGCGCCGCCGCAGCCATCGCGTCCGGTACGTCCGCCCAGCAGGATAATGATATCGTCCGGATCGGAGTTTTCACGGATGACGTTGCGTCTCGGAGCCGCGCCCATAACCGCGCCGATCTCCATACGCTTTGCAACATAATCGGGATGATAAATTTCTTTTACATAACCGGTCGCAAGGCCGATCTGGTTGCCGTAGGAAGAGTAACCGGATGCTGCGCCGCGCACCAGCTTTTTCTGGGAAAGCTTTCCCTTTAAGGTGTCCGCAACCGGAACGGTGGGATCCGCTGCACCGGTCACGCGCATTGCCTGATATACATAACCTCTGCCGGAAAGCGGGTCGCGGATTGCGCCGCCCAGACAGGTTGCCGCACCGCCGAAGGGTTCGATTTCGGTCGGGTGGTTGTGGGTTTCATTTTTGAAAAATACGAGCCATTCCTCGGTGACAGGACCATCGCCGTAGTCCATTTCAACGGGAACAATAACGGAACAGGCGTTGATTTCATCGGACTGCTCCATATCCTCCAGCTTGCCTTCTTTTTTGAGCTTACGCATTGCCATCAGTGCAAGATCCATCAGGCAGACAAACTTATCCGGACGGTCTTTAAAGATCTCTGCACGCGCATCCAGATAGCTCTGGTAGGTTTTTTCCATCGGTTCCCGGTAAAAACCATCTCCGAATGCGACATTTTTCAGTTCAGTGGAAAACGTCGTATGACGGCAGTGGTCAGACCAGTAGGTATCCAGCACACGAATCTCCGTCATGGAAGGATCTCTCTTTTCCTCGCCTGCAAAATACTTCTGGATATGCTTGAAATCCTGCAGGGTCATCGCAAGACCAAGAGAATCGTACAGCTGCTTTAATCCGTCTGCATCCAGCGTAGTAAAGCCGTCTAAAATCCTGACATCTGCAGGCTCTGCAAACTCGGTTACGAGCGTCTTTGGCTTTTCCATACCGGTCTCTCTGGAATCCACCGGGTTAATGCAGTAAGCCTTGATCTTGTCAAATTCTTCGTCTGTCAGATCTCCTGTAATCAAATAAGTAACTGCGGTACGGATAATCGGCTGCTCCTCCGCTTTTAAAAACTGAACGCACTGTACGGCAGAATCTGCACGCTGGTCAAACTGTCCCGGCAGATATTCAACGCTGAATACGCGTCCGTTTGCAGGGATTTCGATCGTCTCGCGATACAGAATATCCACAGGCGGCTCGGAAAAAACAGTACGGCATGCCTGTTCAAAAACCTCATCACTGATATTTTCCACATCATAACGAATGAACATCCGGACATCTTCGATCCCTGACATATTCAGATAACCGATCAGATCCTCCTTCAGTTCCTGTGCCTTAACCGCGTAACCGGTCTTCTTTTCCACATAGATCCGTCTTACGTTTTCCATTTGTCCTCCTTTTGCCGCACAGGCGGCATTTTACGTTTCCAGCTCAGTCTTACCAATTCTATCACAAAATTTCTTTTCATGGTAGCAAAAGTGTCGATTCTGCTCAAGTATCGTCGGCATTACTATTTTCGGACAGATTTTTTGTTTTCGTGTGTGCATCTTTTTCATGCAGCGGCCGCGGCAGATCCCAACAGTAATGTGTCGCGAGCACCCGGATCACAATCACCACCGCAGTTCCTGCTGCCAGCGCCAGATACAGATGGATATGGATCAAAAGCACACACACCAGTGCGCCCGCAAAAGCCGCCATTGCATAGATATGCTTATACAGGATAAACGGCATCGTATCCGCTAAAATATCCCGGATCAGACCGCCTCCGATACCTGTCATCATGCCCAAAAATACTAAAAAGAAGATCCCGTCATAGCCCTCGCCGTGTGCGGTATATACGCCGAGAACAGTAAAAATCCCAAGTCCAACCGCATCACAGTAATTCATAACCTGCTCATAAATCGTCAGATAACGGCTCGTCATGATCTCCTGCTTTCCATAGACAAGTAAAAATAAAAGAGCGGAGGTTCCCAGCGCCACCAGCGCATAAACCGGATCCCGGAATGCTCCCGGCGGCGTCCGCCCCAGGATAATATCCCGGACAATGCCGCCTCCGACTGCAACACACAGTCCCAGCACCAGTACCCCGAACAGATCCAGATTTTTGCGGATACCCAGCATTGCCCCGGACGATGCAAAAGCGATCGTCCCGATGATCTCCGCCGTAAAAATAATCGGATTTTCCATGTTCTCCTGTCCCCAGTTCCTTTTTTGTTAATACAATAGAATGCACGCTCTGCGAGATTCTATTGTCATGAATTATGGCAGGCCGTATTCAGCCGAATGGGCGTATTCTGCTGCTTTATAGTATCCTGCGCCGCACTGCAGACGGAGCCACCCCATATTTTTTCTTGAACAGCTTGCTGAAATGATAGGCATCCTCATAGCCGACCTGCGCCGCGATTTCCTGAATGCTCATTTCCAGATTCTGTGTCAGCAGGTTATAGGCCTTGGTCAGACGAATATCAATCAGATAATGAATCGGTGTGTTTCCGGTTTCCGCCTTGAAAATCCTGGACACATAAAAGGTGCTCAGATACATATTGCCGGCGATCCGGTCAAGAGAGATTTTCTCTGCATAATGATCCTCAAAGTAATCCGTGATCTTCTCCACGAGATATTTCCGGTTCGCGGATTCAAAGGAGCATCCACCTGCCTTCTGCGGCTTACCGGTCTCTTCTTCTTCCCGCAGCAGCAAAAGAAGCATTTGCATGGCATACGTCTTCATCATATAATAGCGCCCGATCCGGCAAAGCTCCTGCTCTGCCTCCATTGCCATACAGAGCTTGGAAAGCTTACGCTGCAGCTCTCCCTCCGTACGAAATACCGGGCAATTCCCCGGTAGTGGAAAGTGGTTGCGCCCAAGCCCCGCCAGATTTAAATCTGTCAGCCCCACGTAAAATTCCGCAACCGGCGTTTTATGCTCTCCCGCCAGGCTTTGATGATAGACTCCTTCATTGATGACCAGCAGGTCACCCTCTTTTACTTCATATATAGTATCGCCGATTCTGTGCTTTCCTGTCCCGGATTGGATATAACACAGCTCCAGATGCTCATGGCAGTGATAGTTCGGCTCATCCTCCACACGTGTTCCCTTCCACATAAACAAGAAGGTCGGATTTAACTCCTCCTGAAATACCGTGTTTTCCCGTTCCATATCCACCAGCTTCCTTCCCGGATGCCTGAAATTTATCTTTTATTTTCCTGCAACATCCCACAAAAACATTTAACGTAACTGTTCAGTTTCCTCGCAGTTACCATTTAACAACATTTTACATGAAACCTGCAAGATTGTACATTCCAAATAAAATATTTTGCGATACACTTTTTTTATCCATGATCTATCAAAGCCCATGGATACTTTTTTAAGGGAGGAAAAAAGGAAATATGACACCAATGAAATGGTTCTGGGGATTTCTCAGAAAGTACCGCTTCAAGCTTCTGGGCGGCCTGATCCTGACGACTTTCATTTCCGTTCTCGCCATCGTAAACCCTTACGTTTCCGGCATGATCGTAGATGATGTCATTCAGGGCGGTCAGTATGACCTGCTTTGGAAGCTTGTTCTCATCCTGCTTTTAGTTACGCTGGTCCGCGGTGCCCTGCGTTTCTTTTATCAGGTTATTTTCGAGGTATGCTCGCAGGGCGTGCTCTACGACATGCGGGACGTTGTTTACCGCCGCCTTCTGACAGAGGACTTCGCCTTTTACAGCAAGAAAAAAACAGGCGACCTGATGAGCCGTCAGACCGGCGACATGGAAGCAATCCGCCACTTCGTTGCTTACATTATCTATCAGGTTTACGAAAATATCCTGCTGTTCTGCTTTGCGCTCTTCATGATCTTTACGGTAAATGTGAAGCTGGCGCTCTGCATGCTGATCGTTCTGCCCTTTACAGCCATCACCACAGCAAAACAGTCCAAAGAGGTTCGACCGACATTCCAGCGCATCCGCGACTGCTTTTCTTCCCTGAATGCCTTCGTTCAGGAAAATGTCAGCGGCAATCGTGTCGTAAAAGCCTTTGCCAAGGAAGACTTTGAAATCGAAAAATTTAATAAGGAAAACGATGCCTACATGGACGCACAGTTGAACTCCTCAAAGGTCTGGATGAAATACCTTCCGATCTTCGAAGTTCTGGCATATGTCTTAAACGTTGTCCTAATGCTCTACGGCGGCTGGATGGTAATTACCGGAGAAATGACAATCGGTAACCTCGTAACCGTCAACGGCTATCTGTGGATGTTAAACGCTCCGCTGCGTATGGCAGGCTGGTGGGTCAATGATACCCACCGTTTTATCACCTCCGTAGAAAAAATTTATACAACCTATGTGGAAGAGCCTCTTGTAAAAATGCCTCCTGTGCCGGTTTCCCGCAAACATATGGAAGGAAATGTTGAATTTAAAGATGTTTCCTATACGGCAGATGATGAGGATATCGTAAAGGATATCAGCTTTTCTGTGAAAAAAGGACAGACAGTCGGCATTCTCGGTTCCACCGGTGCCGGCAAATCCACCATCATGAACCTGCTGTGCCGTTTTGTCGACGCGACCTCCGGCGAGGTTCTGGTAGATGGCGTAAACGTCAAGGACTGGAATCTTTACGATCTGCGTGACAACATCGGCATGGCAATGCAGGATATCTTTCTTTTTTCTGATACAATTGAAGGGAATATTGCATACGGTCGTCCGAACTGTACATTTGAGGAAATTCACGAAGCTGCTGTCATGGCAGATGCCAACCATTTCATCAAGGCTATGCCCGAAGGCTATGATACCATCGTCGGCGAGCGCGGTGTCGGACTCTCCGGCGGTCAGAAGCAGCGTATTTCCCTTGCGCGCGCCCTGTTAAAGAAACCGTCCATCCTGATTCTGGACGATACTACTTCCGCAGTTGATATGGAAACAGAAAGCTATATCCAGCAGCAGCTCGGCAAATTAAACGGCCAGTGCACGATCTTCGTCATCGCCTACCGTATTTCTTCCATTAAAGACGCTGATCAGATCCTGGTTATGAATAACGGCCGGATTATCGAACACGGAACGCATCAGGAGCTGCTTGCAAATGACGGCTACTATGCAAGCGCGTTCCATCATCAATACGGTGAGCTTCCTTCCAGAGAAGAACAGGAAGAATACCGTCAGGTTACAGCCAACGAAAGGAAGTGAGAACTCATGGCACGAAATAAATATGATGTGGACGAAGTCCTGGAAGATAAATTTGACGTCAATCAGTTAAAACGTCTGCTCGCTTATCTGATTCCTTACCGGAAACGGTTTGTCAGTGTCGGCTTCATGATGCTCTCCGCTTCCGCTTTTACCATGCTGATTCCGCAATTTTTTCAGAAGGTCATGGACGTCTGCATCCCGAACAAGGACATGAAGGGAATCGCATTTTACAGCTTTTTGACACTGCTTGCCGCATTTTACAGTGCCTTCAGCCTTCGCTACAAGATCAAATACACCAACCAGATCGGACAGCAGATCATTCACGACATGCGCTATGACATCTTTGAGCATCTGCAGGAGCTTCCGTTCTCCTACTATGATGACCGCCCCCACGGTAAAATTCAGGTGCGTGTTGTAAACTATGTCAACAGCATCAGCGACCTGCTTTCCAACGGTATCTTAAATACCATCTTCGACGGCTATGCGCCGTTTAAGGGCGAGCTGAATTACAGAAAGAACGGCTCCCTGATCGCCTTCGAGGCCGGGGAATCCATCACCTACGG
>ENA-OPCV01001910-OPCV01001910.1-human-gut-metagenome-genome-assembly--contig:-NODE-1910-length-14125-cov-5.359915_pt1 | contig 14125 bp, 15 predicted proteins | sample MGYA00241257_ERZ501494 | MGnify/ENA primary metagenome ERZ501494 (study PRJEB25962, sample SAMEA2042618) | human gut metagenome | biome: human gut; feature: human-associated habitat; material: faeces...
TAGTATACAGGTAAATCCACGAAGTTACAAAGTGGAGGTCATTACATATTGTCTAAAATCTAAAAAAAAGTCAATTTATTTTCATCAAAAAAGACACCACAGAACCAGCTCTATGATGCCTTTCTTTTATTCATGTAATTTTCCCTTTAAATCAGCTCTCTAAATTATTCCACTCTGTATACACCTTAACTGTAGCATGAAATTTTGTTTGAGGTTCTCTATACTTCTCCTTGATTGCTACATCATCAACAAGTTGGCGAATTTCATTGTGATACAATTTTTTAAAACGCTCTTTATCAACCTTTCCATCTAAATATTTAGCACAAGCTTCATCATATGCATTTAAAACTCCTTCTAATGCAGAATCAAGCATAGCCTTACTTAATTCTTCATCTTCTACACCCTTGAATTGAACAACCTTGTCCTCATAACGACTTCTAGCACTCAAAATCAATTCTCGTATCTGCATCTCGACCTGAGCCATCTGCATATCATTTGCAGTTTTAGTTAAATCATTCGCAACTGAAGCTAAATCATTTCCCTTTTGAGATGCTTTAAAGCTTACCCATAGTGCTATAACGCTAACAAAAACAGCAAGTGCTGTAAATATAACCATTGCTAAATCCATTTGGCATTACCTACTCTCTCTTATTTTACCTTACTCTCAACCATATTAACAAGAGCCAAAAAAGCAGAATTATCTGATTCACAAAGTATAAATGAATCTGTCATCTCATCATAACCATCTGTATGTAAACACTCAAACAAAAAATCCAATTCTTGTTGAGATAAATTAGCTTGATTAATTCTATTAACAACTTCTGCGATTTTCTGATTATTTAGCAATATTCTTAACTCATTAGAAAAAATACCTATTCTTCTCTTATCCATGTTTTTCTCCTTTCGAATCAAATACGACACATAAACATATAAAATTATATCACTTTCGATAATTTTTTTCAACGCTAACATAATAATCTGCTTTTACCAACTAAAATCAAAAAAGACACCACAGAACCAGCTCCATGATGTCTTTCCCTTATCATTTCCTACCTACCCCTACTCAATACCATCACTTTTTCCTTTCATCCTGCAATCAATAAAAAGCAGAGCCAACAACCTGCGATTGCTCGCAAATTTATTGACTCTGCGTCTTAGCGTCTGGCTCTTTGATAACGGCCATATTCATTTTTCGTACATTGATTAGCGTTTTCTGTTTGCATTTCGGGCAATACAGCGGAAAGTTCTCAAGTACCGTATCTTCCCGTATTTTCAATCTTGTTTTACTTCCGCAAACAGGGCACAATATCCACTCTTTAAGCTGCATAACATCTATCCCATCCTACAGTTCATCTTGCCCAGTATCTATTTATTGAGAAAAGTGTACAGGTCTTTTAATTCTTGTTCCAATTTTCCATGAAGGTTATCCCGGTAAACTTCTCCTTTTTTGTCTATCGTATAGTAGACTCTGATTTTTCCGGCAGATAATTCACTGTCCCTACTAATCAAACCTCTCTCGCACAAAGATTTCAATGCTAAGTAAATTACTCCCGATGAGATTCTATAAACGGGAGCAAATCGGTTCGTCAATTCATACCCATATGCTTTATTCTCCTTTAATGCATTCAGGAGCAGTAGTTCCAGCAACCGTCCATTTATCTTAAATAAATTCATCAGTGAATTACCACTGTGCCGCTGTCACTATTCACAGTCAAACTGTAGCCGCCACTGCCAATCTTTCCCTGCTTACACGCAGAAGTTTCCGTTGTATAAGAAACACCGTCCAATCTTACAGTAACATCATATGAACCGGATGAGATTTTAAAGGAAAGGTTTTGTTGCTGTGTTTTATAGGAAACACCTATATCCCCGGAACCCGTAGAAATTCCCACATTAGTCTGATCTCCCAAACCAGATATATTTACTTCTCCTGATTTCGTTGCAATGGAAATATCCTCTGACTCGATATTTTTCAATGTTACATAGCCGGATGATGTGCCGATCTGAAAATCCGCAATATTGCCATTGGACAGTTTCACATCCCCGGATGAAGATGAGATCTCAAGTTTCTCCGCTGTCACATGATTCAGCTCGGCATAACCGGAATCGTTATCAATAGCGAGTTTTGAAGCAACAAGGCTGTCTATTTCCATATCCCCTGAACCGTTCTTAATCGTAACTGCTCCCTTCAGAGCAACCGGAATATATACAATTACTTCACCCTCTTTTCCAAGGGAAAACCGGCCCACAGCACTTCCTTCACCATCTATCTGCATAATATCCAGCATTCCATCCTGTACCTCTACTGACGGAGCTTTTGCTCCTTTTTCTGTTCCTCCATCTAAGCTGATATGGACATCCTCATCGGAAGAAGCCATGATTTTAAGCTGCCAAGAATCAATCTGCATATTGATGGAGGATATACTTTCAGTATCGTATGTTTCCGAAAAGCTGACCTTCTCCTTTTGTCTGCATCCGCATAAACAGGATACTGCCAGCAGGCTCATACACAATAGTATTTTCATTTTCATAAGCAACTCCCGCTACATCAAATCTTTGGTTTCCGCATTGTATACTGATAGGACTGCAAATGCCAAAGATATCAAAGTCAGGATTACCGGGAAAACCAGATTATTCTTCATCGTAAAATCACCTATATTCGCCTGTGTCAAAAAGATCAGCAGGAAAGACGAAATAATCGTTGCTTTTGATGACTTCATAGCAAGACCAATGAACAGAGCAATAAAGCTCATGCTTACGATTACCACTGACTTTAGGATAAGCTGCACATAAAATGACAGGCTTGCCATGTTAAAATCAAGCGGGAACGCAGATGTCATAAAATGGGAGCCTGCCAGAACGCATCCATAGATCAGCACTTTTGTCAGAATCAATGCGATAAAGTTAAAAATCCATACTGCCAGCATCTGCGAAACTAATATCTTCTGCCGCTTGATCGGATAGGAAAACATCAGATTCATCGTTTTGTTTTTATATGCCGTGACAATAAAGGATGCCAGCATCACGCTGGTAAAAATCAGAAAGGACATACTGGTAAACAGTTCGATGGAGGATGAAATCATTTCATTCCCCGGTGCCGCATCCGGCACCCCCGTATCCGGATCATTAGCAATTCCGAAATAAGCCAGTGCAAAAACGAAAAGGCAAAGGAGTCCTGCAAGAATCACCGCATTACGGACATATTTTCCGATATTGTTCTTTTTCCATTCGAGTTTGATTAACTTTAACATTGCTACTACACCTCCGCCATCATTTTCAGGAAATAATCTTCCAGAGTCTCTGCTTTTTTACCAATGGCAACAATCTCTACATCATTCAGTGCCAGAACCTTTGACAATTCCTGTGAGGATACATGATGGTCATAAATCCGGATTTTTCCATCCTCCACAATTTTAAAATTGTCAAGGCCCATCTTATCAGCCAGCACATAGGAAGCCTTCTTTGTATTGATCACACTTAATTCAATATAGGCAAGGCTCATTTCTGATATTTCTTTCATGGTAACTTCTTTCATAAGCACGCCATGATTGATGACGCCAATCGTATCCGCAATGCTCTCAATCTCAGAAAGAATATGGCTGGATACAACAATCGTGATACCGTATTCCGTACAAAGCATTTTCAGTAAATCCCGGATCTGCTTCATACCCACCGGATCAAGTCCATTTGTCGGCTCATCCAGAATGAGCAATTCCGGCTTACTAAGTATGGCACGGGCAATCCCTAACCGCTGTTTCATACCTAATGAGTAGCTACGTACCGGTTTTTTCCCTGCATCTGCCAGATTTAACATCTCCAGAGCGTTCTCTATGCTTCCGGAATGGTAATATCCCATGTACTCGCAGTGGAGAGCAAGGTTTTCTTTTCCGCTTAAATGATCGTAAAAGGTTGGGAACTCGATGATACTTCCCATCCGCTTCAGCACCTCATAAGAAGTCGGCGTAAGTTTTTGTCCAAACAGTTCAATACTGCCGTCTGTCGGTTTCCATAGGTTCGTCAGCATCTTCATCACTGTGGTTTTGCCGGCACCGTTGGGACCTAGAAAACCATAAATCTCGCCCTTCTTGACGTGCATAGACACATTGGTTACAAGATTTTTGCCGCCAATGGCTTTTGTAAGCCTGTCTGTCTGTAAAATATATAGCATATTGTCTGCCTCCTTTCCTTAGAAACGCCCATCTTCATGGGCATCAAGGTATACCCTGAGGGTGTTTCTGCTAACCATTCTAGCAACTAAGGTTTTCAAAACTCTTGACTAATTCTTACAAATTTCTTTCTTGGAAATTTAATAGGCGAATTTCCGCAGTTTTAATGTAAAAGTAGTTTTTACATTAGGCTCGCTGTCAAGGGTAATCTCCCCGCCAAGCTGGTGTGCGAGATTCTGTGCGATGGTCAGCCCCAGGCCGTTCCCCTGTATCTCCCTGTTTCTGGAATCTTCCATGGTAAACAACCGCTCAAATACATTCTGTGCAAATGCCTTGTCAATCCCTTTTCCCTTATCCACTATCTCTATATAGACGTATTTTCTATCTGACCGTAGGAATATTCCCATATACTTTCCATCGGTTCCATACCGTACAACATTGGAAATGAGATTAAACAATATCCGCTGCAGTGCATCCTTGTTTCCCTGGACAAAGACCGCTTCTTCGGGAATTTCAACTTCTACTTCAAATTCCTTCTGTGTCAACAGCTCATAAAAATCCAGCACATTCTCTCGGCAAACCTCACAGACATCAATCTTTGAAATCTCAATATCCGTATCCCCGGCCTCCAGCTTCGCCAGCGTGAAAAACTGGTTAATCAACTCCATGACTCGCTGCGCTTTCAGCTCCGCTTTCAAAAGCATTTCATTTCCTTCTGAACCGTTCAGCCGCATAATCTCCAAATATCCTAATATGACTGTCATAGGCGTTTTTATATCATGGGAGATATTGGACAGCATTTTCTTTGAGGCAATCTCGGAACACCGGAAATCCACCTTGACCTTTCTCTGGTTCTCCAACAGACGGTTAATCTGTGCCGCTAAATCCATAAGAACCTTATTGTCCGTAAAAACCATGACATTCTCATCACTGTCCGTATCCTGAATTTCCTCCAGCTTCTGACCGATTTTCTTTAACTTGCTCTGTGTTCCTGTCCTGAAAGCAAACTGCTGATACAAAACAATACAGATCAGCACTACAATACAAACAGACAGGAAAAAGATAATCGTAGCATCACTCATGATAAATCTCCTAACTTATACCCGATGCCCCAAACAGTAATGACATATTTCGGAGTTCTTGGATTATCCTCAATCTTGTTTCTTAACCTGCTGATATGGACATTAACCGCATTTTCATCTCCCAGATATGCGTCATTCCAGATCAGAGAATACATCTGCTCTTTGGTATATACCTTCTTTGGGTTCTGGAGTAGCAGTTTCAGTATTTCATACTCTTTTGCTGCCAGATCAACTCTTACATTCTTTTTTGTTACGGTATAATCTGTCAGGTTCATAATCAAATCTCCAATCACCAGCATTTCATTCTCCGGTTCTGCAGGTTTCGAATATTGGGTGCTTCTTCGGATATTTGCCTTAATACGGGCTAACACTTCTGTCACTGAGAATGGCTTCGTAATATAATCATCTGCCCCAAATCCCAATCCGAGAGTCTTATCCGCATCCGTATCCTTTGCAGACACAATAATAATCGGAACCGTGCTGCTCTGCCGAATATGCTGCATAACTTCCATCCCGCTGATTTTGGGAATCATCAAATCCAGCAAAACAAGGCTGTAAGAGTCACTGTCAAATTTCTCGCACGCTTCTTCTCCATCCGCAGCACAAATCACCTCATAGTTTTCAGCCTTCAAATAGTCTTTCAGCATCTGGCTTATTTCAATATCATCTTCCACTAATAATAATTTCACGGTTGCACCTCCATCGTTGTATCGTCTTTCCTCCGTTTATCTGCGGGTTTCTCTGCATCCTCTGGTAGTAGCCATAAAGTCGATACCTTTACCGCACCTTTGATTCTGCCCGATGAGCAATAATAATTTACCATCCGGGCCGTGATACCCCATTTTTCACTTGCTTCCCTAAGTGTCATATATCCATCCATGACTGGCCTCCTGATTTTGTAATGCCCTCTATTATATTTCTTATGCTCGAAATATACAAGTCGCATAGTACCATAGATCAGCAAGACTTCTAATTTCCTGTATATCCATTCAATATATTATCCATGTTTCTACAGAATAAATCTTCAAATCATAATTGGTTCCCACAAAAAAAGCAGAACATAGCCACCGCCATGCTCTGCCTTACACTTAATTTTTACTCTGCCGCTACAAACTCCATTTCCGCAAATTCCTGATCTGTCAAATCATTCAGCCTTACAATCACCCTCAATGACAATTCAATCATCTCATCATCTTCCAGATGTTCCATTGTATCACTGATACCCTTTATGACCTTTTCCCTGCTCCCCAAATCAGGAGCTGCATCTTCTTCCGTAAAGATACTGATTAAATTGACTTCTTCTACTGTAAATTTATTATTCATCGCTTATATCTCCCTCTGATTTTTCTTTGTATTTTCCTGTACTTCATGTTCCTGTCCAGAACCAGCTACCAGTGCTCTTTTCTCAGCCAATCGAGCTTTTAAGGAAACTTTTACCACAGGTTGTTCCTAATCCTTTTTGTTTGCTTCCCTCTGTGCTTTCTCTGCACCATTATTCAGCACATTGTCAATCATGTTATAATTTTGTTCTTCCATTTCTTCAATCTTGGCAAGAGGCTTGTATTCAGCCAATTTTTCCAGCAATACTTTTGCCCTTTGCATTTCGTCCGGCAAAGCTCCCTCGGAAATAACCTCGTTCAACCAGTCCGTAATAGGCTCCGTATTCCCTTGAACTATCATCTCGGAAATCTCTGACACGCTTTCCGTCATATTTGGGTTGTTGTTGCGGTAGGAATAAATATCATAATCATGGCTAAAACGGTCAATTTCCACAGCAAGCTGTTCTGCGGGTTCTAAATCCGGCATACGCTTCTCCCATACCTTTGCTTCCATATCTTCAGACATGACACCATCTATCTCCATTTCCGGTAACTTTGCTACAAGCTCTGCAATGACTTCCATAGCCTTCGGTTCACTGGTTATACTTGGGATATGTTCTAATATCTCCAAATCAATTCGGTTGCCTGATAACAGGTCAACTTCATCATCCATATAGTTTTCTTCTCCCAGTCTGTGAACATTGATTCCGATTGCAGGAATGCCATGCATTCGTTCTGGCGGTATCTGTTTCCAGATAGCGATTGCCTCCTCTACTGTGGAAATATTCTCATAAAACTCACCCAAATTATGAAACTCTCCACACTCGGATACCATCAATGTTACTTCAACATCTTCTTTCTCCATTTCTCCCTGTGTCTGTATCTGTTGTGTCAGCTCCTGCTCCCTTTCCCGTCGGATACTTTCCAGATACTCCCCAGCCTGTGGCAGATACGTTTCCAGCGTCCTGGTACGCTGGGCAGTAATCGGATTGATGTCAACCTTTACCTCACCAATATGTAACCCGTCCTCATTAAACGCATTGAACAAATCATCCTCTCTCTCTTTCGTGGAAAGCTCCACCACCACATCAAGATCAGAGCTCTCCTTCTCCAGACCTCTGCGCCGACTTCCTACAACAACAGCATCAATGATTGTGGCATCCATATCATACTCATCAATCTTTGCCTGTACATGGCATTTTATGGTTTCTTCAATTTCTGCCGTATTCATTTCACTAATGTCATGGAACAATTCATTGGTCTTTGCCCTGAAATCCGTTATGATGCTGCTCTCTTGATTTTTTGGTACAACTTCATTGGCTTCCTCAACCTTTTCTATCAATCCATCATAATCAATCGGTATCAGCTCATCCTTTTCCTTAATACTCCCTTTCGCTCCGTTATGGTCTGGAGCAGCTTTCAAATCATCTACGATATCAGTCAGTGCCTCCCTAATTGTCACATCCGAATTGTCATAAACTCCACCGTCAATCTCCTTATAATCAGCTCCCATAATGGAATAATCATAGCCTCCATCCACCTCTTGGATACTGATATAGCGGTCTGCAATCTGAAAGGCAAGTTCGGTTTCTTCCCCAATCTCCAAGGATTTTTTCATATCTGCAAGCACCTGTTCCTTTTCATCACCAAGGTCAATGATTTCATCCCCATCTTCCAACGTGTTGTCCGAAGTCTCCGGCTCCTGTTTCTCCGGCTCTGACTTCTGGACATCCTGTCCAGAGGTGCCAATCTCCGCTTCCTGCTCTTTTACTCCCTCCAAAGTCTGCATAAAATCAGGAAGTCCGGTAAATCCAAAGGAATCCACAAAATGGGCACTATTTTCCCCATTCTGATGCAGGACCACAATATCACTGACAGACAGGGAATGCCCTCTGTAATCCTCTGGGTGGTCTATATTAAATTTCTCATAGATTGCTTCCAGTGTTTCGCCCTCTGTCTGCTCTTGCAGTTCAGACAGCTCTCCTACATAAATCAGTTCATAATTTTCCGGCTTAATAGCATCAAAATTGTCCTTTGTAATACCCATACGCTTCAAAGACTCTGTACCTTCAAACCGCAGATGATTCAACTCCGGATTATGCTTCACCTGATAAATACCGTACTTGTCAGAGCTGCCATACAAAAGCTGCGCTTCCTTATTTATTTGGTTGTCCGAAAGTTCAGCCTGCATGAAACGAAGTTTTCTTTCATTTTCCCAATCGCCTTTTTCAATGCCAAAAATTCCTTCATGCTCCGTAATCTGTTCTCTATCTTCTACTGTGGTTTCCGAACCATCATTGTGTAACAGATACACAGGCAAGTCATGGTCAAACAATTCCAATGCTTTCTCCTGCGTCAGTGGCAGCATTTCATTCCATGTATAACCGTACTCCCGCATTTCAGACAGACCAATCATCGGGTCTGGAAGTGCATCAATCTCTGCCTGTGCGTCTATGATTGTCAGACCCACATCCTGCTGTGCATATTCATGCTGATATGCCAGTTTTTCTGCAAGCTCCCTTGTCTTGTCCATATCATTAAGCTTATATGCATAATTCACAATCAAGTTTTGCTCATCTGATGTAAATATGGTTTTCTCCGCTTCCAACTGATTGATAAGCCGCTCTGCCTGTTCCATAACAGAAAGGTTACTGTCAATCTGCTCTGCTATTTTTGCTTTTACATCAATAACCTCATCCGTATCAAGATTGTTTTTCTGTTCTTTCGTCTGCCATAATAAACCTCCATATTTTTATTTTTTTGCACGACAAAAGGCAGCCCGCTATGGACTGCCTTCTTCTAATAAAGCTATTCTTTTTTACTAATTCATTACTGCTCTAATTTGTTTCCATTTCTGCAATTTACTTCTATCTCCCTTCTGCACCTGCCGCTATAAATCTCTATATGAGAAAAGCACCTAAGATTTCTCTTAAATGCTTTTCATACCAAATCACTATATATTTGAATAAATTTTCCTTAAAATATTCCTTCCATTATTCTATTTCATCAAATACGAGCAGCTCGCAAAACTCAAAAAATCTAATGAAGAGCTTTGCACACATTTCTTTATCTCCTATATAGTCATAAGCCTTTATCAGATTTATAAACCCTGCATAACCACTATTATTTTTCAGGTAATCCCATAATTGTTCAGTAATTCCATGCCTTTTTATATAGTATCCTAAAGGCATATATAAGTATGAGCTGTTTGCAGAATAAAAAGTCTGATTTGGAAACTTGCATTGCATAAAATAGTCCAAAAGCATGTTTTCATTTCCATCTATTTCATAAATTTTATCAACTATCATATTCCAATTATCACCATTTTTAATCACAATATGATTATTATAATTTGACAATTCATTATATAGCTTTTTCAAATACATACTTGTTCTACATCTTGCCAGCTTCCTACAAAATTTATCTTCCTTTTCTTGATATGGATCATCAACAGATTCTTCCTTTTTATAGGTTATTGATACTTCAATAGTTTCTTCCTCACAAAATCTCAAATATAAATTATAATATTTCTCTTTCCACTTCTCCTCAAATGAGAACCAATCTCCTTGCAAATAATTAACAATAGAGTCTTTGATATCTTTCTTCTTTTCTTCCTCAACATACCAATCACTATAATACAATGCTAATAGTAATTCCAATTTCATTGTTTCTGCTTGCTGACTGTAACTTCCAAAATCAAAGAAATCAAATTGAGACAAAATATCCTCTATCTCATATCCCATATTTATCAATCTCTCTGTATATTGGAAAATCATTTCATTTGTTTGCAATCGTTGAGCTACTATCTTCTTCATCATTTGCTGTGCCATTGAAAAATCATTCTCAATAAGCATATTTATCATTTCTTCCAAAGTCACACATCTAGATCTTTCATCAGTTATTCTGTTAATAACCATTATCATTTCAAAATATTTTTCTGTATATTCTTTTAGCACACTCCATTCCAAATAATTCTTATCCCACATTATTTTTAATGCCTCAAGCACATAAGTATCTACAATACCATCTTTTCTCCAGCCATGACGCAGTACACCATAGTTTAGACCTTTTCGTATAAACTCTAAGCTGATTCGTGAGTCGAAATCTGAATGTAAATATGCAATACTAAAATACTTTTCAATATTTTCAGAAATGTCTATACTTTTAATGTTTCTATAACAATTCATAATATTGGGCATAAATCGTGGCAATAGTTTCTCAGTATAAATGACACCTTCTTTTTTTAACATTTTGAACAATAGACCAAAATGAATTACATTTCTAGACTGTTCACTCAATTTTTCTAATATTCTTTGAACTTCAACAAATTCCACTCCTGAATTTTTGATGAAAGCGGTCCATATACCAGTCACATAATAAGTAATATTTTCATATTCATTAATATAAGTAGTTGTTTGATCTATAAAAAATCTCGACATCATTTTGCTATATGAAATTGTACCTTCAAGCACTTTCAAATAATTGCAATATAAATTCTGATACATCACTCTGGAATCATGCTTATACTTATCCACAGTACAGTTCTTTTTCATAAGTAACGTCAAAAAAGCTGCTTTATCGTGCTCCTTGAAATTACTAAACAAATCAATCCATCTCTCTTTTGCTAATCTATCATGTTCTTTTTCAATTACTTCTTCTGCTTGCTTTGATATATCCATTCCTAAATACATCTTTATCATTACAATTCCTAAAGTTTCTTGTGTAATATCACGTAATCGAAAAATAAGTTTTTCACGCACTTTCATATCTTGCAAATAATGTACATTTTCAACATAGCCAAGGAATATACAGAAATGTTCAATATTATCATTCGTAAAGGAATCCATTACACCTATAAATTCATCTGAATAATAGTTTAATCCAATATCAAAAAAAACATCTAATGACTCATCATACTTTGATCTTCTGCTAGATACAATTTGTCTAGGCTCGGATTGATTGATTTTGTCTAACACAGTTAGTAGTTTGTTTTCCAAAATAACAATCAAAATAAAATATTCTGCATATTTTTCTTCAAAGAGAGCATGATCTAATTTAACTAATAGTTTTGGGTGCTCTTTCTTTATATATTGTATACCTTTTTCCAAGTCCTCTAATAATTCTTCAACAACTGCTTTTTTTCTACATTTCCAGTAAATAACCATACTCCGTAATGCAAATCTAAACAATTCTTCTAAAGGATCTGGATAAAAACCAATACTTTGACCAACTAAATATTCTACTACTTTAACAATGCTTTCATAATCAACTATAACATTTCCCTTTACAGCCATACTCGCATCTTCCAATATCTGATAAAATCTTTTTTCAGATTGTGACGCTACAGCATAACAAAAATCATCCGAATATTGATACCAAGCAATATCAGCTCCCCACATTGAATTTTTGCCTAAATATGTTTTAAACAGATTCATTTCCACCAAATGCACTACATTGTTCTCTTTTTCAATATTCTTTTGAAGAAAAGGTAAAAAAAACTCTTCAAAGAACTCACAATTAGTAAAAATCTCTTCTTTCCTCATATTTACAACACCTTGCTTGAATAACTCATATAGGTGCAGGACATAAAAATATTCTTGATAACGTCTATGCTGATATGAATAAAATTTGTCATTCAATTCATTTTCAAAATAATTATCCAATATATAGTTGACTACCTTATTTGCACTCTGGTAACTTTCTTTAGGAAACAAGTCAAAAATGACATTAGCAAAATCTTGTTGTGATATTATCACCGAACTTTCGTTATGCATTAAATAAGCGATTTTTTTGTTTATCTCAAGTACACTTCGACTCTTTGGCTCTGGTAAATCTAATTCTTCTCTTTTTCCCCTCTGTTTGTCATCAAGATAATACTCCTTTAACGCAAACAAATCATACAAATTCGTTGTATCATTGACACTCTCAACAGTATCATATAACAAGTTAAGCAAAAGAATATCCTTAATCTCCCCCAATAGATGACGGTTGCTTTGAATTAAATTCTTTAAAATCTCTTTCTTATTTATATCGCCTCTATTATTAAAAAATTCAATAATCCTTCCTTCATTAAGATTCTCTATTTCATATATTTCATGTCCACTAATCAATTCTCGTAAAAATACATTATTATGAGAAGCTTTTCTTATTGTAATAATAATCTTTTGTGTACTTTTTTGTGTAGCTAATTCCTGCACATATGATATAACCTTTTCTGCGACTTCCGCTGATACTTCATCTAAGCCATCTAGCAAGTATATTATTTTATAATTTTCACAACTAATCTTATATTCCCACTTTTTCTCACGTATTAACTGTTCTATTGATATTGTTGCACAATGTTTTAGTTTTATAAGCATAGGAATACCTTTTTGTTCTGTAATAATCTTAATTTGCTCAGCAAAATTATTACTGATACCACTAATTATGGTGAATATTTTTTCTAATAATGCACTTTTACCTGTACCTGGTAGTCCCTTTATTACCGAAATACTATTACTCTGCAATAATCTAGTGGTTAAATCCTTTGCACTACAAATTCTTTCTTCTTCACAAACCGTATCCAATTCCATATAATCACTACTACTTAAAAACTTTCGTTTTTCTGCTGAAATTGTATCCGTAAAATACTCTAATTCTCTTCCCATGCCAAAAAACAATTGACATAGATCACGATTTTTCTCTTCATTTAATGCTACTTCAAAGGTTTCTCTTCCCAACCATTCAAGTTTAACACTCTTACTTTCTGCATACAGATCTAACCTCTTTTTCGTTTTAGAAAGAGAAAGCCTAGCGTTACAGTTATAATATATTTTAATAACATCCAAATTTGGATATAAATCTAATGCCTTTTCAACCGAATGTTTAATTTGTTTATAATCCATTCCATTATCGAAGTATTTTGATTGAAAACCATACCACTTACCTTTATATTTAACGGGTTCCGTCTCTAAACCTGCCTGATTAAAATCTGCAGGAATTACATCTGTATGTACAAATCTACAAAATAAATGTAAACATAATGTCTGAAAAGCATCTGTATATTTTGCATTGATAATTTCAAATTTTCTCCAATCCAGTTTTATCATAGAGCAGTCCTCCTTATGCATATACATTATACCATAACCTAGTATTCACCTCTATTACCTTTTCAAATGATATATCATCCTCATTTTACGATAATACGAGCAGTCAACCGACTGCCCTCATCACAATTTATAAAGTTTCTTCTTTTCCCTTTGCCTTTAATGGCATAGGCTTTTCTGTATCTCCTCCAGCAACCTTTGCTTTCATCACCTCCAACTTCGCCTTCAGGGACACTCTTTCTGCGGGTGCATCTGCATACTGTCTGATACCCTTATCCTGCTCTGTACCCACTGTTTTCTCTGCAAGCGGAATATTCTTCGCCGGACGATCTGCAACCTCTTTTTCGCTCTTTGGAACTTCCGGCTCATCATCCATATCAATCCCATCATTGCCCTTTTCATCCATGTTAAGCAGGGCATTCAACATTCTCTGCCACCCAAGGAGTAAAGTTCAAAGCTTCATGTGGCCATAT
>ENA-OPCV01001912-OPCV01001912.1-human-gut-metagenome-genome-assembly--contig:-NODE-1912-length-14124-cov-2.344943_pt1 | contig 14124 bp, 12 predicted proteins | sample MGYA00241257_ERZ501494 | MGnify/ENA primary metagenome ERZ501494 (study PRJEB25962, sample SAMEA2042618) | human gut metagenome | biome: human gut; feature: human-associated habitat; material: faeces...
GTAAACAGCCAGGTTGGCGCTTGCGCCGGAATGAGGCTGTACGCAGGCATGGTCGGCGCCAAACAGTTTTTTCGCTCTTTCGATGGCGATATTTTCAACGACATCCACGCACTCGCAGCCGCCGTAGTAGCGCTTGGACGGGAAACCTTCTGCATACTTGTTGGTCAGGACGGTTCCCATTGCCATCATAACAGCTTCGGAAACGATATTTTCAGAAGCAATCAGCTCGATGTTGCGTTTCTGGCGGGCATATTCCGCTTCGATTGCTTTGCCCACTTCCGGGTCGCTCTGTGTGATGAAGTTCATAACGTCTTTAACCATTCAAAAAAGCCTCCTTAGAAATAATAAAATCATAAAAAACCTTAACGTTTTTTAGGTGCAAGATGGATTGCCATTGCGTGTACATCCTCAACTGCCTCGGTGACTCCTTCGCAGAAGGTTGGATGCGGGCGGATGACGCCGGCAAGCTGGGCACAGGTCAGACCGTTGACAATGGCGGTGGCAAGTTCTGCCACGATGTCGGTCGCGCGGGAACACATCAGCTGTGCGCCGAGGATGACATCGGTTTCCTGGTGAGCAAGCACCTTGATGAAGCCGCGCTCCTGCTCGTCGATGAGAGAGCGTCCGTTGCCGGTCATCAGGAATTTGCCTTTTTTCACAGGGATGCCCTGCTGCTTTGCTTCGTCCTCGGTGATGCCGACAGAGGCAATCTCCGGGTCGGTGTAGATGCAGCCGGGAACATAACGCAGGTCAATCGGCGTTTTTGTCCGGCGATGGTGTGGACAGCGCAGATGCCCTGTGCGCTTGCCATATGTGCAAGCTGGATTTTGGAGGTGACATCGCCGATGGCGTAGATGGAATCCACGCTGGTGCGGAAGTTTTCATCGGTGACGATTCTGCCGCGTTCACAGGCAACTTCAAATCCTTCTGCAAACAATCCCTGTGTGTTGGGACGTCTGCCGATGGCAACCAGAACCTGCTGTGCCGGTACAGCCTGTGCCTTGCCCTTTTCGGTAAAGTGGCAGACCAGACCGTTTTCGTCCTGCTCCAGCTTTTCGACCATCGCTCCGGTGTGGATGCTGACACCGCGTTTTTTGAGCACCATATTTAGGCTCTGGGAAATTTCGCGATCCATGGTCGGCAGGATACGCTCCATAGCTTCCACGATGGTGACATGACAACCAAAGGAAGAGAAGACGCTGGCAAACTCAACGCCGATGACGCCGCCGCCGATAATCAGAATCTCCTTGGCAAGGGAATCTGCCTGGGTGAAGTGTGGGTCGTCAAGCAGCTCGTCGCTGGTGACCACATTTGGCAGGTCCAGACCGGGAATCGGCGGACGGGCAGGGACAGACCCGGTAGCAATGAGAATATTTTCTCCTCGAATGACCTCGCCTTGGTCTAATTGTACATCATTTTTCCCCAAAATGGAAGCAGAATTATTAAAAAAATCTATTTTATTTGCTTTGATGAGCTGTTCGATGCCGGTTCTGAGTTTGACAACAACGTCATTTTTGCGCTGATGCACCTTTGCCCAATCAAAGGAAGTGTTTTCAGTGTGAAGTCCGAACAGCTCGAAGTTTGCCGCCTCGCGGTACAGCTGTGCGGAATGGAGCATCGCTTTGGTGGGGATGCAGCCGCGGTTCAAACAGGTGCCGCCGACATCCCGGCGTTCAATCAGAGCGGTGGTTAATCCAAGCTGTGCAGCACGGATAGCTGCCTCATAGCCGCCAGGACCGGCACCGATGACAATGAGCTGATATTCTTTCATGACATAATCCCCCTACAAAAAGTGGTAAATGGTCCGATGAATCGATTATTTGCTGTCCTGCCGGGTCAGACTGGCAATCTGCTCCAGCTGCTGCTGTTGTGTCTGGGTCAGTTCTTCCAACTGCAACAGTCGATTTAGCACTGCATCCGGCTCAAACCGGCAGCCTTTCAGACAGGGTGCGATTCTTTCGATGAAACGTTCGTCCAAAGAATCAGAGTAAAGAGCGGCATCTTCGATGATGCCGTTGTCGATGTTGAGCTGAAGCTGTATTTCTCCCCAGTCAAACCGCTCTTCCCGCAGCCAGGTGAAGGGAATTTTGCGTCCATACAGCCAATCCCAGGAGGAATAGCGGCTGTAAAGGGACATTACCCGCTTGGTATCAAAGTTTTGGTCATCCATTGCTTCCGGTTCCAAGCCGTATACATGGGACAGTGCTTTGAGCAGCTCCTGCTGCATCTGTTCACGGGTCAGGTCGGGAATAAAGTCGCACAGGTTGCACACCCGCGAGGTGACGGAAGAAACGCCTTTGGAGCGCAGCTTCTTTTCGGAAACATTGAGGTAGCGGGCAACCTTTTGGGTGTCCACCCGCAGCATGAGGGTGCCGTGGTGGTAGGAGTTGCCTCCTTTTTGACAGAAGGCGTTGCCCGAAAACTTTTTGCCGTCTACCGTTACATCATTTCTGCCACTTTTTTGTGCATCAATGCCAAGGCTGCGGACTGCCTCCAGGATGACCGACATCTGCTTGGAAAGGTTGTAGTCGCTGCTGGGAATCAAAAAGGTAAAATTGAGGTTCCCCAGGTCATGAAAAACCGCACCGCCGCCCGAGAGACGACGGGCAAGATGCCCGCCGTCGGCTTCGAGCTCCTGAAACCGGCATTCCTTCCAGGCGTTCTGGTTTTTGCCGATTACAACGGTGCGTTCATTCTGCCAGAGGTATAGGATCAGCTGATTGGGCTTAACGGTTTCCAAAAGATATTCTTCAACAGCCAGGTTCAAGTATGGGTTGGTCGAGCTGCTGATGAAATAAGAAAGCCTGTTGATCATATCAGATTTCCTCCAGAAGATGGGGATGGATTAAAATGTAAAGCGAAGACGTGGATTTCTTGCAGCGCCTACCTCGTCCAGACGGCGGACAGGGGTGTGCAACGGCATCTGGTGCATCTTTTCAGGGTCGGACTGCGCAGTCTGGTAGATTTCATGCAGAACGGCAATCGCGTGGTCGAGCACCTCTCTTGGCTCTGTTTCGGTAGGTTCTACCATCAAAGCCTCTTCCACAATCAATGGGAAATACATTGTCGGCGGATGGATGCCGTTATCCAGTAGACCTTTGGCGACGTCCATAGCGGATACGCCCTTTTCCTTCTTGAGGTTTGCAAGGGTCATAACAAATTCGTGCATACAACCGGTATCAAAAGCGATGTCATAGACATCCTTGAGATGATTCATCATGTAGTTGCAGTTGAGGACTGCGTTGGAGGAAGCCTCCGGCACACCCTCTTTGCCCAGGGTCATCAGGTAGGTCAGAGCGCGAACGACCACCAGGAAGTTGCCGTAGAAGGCTTTGACAGCGCCGATGCTCTGTGGGTTATCCTGCTCCAGGCGCAGCGCGCCTTCTTCGCCGACCACAGTCGGGGATGGCAGGAACGGTTTGAGGATGTTTTTGCATCCGACTGCACCGGAACCGGGACCGCCGCCGCCGTGCGGGGTGGAGAAGGTTTTGTGCAGGTTCAAATGAACAACGTCGAAGCCGGTGTCGCCGGGACGAACGATGCCCATGATGGCGTTGAGGTTGGCTCCGTCGTAGTAGCACAGACCGCCTGACTGATGGATGATGTCGGTGATCTGCGCAATATTCGGGTCAAACAGACCGACGGTGTTCGGGTTGGTCAGCATCAGACCGGCGGTGTGTTCGTCAGCAGCAGCGCGCAGCGCATCGAGGTCTACGCAGCCGTTTTCCAGAGAAGGGATGCTGACGACCTGGAATCCTGCCATGGTGGCAGAAGCAGGGTTGGTGCCGTGTGCCGAGTCCGGGACCAGAATTTTGGTGCGCTCAAAATGACCGTTTGCCTGATGGTAGGCTTTGATCAGCATCAGACCGGTCAGCTCGCCGTGTGCTCCGGCAGCCGGCTGGAAGGTCATATCGTCCATGCCGGTGATCTCGCACAGGTATTTGCGGGCAAGGTCCATCACCTCAAGACAGCCTTGTGCAGTGCTCTGCGGCTGGAGCGGGTGGATTGCAGCAAAACCGGGGAGGGAGGCAATCTCGTCGTTGACCTTTGGGTTGTACTTCATGGTACAGGAGCCTAAAGGATAGAATCCGTCGTTGACACCGTGTGTCTGTTTTGCAAGTTCGGTGTAGTGACGGCTGATTTCGTTTTCGCTTAAAGAAGGCAGGTGAGGAGCCTGTGCCCTGCAAAGGGAAGCATCCGGCAGCTCAACCGCGACATCGCACGCCGGCAGGATGGTGCATTTTCTGCCGGTATGGCTGCGTTCAAATAACAGTTGCATTACATAAGCTCCTTTCTGATGATTTCGACCACGCGGTCCATCTCTTCTTTGGTGTTCTTTTCAGTTGCACACCAAAGGATACCGCCGTCTGCCAGAGGATAACCGCCCAAAATACCCTGCTGTTCCAAAGCGGAAAGCAGTTTGTCAGAATCCTTCTGGTCGGTAACAAATTCATGGAAGAATGTGCCGCTGTAACGCAGGCTGACACCCGGAATCGAGCAGAGCTGCTGTGCCAGATAATGTGCTTTCTGGTAGCACAGGGAAGCTGCCTGTTTGAGTCCGTCCGGTCCAACGGTAGCCAGGTAAACCGAAGCGGTCAGCGCACACAGCGCCTGGTTGGAGCAGATGTTGCTGGAGGCTTTTTCGCGGCGGATGTGCTGCTCTCTTGCCTGAAGGGTGAGGACGAAGGCGCGTTTGCCATCGACATCGACCGTTTCACCGACGATTCTGCCCGGCAGCTTTCTCATCATTGCCTGGGTAGCAGCCATGAAGCCCAGGTAAGGACCGCCAAAGGAAAGCGGCATACCCAAAGGCTGACCCTCGCCAACTGCGATGTCAGCGCCCTGCTCCGCAGGGGTTTTGAGCAGTCCGAGTGCAATCGGATTGCAGCCGGCAATCAGCTTGGCGCCGACCGAGTGAATCATCTCGGCTGCCTTTTCCATCTCTTCGAGCTGTCCGAAGAAGTTTGGACTTTGCAGATACAGGCAGGCGCTGGTCTTTTTGTCCAGCTGGGATGCCATAGCATCCAGGTCGGTCTTGCCGTCCTTGACAGGCAGCAGGACCAGCTCGTGTCCGGCAGCCCAGCAGTAGGTTTTCACAACGGCAATGGTGTCCGGGTGAGCGGCAGCGGAGCAGAAAACGACTTTACGGCTGCGCTCGCAGCACATATTGACCGCTTCAGCAGCAGCAGTAGCTCCGTCGTAGACCGAGGCATTGGAAACATCCATGCCGGTCAGCTCGCAGATCATCGTCTGGTATTCAAAAATCGACTGGAGCACACCTTGGCTGATCTCTGCCTGATAAGGAGTGTAGGCGGTGAGGAATTCCTCTTTGCCGGTCACACTTTTTACAATGGAAGGGATATAGTGGTCGTATGCGCCGGCACCGCGGAAGATGGAGCCGAATACAACGTTTTTAGCGGCAATTTTTTTCATTGCGCTGCTGACTTCCAGCTCGGACATACCCGATGGAAGGTTCAGCTCCCCTTTGAGCTTTAGCTCATCGGGAATATGGGAGAACAGCTGGTCGATGCTGGACAGCCCGATGGATTCCAGCATCTCCTGCCGTTCCTGCAAGGTAGAAGGAACGTAAGATCCCATGGTGTTATGCCTCCTGGCTCAGCAGAGCTTCGTAATCGGTGGAGGAGAGCAGCTCCTCTTTATCGGAAACTTCGTTGACCTGAATCATCCATGCGCCGTAAGCGTCCTGGTTGATCAGTTCAGGATGGTCGAGCAGTTCTTCGTTGATTGCGCAGACAACGCCGGAAACCGGGCTGTATACATCGGAAACAGCTTTTACCGATTCAACGTCGCCGAAAGCAGCGCCAACCTCAACCTCGTCGCCTTCCTGTGGCAGGTTTACGAATACCAGGTCGCCCAGCTGGTCCTGCGCGTAGTCGGTCAGACCGATGCGGTAGCTGCCGTCGCCCATGTCCTGTACCCATTCGTGAGATTTTGCATAAAGAAGATTGGTTGGATTGCTCATAGTAAAAGTCCTCCTTGAAATAAACGGTAAAGATTTTAGTGTGTTTAAAATATTCAGCTTGAATGATGGTTATCTTTTATAAAACTGGCTTTTGATGACCTCGGCGGTGACACGTTTGCCTCGGATTTCCACCTCGACCTGTGCGCCCAGTGGAGCTGGTTCTTTTTCAACGATTGCCATTGCATAAGCGCCGCCTAAGAATGGGCAGTGGGTGCCGGATGTGGTGTGACCGATCAGCTTGTCGCCGACATAGACCGGGCAGTTTTCACGGGCAATGCCTCTGCCGGTGATCTTCAGACCGCAGCGTTTGATGGATGGGGTACCCATCTCTTCCATTGCCTTTTTGCCGATGAAATCTGCTTTGTCCATCTTGACAAACATTCCCAGACCGGTCTGCTTGGGAGTGATCTCGTCGTTCATCTCATGTCCGTACAAAGGCATTCCGGCTTCCAGACGCAGGGTGTCTCTTGCACCCAGTCCGCATGGGATCAGACCGTTTTCTTTGCCGGCTTCCAGCAGAGCGTTCCACAGCTTAACAGCATCCTCGGATGCGCAGTACAGCTCTACGCCGTCTTCACCGGTGTAGCCGGTACGGGATACCAGGCATTTACATCCGGCAACCTCCATTTCACGGGTGAAGGTGTAGTATTTAACAGGCAGCTGTTTGCTGTCACATAGTTTATCCAAAATGGCGTTTGCCTGCGGACCCTGCAAAGCGATCTGTGCGATGCCGTCGGAGAGGTCCTCAAACTGTACGTTGCCGCTCAGATGTGCCTTGACCCACTCGGCATCCTTTTCATGGTTGGCAGCGTTGACGACCATCAGGTAGCTTTCGCCACTGAAACGGTAAACGACCATGTCATCCACTACGCCGCCCTTGTCGTTGCACATGGGGCTGTAGCGAACCTGACCGTCCTCCATGTCAGAAAAGTCGTTGGTCAGCAGCATCTGGACGTTTGCCAGTGCATCGGGACCCTTGAGCAGCAGCTCAGCCATGTGGGATACATCGAACATTCCGGCTTGTTTTCTTACCGCCAGATGCTCTGCGATAACGCCGGTAGGATACTGCACTGGAAGAAGGAAACCACCAAAGGGGACGATCTTTCCACCAAGAGCTACATGGCAGTCATACAAGGGGGTTTTACGCTCCATAGTTTAAGTACACTCCTTTTTAATATATTGATACAAAATCAATTCGCTTTCACTCCTGTCCTGTCTTTTTCTGATGAAAGACAATGCAGGAAAACCGGATAGGAAAAGGAATTTTTTCATCTTTTTCATCTCCATCCGATGCTTTGATTATAGGTGGAGAAAATGGCTTTGTCAATGCTGTTTTTTGTTTAACAAGCATAAAAAACATTTGTTAAAAGAAAAACATTGAGCTAAATAGACAATAAAATACAGCGTGATTTGATAAAAAGCCCTAAGATTTAAAAGGGTGTTTTCGCTGTGTGGAAAAGGCGCTGTCTGTTGAGTACAAAATTGTGGATTGCGGATGATTGGCAGGAGAAAGTTTGTGCAAAGCTCTGTTTTTTTATAACAAATACAGATGCAAGGGGAAGGAAGGCAAAGCTTGAAAATTGTAAAAGAAATATGATATAATAAAAAGTACGCGAAAGAAAAAAGGAGGAGTGGCTGTGAAGCTCAATACACTGGGTATCGCTCATAAAATTATAAAAGAAAAGGTGTGCAGGGGAAATTTCTGTATTGATGCCACCGCAGGCAGGGGACACGACACCGCGTTTTTATGTGGTCTGGTAGGAGAAGAAGGCAGGGTGCTGGCGATGGATATTCAGCAGGATGCAGTCGATTCCACCCGTGCGCTGCTGCAGGAAAAAGGGTATGACCAAATTGCACAGGTGGTTTTGGACAGCCACAGCAATATCGACCGCTACGCCCAGCCGGAGACGGTGGATTGCATTACCTTTAATTTCGGTTATCTTCCCGGTGGGGACCACAACATCTTCACCACGCCAGCCACCAGTATCCCGGCGATTGAAAAAGGGTTAGAACTGCTTAAACCGGGCGGCTTGATGAGCTTATGTGTTTACTACGGCGGAGACAGCGGATTTGAAGAGAAGGATGCGCTGATGCAGTTTTTTAAAACTATCGACAGCAAGCGCTTCACCGTTTTAATTACCGAGTTTGCAAACCGACCGAACAATCCTCCGATTCCGGTTTTTATCCTCAAGCAAATTTAATCATATAGAAAAAAATATCGTTTGGATGATAAAATTGTAGGTTTTAAATGAAGAAATTTCATCTAAAACCTACAATTTTTTGTTCTAAAATCCCGAAAAATAGCCGGAAAACAGATTGTTACAACAATAACATAGAAAAAATCGAAGAATCAAACGGAAATGGATTGAAAAAAACGATTGGAATTTGTTGTGCAAAGTGTATATTCTATAAATTGAAAAATAACGATTCTGCCACTATGACAGCAAGGAAAGGAAAGAATATCCATGAAGAGAATTTGCACAAAATGTATTGTAGCCGCTTTGATTCTGTCGATGGGCATTACAGCAGGCATCCCGGCATACGCTGCTCAGCCGCAAACCACTACTGCAACCGAGCAGGCGGCACAGCTTTCGTTGGAAGAAACAGCATCCCAATATTTTGAAAACTATCCCTCTGACAAACACGTTGTATCTGCCGAACAGCTTTTAAATCGGGTGGAAGAAGGCGAATCCTTCTGCCTGTTGGATATTCGCTCGGCAGAGGATTATGCGAAAGGTCATATCCAGGGTGCAGTCAATATCCCTTACGGTGTGGATGTAGCGGATGCACTGGAAATCATCCCAAACGACCAGCCGGTTTTGGTGTACTGCTACAGCGGACAGACTGCTTCCCAGACCGTTGCTCTGCTTCGCCTGGCTGGAAAGGATGCCTACAATGTCAGCGGCGGTTTCACCGGAATTTCCAAGCAGGAAAAGGCAAAACAGCTGACCGTAAAAACAGAGACAGCTTTGCCGGAAGGAAATTATCCGGTCGACCCGCAGCTCAAGCAGGCAATCCGCGAGTATTATGAGCTGGCAGCACAGAGCGGTAAATTCAACATGAGTGCAGAGCAGGTTAAGAAGGAAGCTGCTGAAGGGAAAATCTATCTGGTGGACATCCGCTCGGAGAACGACTACCTGAAATCCCGCATTTCTTTTGCAAAAGAAAATATCCCATTCGGAAAAGGAATGCAGACCGCACTAGCAAATCTGCCAAAAGACCGGAAGATTGTATTCCAGTGCTACAGTGGACAGACTGCTTCCCAGACGGTTGCCATTGCACGCATGATGGGACTGGATGCCTATAACCTTTCCGGCGGCATGGGCGCAAAGGGCGGCTCCGGCTGGTTGGGCGCAGGCTACCATGTGGTCAAATACAGCACACAGCAGTTTTTGAACGCCAAGGTAGACCGTTACTTCAAAAATCTGCCGGGAAATAAAAATCAGTTGTCCGCAGCGGCTTTCCTGGCAGCGGTAGAAGACAAAGAGGACGCTGTGATTCTGGACATCCGTTCGGCAGAGGATTATGCAAAGGGTCATATCCAGGGCGCAATCAATGTCCCATACGGCATGGATGTAGCAGCTTCTCTGGAAAAGATTCCAAGCGATAAAACCGTTTATGTGTACTGCTACAGCGGACAGACTGCCTCTCAGACGGCTCTGCTGCTCAACCTGGCAGGCAAAAAAGCGCTGAATGTCAGCGGCGGCTTTAACAACGGAATCTCCAAGCAGGAAGCAGCAGAAAAATGGATGACCACCGAGCCGGCTTCCTTTGATGACAAGACCTATGCGGTCGATGCAGATATTAAGGCAGCAGTAGAAAACTACTATAAACAGGTCGAGAAGGCAGAGTATGCAAAGAACAATATCTCTCCAAAGCAGCTCAAACAGCTGATGGCATCGGGCGAAGAGGTGTTCATTGCAGACCTGCGCTCGGAAGAGGATTATGGCAAAGGACATATCGAGGGTGCGGTTAGCCTTCCATACGGAAAAGGTATGCAGGAAAAATTTGACATCCTGCCAACCGATCAAACCATCTATGTATACTGCTACAGCGGACAGACTGCTTCCCAGACGATGGCAGCGCTGCGTCTGAAAGGCTATACCGTCTACAATCTTTCGGGTGGCATGGGTGCAGAAGGCGGTTCCGGCTGGCTGGGTGCAGGCTATGAGGTGACTGCCCGTTAGTCTATATACAGCATAATCAGAAAATACTGGCAAACACAGCGGATGTCTTTTCAAAAGAAGCTCCGCTGTGTTTGTTTTTCTTTTTAAAATCCGTGCAGAAGATTACACTTTTTTCTTGACAAATATTTAAATATCCAGTATAATTCATTTTGCAAATAAAACAGCCCATCGTAAAAGGGAGTAGTTCACGACATATCCGCAACAATCTCGTTGAGTTTTCGCCGATGGCGGGCTCTTCTGCGGTATGTGCCAATCCGATTGGTAACAAGACTTTTCAGATGGTTTCCAGACATGACTTGGAAACCGGTGAAAAGTCTTTTTTTGTGCCCGAAAACGCCGGGTTGCAAGCTTGTTGATTTTGAAGGAGGAAAAAATTATGGAACAGATGTTTCGCCGCACCGCGCAGCAGGCGCTGGAGCAGCTGGACACCACCACGCAGGGCTTGTCCGATGCCGAGATAGCCAAGCGTCGGGAAACCTACGGGGAGAACGCACTGGCAGAGGAAAAGAAAAAAAGCCCTCTGGTCGTTTTTCTCGAGCAGTTTAAAGATTTGCTGGTCATCATTCTGATTGCAGCAGCTGTAATCTCAGCACTGTCCGGCAACGGAGAAAGCACCATCGTTATTGTAGCGGTTATTACTTTGAATGCTATTCTGGGTACAGTACAGCATTTTAAGGCGGAAAAATCTCTGGAGAGCTTAAAGGCGCTCTCTTCCCCCAGCGCCAAGGTGATGCGAAATGGCGTGAAGGTGGAAGTTCCTTCCAAAGAAATCGTCCCGGGCGACATCCTGCTGCTGGAGGCAGGAGACCTTGTGGTAGCTGACGGACGTATCATTGAAAACTACTCGTTACAGGTCAATGAAAGCTCGCTGACCGGTGAATCGGAGGGTGTCAACAAAATCAGTGCCGTCATCGATGAAGAGAATGTGGCTCTGGGCGACCAGAAGAACATGGTCTTCTCCGGCTCGCTGGTCACCTACGGTCGTGCAAATGTTGTCGTTACGGCAACCGGTATGAAGACCGAAATCGGTAAGATTGCAACCTTGATGAATCAGACCAAACAGAAAAAGACCCCGTTGCAGGAGAGCATGGACAACTTCAGCCAGAAGCTGGCGCTGGTCATCATGGGTATCTGTGCGGTGGTATTTGGCTTGAGCCTCTACCGCGAGATGGGCGTTTTGGACTCTTTGATGTTTGCAGTTGCTTTGGCAGTAGCGGCAATCCCGGAGGCACTCAGCTCGATTGTTACTATTGTACTGGCAATGGGTACACAGAAGATGGCAAAGGAAAATGCCATCATCAAAAACCTCAATGCAGTCGAAAGTTTGGGTTCTGTATCGGTCATCTGTTCGGATAAGACCGGCACTCTGACCCAGAACAAGATGACCACCAAAAAGGTGTATGCCGATTTTCAGCTGTTTGACGGCGAGCAGTTGGATTTTGCCGACCCGGCTCACCGCTGGCTGCTGAAAACAGCCGTACTGGCAAACGATTCCACCTCGGTGGAAGGAAAAGAAATCGGTGACCCAACAGAGGTTGCGCTGATCAACCTGGCGCACAACTTCTGGGTAGAGGAAACCACCTATCGTACCCAGCATCCGCGTCTGGCAGAGCTTGCTTTCGATTCGGACCGCAAGCTGATGAGTACCATGCACAAGTTTGCTCTGGACTCCAACACCAGTGTTTATGACCTGGATGGGATCTATACGCTGTGTACCAAGGGCGCAATGGACGTACTGTTGGCGCGCAGTGTCAATGTGATGACCTCTCAGGGCGTGCGTCCGCTGACCGAGGAGGACCGCAGAAAGATAAGCGAGGTCAACAACCAGTTGTCGGAAAACGGTCTGCGTGTGCTGGCGTTTGCCTTTAAGGAATACCATAACTGTGAAGAATGTCCGCAGCTGACCTTGGAAGATGAGAACGGCTACACCTTTGTTGGCTTGATTTCGATGATCGACCCGCCGAGGGAAGAATCCAAAAAGGCAGTTGCCGATGCAAAACGCGGCGGCATCCGCACGGTTATGATTACCGGTGACCACAAGGTAACGGCAACTGCGATTGCAAAACAGATTGGTATTTTCGAGGAAGGCGACATCGCACTCAGTGGCGTTGAGCTGGATAAGATGAGCGACGAACAGCTGGCACAGCAGCTGGAGCATGTTTCGGTCTATGCGCGTGTTTCCCCGGAACATAAAATCCGTATTGTAGATGCATGGCAGAAGAAGGGCAAGATTGTTTCGATGACCGGCGACGGCGTCAACGATGCGCCTGCTCTGAAAAAGGCAGACATCGGTGTTGCAATGGGTATCACCGGCACCGAGGTTTCCAAGGATGCTGCTTCGATGATTCTGACCGACGACAACTTTGCAACTATCGTCAAGGCGGTCACCAACGGCAGAAATGTATATGCCAACATCAAGAACGCCATCAAGTTCCTGCTGTCGGGCAATATGTCGGGTATCCTCAGCGTATTGTATACCTCTTTGTTTGCGTTGCCGGTTCCATTCCAGCCGGTACACCTGCTGTTTATCAACCTGTTGACCGACTCGCTGCCGGCAATCGCCATTGGTATGGAGCCTCCGCGCAAGGACCTGCTCAACCAGAAGCCGCGTGACCCGAAGGAGCCAATCATGAGCAAGGACTTCATGCTGACCCTGCTGGTACAGGGCGGTCTGATCGGTATCTTTGTTATGATGGCTTACCACATCGGTCTGAGCACCGGCGGAGCTGCACTGGCAAGCACCATGGCGTTTGCTACCCTGACCCTGGCAAGACTGTTCCACGGATTCAACTGCCGTGCGGACGCTTCCATCTTTAAACTGGGTCTTAAATCCAACAAATATTCGCTGATGGCATTTGCAGCCGGTCTGATTTTGCTCAACGCCGTGCTGTTCATCCCGGCTTTCCACGGTCTGTTTATGATTGCAGACCTGAGCTGGGCAAATGTCGGCGCAATCTATCTGCTGGCATTTATCCCAACCGTGCTGATCCAGCTGTACAAACTGATCAAAGAGCGCAAGGCATAATCATTCTTACACAGACCGTCAAGGCAGCAGGCTTTGGCGGTCTGTTTTGTTGGCAGAGAAATCTTGCAAATAGAACAACAGAAAGTTATAATAAAAAGACAGAATAAGCAATGACAGGAAAGGATGGAGGAATATGCAAACAAAATGGACACAGCCACAAGCTTATGAGCTGCTCAAGCAGTACAATCAGGATGCCTTCCACCTGCGACACGGCAGGACGGTGGAAGAGGTGATGCGCTGTTTTGCCAGAGAGCTTGGCTACGGCGAGGAGGAGGACTTCTGGGGAATCGTCGGGCTGCTGCACGATTTGGACTTTGAACAGTATCCTGAGGAGCACTGCATCAAAAGTCAGCAGCTGATGCAGCAGGCAGGGCTGGAACCGGAAATCATCCACGCGACCGCCAGCCACGCCTATGGACAGTGCTGCGACATCCAGCCGGAGCATCCGATGGAAAAGGTGCTGTTTGCAACCGACGAGCTGACCGGATTGATTTGGGCAGCGGCTTTGATGCGTCCTTCCAAGAGCACCAAGGACATGGAACTCAAATCCCTCAAGAAAAAATTTAAGGATAAACGCTTTGCTGCCGGATGCTCGCGCGAAACCATCCAGCAGGGAGCGCAGATGTTGGGTTGGGAATTGGATCAGCTGCTGGAAGAAACACTGAAAGCGATGCAGCAGAGCGAAGATGTGCTCAATGCAGAATTTGGTGCATAAGGAAAGGAGGGCTTGTGATGGCGTTGCGGGCGATTCGATTAAATCGTGACCCGGTGCTCTACCGGAAATGCCGCGAGGTGGAACAGGTGGACGATAAGGTTCGCCAGCTGTTGGATGATATGCTGCAAACCCTGCACGCAACCTCCAACGGCGCTGCGATTGCGGCTCCGCAGGTAGGTGTTCGCAAGCGCATCGTGGTCATCGATGTGGATGA
>ENA-OPCV01001920-OPCV01001920.1-human-gut-metagenome-genome-assembly--contig:-NODE-1920-length-14081-cov-2.578069_pt1 | contig 14081 bp, 10 predicted proteins | sample MGYA00241257_ERZ501494 | MGnify/ENA primary metagenome ERZ501494 (study PRJEB25962, sample SAMEA2042618) | human gut metagenome | biome: human gut; feature: human-associated habitat; material: faeces...
TTCCAGCCACTAGGTCAGCTTACCTAAAGTTGGCACTAATGCTTAACTCACAGACTGTACAACCCCGAAACTAATTCTCATCCATATATTTATCATATATAGCAATAACCTTATTCATAACCTCTGGACCAGGAGCTCCAAGAGTAAGTCTCTTATCTACACAAGTCTGAAGGCTGATAGCCTCGTAGATATCTTCATCAAATACAGGGCTTACAGCCTTGTATTCTTCAAGTGAAAGGTCATCAAGTGCAATATTTTTCTCAATGCACATAAGAACAAGCTGACCGACAATACCGTGGGCTTCTCTGAAAGGAACTCCCTTTTTAACAAGGTAGTCAGCAGCATCAGTAGCATTAGTGAAGCCGTTCTTTGCTGAAGCTTCCATTCTCTTGTTGTTGAACTTCATAGTATCAATCATGCCCTTGAAAAGGCTGATGCAGCCTTTGACTGTGTCAAATGCGTCAAATGATAATTCCTTATCTTCCTGCATATCTTTATTGTAAGCAAGAGGAATACCCTTCATTGTTGTAAGGAGGCTCATAAGAGCACCATATACTCTGCCTGTCTTACCTCTTACAAGCTCTGCGATATCAGGGTTCTTCTTCTGAGGCATAATAGAGCTTCCTGTACTGAAAGCGTCATCAAGTTCTATGAATCTGTATTCATTGGAATTCCAGATGCATATTTCCTCAGAGAAACGGCTTAAATGCATCATGATAGTTGATAATGCAGATAAGAATTCAATAAGGTAATCTCTGTCAGAAACAGAATCCATGCTGTTGAGTGTTGGACCATAGAAACCAAGAAGAGAAGCAGTAAGTTCTCTGTCTAATGGATAGGTTGTTCCTGCAAGTGCACCTGCACCAAGAGGGCAGTAATTCATTCTTTCATATATATCGTGAAGTCTGCTTCTGTCGCGCTTGAACATTTCGAAATATGCACCGAAATGATGAGCAACAGTAACAGGCTGTGCCTTCTGAAGATGAGTAAATCCAGGCATGAATGTATGAGTGTTTTCTTTCATGATTCTTAAGATAACAGCCATAAGCTCTTTAAGCTCAGCATCAGTATTAAGAACTTCCTGTCTTGTGAAAAGTCTCATATCAAGAGCAACCTGGTCATTTCTGCTTCGTCCTGTGTGAAGTCTCTTTCCGGCATCACCGATTCTCTCAATAAGAGTAGCCTCCATAAATGTATGGATATCCTCGTATTCATCAGTGATTTCAAGCTTTCCTGATTCAATATCAGCAAGAATTCCCTTAAGACCTTCTACAATATGCTCACTTTCGCTTTCAGGAATAATTCCCTGCTTGCCAAGCATAGTAGCATGTGCGATACTTCCTTCAATATCCTGCTTATAGAACTTCTGGTCAAATGAAATTGATGCGTTGAAGTTGTTAACAAGCTCATTAGTTTCTTTGGTGAATCGTCCACCCCATAATTTCATTTATAAATCCTCCTTGAATTAAATATCTGTATTTTCTTCATTAAAATTATCTTCTTCATCTTCAATAGAAGAGAGAAGACTGTCAGTAAGTTCATCATCAATATCAGGTGATTCAAGATTCTCGAAATCATCCATATCATCAAGAATAGAACTTTCTATATTATCATCAGACAGTTTCTTAATGTCTTTGTTAGTAAGAGACGGATCATCAAGATATTTTCTGATAACTAACGGAAAATGTGCCATATTTACTTTTCCTGCTTTAATAAAGCAGCTGGCAAGATAAATGCCAATCAATATAATAATGCAAAGTGTAGTAATAACGCAACCCAATATTAAATTAACAGGACGATATTTTAATACAACAGTGTGAGTTCCGGCACTTACGTCAACACATAACAATGCATTTTCCCAGGCATAAGTGTCAGCTTTCTTGCCATCAATATACACAGACCAGCCACCATCGTATGGAATAGAGAATAATATTGCTTTGTCTGAGGAAGCAGTAAGAGTTCCTGTAAATTTAGTATCAGAGAATTTCTCAACCTGATAGCTTTCTGAATTGAGTTTATTGTAAGCCCTGATGAATTTGTCTTCATCGAGTGTGTATACAGAAAGATTCATTCCGCCGGTATCAGAAGTTACTTCGACAGTATCTGTGTCGTGGACATAACCAATATCAAGAATCCGGTTATTGCTCTTTATATTATTGTAGGTGTAAGTGGTTGTGTTATTAATAGTAACAGTTACGGAATCAACAGATTTATTCGCAACTGACAGGTACATATGACCACTCTTTGAAGGTGTGATAATACAATCGGCTTCAGTAGGGAATGAAGTAGTATATTCAAATACATCACTTATTCCGGTAAGAGATTGAATAAGAATATTCTGGTTCTCAATACCATTGTTATTCTTAGCCATAACAAGGTCATATGCTGTTGAACTGTTAATCGCATAACCAATAGGAAGTGTGTAATTATTCTTATACACAAATTCACCATCGCTGCCTGTATAATAATTTCTTATATCACTTTCAACTAAAAGTCGGTTAGAAATAGTGTATTTTACAGAGAAAAGAGAATCAGTAACAGCGGTAAGACCATTGCAGCCATATGCATTAGTTGAATTTTCCATTCCTATAAGGTTGTAAAGCTTTGACATCCCTGCATTGCATGTTGATGAAAATGTTGAAACAGTTCGGTAATTATGCCATGCACCATCATTTTTAGAACGCGCTCCAAAAAGCTTATCCATTCTATAGAAGGATGTGTCATTATCAGATACGGTTTTTGTAACAGTCTTTACGGCATCATAATCAAGAAGATATGATGTACGGCTTGTTGTTCCAATACCGGTTGCATCCATATTCATTGTACATTCAATGATTGATACTGAGAATGTAAGCATAAGAACGACAGGAATCTTGAACTTGGCGTTGTTATGAATAAACATTAACAGACCATATATAAGAATAAATATTCCACTTATATATACACTCTTAAATGAATATTCAGTCTCTGAGTTAATAAAAAGTTCTTCCATAATAAGCAGAAGACCAATTGCAATCCATAATGATGCACCAAGCTGCCTGTTAGTAGAATTCTTAAGGTTAATAACAGCTTCATAGCACATTGCAAGCAGGAAGAATATATATATGAATGACTGTCTGCAAGGCAGGCTGTTAGGAAAATGCATACCATGCCATATATAGTTAGGTATATTTAAGTTAAATGCTGTCAGGAAGATAAGCAGGATGACACATTTGCCAATCTTTTCACGTGCATTGACTTTGCTGCACATAATATAAAGCGGTAGCAGTACAAAAACAGCAACGCCGCAGTATATGTTAGGCAGATGATCCAGTCCTAAATGAACCGGAATGTTGATAAGCTGTCTTGTGAGCATTGATAATATGCTGAAATAAGAAATAAGCTTATCAGGGAATGTCGTGTCGCTTGAGGCTGAAAGTGAAAATGTATAGAATTCAGGCAGAAGAAGACACGCTCCCAGTCCACCGGCAAGCAGTGAATATACACAGAAATTAATAAATTTCTTCACATACTGCATAGGGCTTTTAATACCGTTATAAGCAATCATAAGAACAACATAGTAAATCACTACTGAAAGGCATACCATGATTGCAATATAATAATTAGTAAATATACATAATCCTAGAGTTATGCAATAGAATATGCAGCGGTTCTCATTAACAAGTCGTTCAAGTCCAAGCATGATAAGTGGAATCAGAATAACACAGTCAAGCCACATAATATTCCAGCTGTATGCCGCAATGAAGCCGGACATACCATAGAACATACCGAATATGGCAGCAATTACATGCTTGTTATTATTGTGTTTAGTAAGATAATACGTTAAAGAAAGACTGCTGCCAGCTATCTTAAGTATTATAAATGCATTCATTATCTCTATAGTGTATTTCTGTGGAAAAAGTGCAACGAACCAGTTAGATGGACTTGCAAGGTAATATGCAAACAGAGATGTGAAGTTAGTTCCCATTCCTATATTCCATGAGTAAGTAAGACTTTCACCATTTCTTATCTTGTGCCACAGTTCTGAAAAGAATGGCGCATACTGATGATACATGTCAGACCTCAGATAACATTCGTTTCCCCATGGAAATATGCCTCTTGTATAGTACAGTGCCATCATCATTATAACTGGAAGTACAAAGGCAGCAAGATATGTAAAGTTAGAATTAAGAATTGATTTCTTTGATGAATTCATGGCTTCCCTCCCTTAGCCGGTAATAGTAACATTTTACCAAAGAACGAAAAAAGTGTAAACAATTATAGGCAAATTAGGCTTGTATTCGATAGTACAATTTTGTAAAATAGAAAAGTACGCAAAAGGAATCTCCAAAGGGTAATGCTTAAGGAGAGTGTACATGGAATACAGACAATTATATAAAAAACACAAAAGGGCTGTGCAATACGGAATATGTGCAGTTTTTCTGATTATAACCGGATTGATATATCTGGCAGGAAGAAAGAACGCTTCAGTGTCAGAGAATACATTTGCAGATAATGTCGTATCAAGTAGTATAGAAGACAGCTGGCATATGGAAAGTGAATCATCAGTTGAGGACATATATGTGTATATATGTGGTCATGTTAATTCTCCAGGTGTTGTAAAGTGCCTGAAGGGAACAAGGCTGTATGAAGCAGTGGCAATGGCTGGTGGAGCTGATGATTTGGCTGATATGTCTGCAGTTAATCTTGCAGCACTTGTTGCTGATGGGGAAAGGATATATATTCCGGCATATGGAGAGGATATTTCTGTTATAGAAGAACAGACAGAGGGGATTGTTAATATTAATAAAGCTACAGAAAGTGAGCTTATGACACTGCCGGGAATTGGAAGTTCAAGGGCGGCAGATATAGTAAGATACAGGACAGATAATGGCAGATTCCAGACAATAGAAGATATAATGAAAGTGTCTGGAATTAAGGAAGCAGCATTTAATAAGATAAAGAATTATATTTGCGTATGATAAGATGCATATGCATAGAAAGTAAAAAGGAGTAGATTATGGCAGGCAGAGTTTTAGTTGTTGATGATGAGAAAATGATTGTTAAGGGACTTAAGTTCAGTCTTATGCAGGATTATAGTGTTGTAGACTGTGCATATGATGGTGAAGAAGCTCTCGAGTATGCTAAAAACAATGAATATGACATAATCCTTCTTGATATTATGCTTCCCAAGCTTGATGGATTATCAGTATGCCAGCAGATAAGAGAGTTTTCAGATGTGCCTATAATTATGCTGACAGCTAAAGGCGATGACATGGACAAGATTCTTGGCCTTGAGTATGGTGCAGATGATTATATTACAAAACCATTTAATATTCTTGAAGTTAAGGCGAGGATGAAAGCTATTTTAAGAAGAAATGCTGTGACAGAGAAGAAAGCAGCAAAGAACAATATTATTAATGCGGGTGATATGAAGATAGATTGTGACAGCCGTAATCTGTATATTGCAGGAAGACCTATTAATCTTACTGCTAAGGAATTTGATCTTCTTGAATTGTTAGCAGTTAATCCAGGAAAGGTATACAGCAGGGATAATCTTCTTAAAGCTGTGTGGGGACAGGATTATTCAGGTGACGGCAGAACGGTTGATGTCCATATGAGAAGACTTCGTGAGAAGATTGAAGATAATCCGAGTGAACCAAAGTATGTTCACACTAAGTGGGGAGTAGGTTACTATTTTAATGTTTAATAAGATTAAAAAAAGAAATGACCATAGGAAAATCTTTTTTGACAGAGAATTTGAGTCATTTTTCAGGTTCATAAATAAATATTCAACAAGACAGTTCGCAGTTATGGCGGTAATAGTTGCAACAGCGGTAATCTGTACATTTGAAGGTTTTGAGTATATTTACAGGCAGTCTGTAATTACAAGACAGACTGCGGTTATACAGAATGAAGCGGTTCTTATTGCAGCAGAATATTCTAATTATGAAAGTCTGGAAGCAGCTGAGAATAATGATATGAACAGCAGACTCAGCAGTTATTCGGCACTTAATCAGATAAGAATAAGAATTGTTAATCTTAATTATGTTGTCAGTGTTGACACATATTCTATTGATACTAATAAGACAATTCTTAATCCAAGGGTATTCGATATATTCAGTAATCATAAGAACAGTTCCGGCTATGATAAGAAAACGGGTAATATACAGGCTGCTGTTCCGGTATACAATGATTCAGGTACATTTATAGCCGTTCTTGTAGCTGATCTTGATTACACAGAGATAGATGCAATGTTTCACGATGTGAACAGTCAGAATAATAATATTAAACTGGTTATTATAACTATATGTCTGGCATTACTTATCGTAGGCATATATTTTCTTAACCGGCCTGTAAAAAGGGTGCTTGATATTGTTTCAAATGTAAGTGCAGGGCATACTGATGAAAGAATCCCTGTCAGGAGTTATACCGAAATACGTGAGATTGCAGATGATTTTAATAATATAATGGACAGAGCTAATGAAACAGACCAGTCCAGAGCAGAATTTGTTTCGAATGTGTCACATGAATTAAAGACACCTATAACCTCGATTAAAGTATTGGCGGAGTCTCTTAATACGCAGGAAAATGTGCCAATAGAAGTGTATCAGGAGTTCATGCAGGATATTGTAAGTGAAATAGACAGAGAAAGTAAGATTATAGAAGATTTACTTACTCTTGTCAGAATGGATAAATCTGTTGCAACACTTAATATTACATCTGTTAATATGAATGATTTGTTAGAGATGACCCTCAAGAGAGTTAAGCCATTAGCACAGAAAAAGAATATTGAACTGCTTTTTGAAAGTTTCAGACCGGTTGTTGCACAGATTGACGAAGTTAAGATGACACAGGTTATATCCAACCTTGTTGAGAATTCTATCAAATACAATGTCGAAGATGGATGGGTACATGTTTCACTGAATGCAGATTATCAATATTTTTATATAAGAGTTGAAGATTCAGGCATAGGAATACCAGAGGAAAGTATTAATAAAATATTTGAAAGATTTTACCGGGTAGATAAGGCAAGGTCGCGTGAAACGGGCGGAACAGGACTTGGACTGGCTATTGTAAGAAACATAATTCTTATGCATCATGGAACTATTAAGGTTCATAGTGAGGAAAATATAGGAACAACATTTACAATGAGAATACCTCTTAATTATGTTGAAAACCAGCAGTAATGCAGGCGGAAGTATGCCATTGGACATATTTATAAGCTGTTAAGAATATCAGGATAGGAAAGGAGCAGTTATGATGGGACATATAAGGAAAGCTATTATGAAATTGACATCCGTTATAATTGTTATTGCAGTAACATTTATAACTGTTTCATGTTCTTCGCAGAAGAAGGGAACTGCATATTCTGTATATTTCCTTAATGAAGACGGAACATCACTAACTGAAGGCAGAGTATACATTGAAAGTCAGGACGCTGTTTCAGTTGCAAATGAACTCCTTGAAAAAATGAATGTTGCAAAAGGCAGACATACAAGCATAATTAAGCCGGTGTCTGTATCGCAGCCAACGGTTGAAATTAATGGAATATACGCAGGTGTCTATTATGACAGCTCTTATTATGGAATGAAACCAAGTACCGAAGTACTTTACAGGGCAGCAGTTGTTAAAGAATTATCACAGATAAGTGATGTTCTATATGTTAGATTTTATGTTGATGGTAAGGATGCTGTGCATGAAGATGGAACAATCATAGGAAATATGAGTGATGAGGATTTTGTAGATACACAGGAAGGTGCTATGGCTGATGTGAAGTGGAAGACGATTAATCTGTATTTTGCTAACAAGTCAGGAGATGCCCTTGTAAAGAACAGCAAGAGAATCTGTTATAACAAGAATGTATCTGTTGAGAAGGTTGTAATGGAACAGCTTATTAAAGGAACAACAGAGTCAGGATGTTACCAGAGTATTCCGTCGAATACCAAGCTGCTTAGTATATCTGTTGTCGAAAGGATATGTTATGTTAATCTCAGTCAGGAATTTGCAACTGATATGGTTAATGCAAAGAGCAATGTGACTATATATTCAATTGTTAATTCCCTTTCAGGACTGGAGGGAATTGATGGCGTTAAGATACTTGTCAAGGGAAATTCTAATCTGATGTATAGAGATGCAATTAGCCTTGATACAGTATTTTATATGAATAATGAACTTGTAAAAAAAGATTTATCTGATAATTAATGGTCGTTTCTGGAAAGGATATTATTGAAGAGACCATTTTTTGTGGCAGCAGTTATGAGCATTGCTGCAGTATATTTGTCATTATATGCTAAGTTATATATCGTTATTATAGTGGGAATAATGGTGTTTACCGGATTCCTTATATATCTTAAGAAAACAGGAATTCCTGGTTATTATGTGATTTTTATCATGATGTTTCCAATTATGTGCCTAAGAACTGAAGTAAGTATGGAAAAGCTATGCTATCAGGGGCAATTGTCAGATAAAACACATATTGCTTATGTAAATGGATACATAGCAGATATTAAACAGTCAGAAAACGGTTATGCGGTGTATATAAGAAATGCCTTTGTTATGCCGGATTCATGGGGCAAGCAGTTTAAAAGCGGTTTGGTAGTATACTCAGAGAAAAGATTTGCCAATCCGGGGGATGAAGTTAAGATTAAAGTAACATTAAAGGATTTTAATATACCATCTAATGAAGGGCAGTTTAATGCCAGAAAATATTATACATCACTTGGATTTAATTATTGTGCAGATTTGTCAGATATTGTGAATATACAGTCTGGAAGTAGTTATATTTCCAGTATTTACAGATTTGCAGATTCCATAAAAAATATTTACCAAAATGTATATTCTGAGCAGAATGCAGGAATTATGCAGTCAATTGTGCTAGGTGACAGGTCAGGGCTTGATGATGATGTTAAGAGAATGTATCAGAAGAATGGAATTTCCCACATTTTAGCCATAAGTGCACTTCATGTTTCGCTTGTTGGAATGTTTATATATGACTGGTTAAAAAAGAGAATTGGGAGAATTGCATCTGCATGTTTTAGTACATTTCTTATAATTTCATATCTGTGCATGACAGGTTATAGTGCATCTGCCAGCCGTGCTGTAATAATGATTCTTGTATATATGCTGGCAGACGTGCTTGGAAGAACCAGTGATATGGCTAATACATTAGGGATAGCAAGTGTTATTCTTCTGTGGATTAATCCATATAATCTTATAAATTCAGCTTTTTGGTTGTCATTTCTTGCTGTGGCAGGAATTATATATATTAAACCCATACTGTCTGATGATAAAACTATTCTTATATATATAAGACGTCCTGATAAAAAGAATGCAGGATTTTTTCAATTAATTTTATTCAGAATCGCAGATTCGGTTATTACAGGCATGTGTGTTACAATTGCGACACTTCCGGTAATTCTTATTATATCTGGGCAGATTCCTGTAATAAGCCTGTTTCTTAATGTTATAGTAATTCCACTTATGTCGTTGATAATGATAAGCGGTATATTTACGGGAATTGCTGGCATGCTATCTCTTGAAGCAGCATATTTTTTTGCGGGAGCAGGTGGATATATTCTTGATTTTTATTATAAGCTGTGCAGTTTGTCATCACATTTTAAATATGCAGTCATTGTTACGGGAACCCCTGATACTGCAAGGGTGTTTTTATATTTTACAGTTTTAATTATATGGATATGTGTACATGTTATATTAATGAACAAGAAGATTGATGCTGTATGTTTTGCTTTATTAGTATGTGTGCTGACAGGGCTTCGTTACAATATTGATTCAGATATGAAGATTGCCATGCTTGACGTTGGGCAGGGGGATTCAATTGTTATGCATACTAAGGATGGCATGAATGTATTGTTTGATGGAGGAAGCACAAGCAAGAAGAATGTTGGGAGATATACCATATATACTTATCTTAAATATTGTGGGGTAAGAAGTCTCGATTATGTGTTTATAAGTCACCCGGATAAAGACCATGTTAATGGAATATATGAATTGATTGAATTGTGTGATAACACATTTGAGATAGGTACTGTTGTACTGCCGGGAATCAGGCAGACTACGGCAGTAAAGAAGCAGGATTGTGATGATATGTCGAAGTTAGAGAGAACATTGAAAGCTGCTGGTATTAATGTTGTTTATGCTGATGCGGGTGACAGTATTAAATCGGGAGAATTCTCGGTTAAGTGTATGCACCCATGCGAGGGTTATGATTACGAGTCAGCTAACGACTATTCTGCTGTATATCTTGTGGAATATGGATATTTTTCTATGCTTATGACAGGTGATGCGGAAAAGAAGGCAGAAAAGTGCATTGTTGAGGATGCCAATAGGATGGCAGGAGATGCTGGTGAATCAGCACGGTTTATGTCAGTTAATATATTGAAAGTCGGACATCATGGAAGTAAGGGGGCGAGTTCAGAAGAATTTTTAAGTTATGTAAAGCCTGAAAATGCATTGATATCTTGTGGGGCAGGTAATTCATATGGACATCCTCATACAGAAACTTTACAGAGATTGTCGGGGATTGGAGCAAAAGTTTATAGGACAGACGAAAGTGGAGAGATTGCGGTGCGTGTCAGGGATGGTTCGTATAAAATTGAGGCGTTTAAAGCTTTGAAAGGATAGAACTGTGAAGATATATAACAGGTTGTGAGAAAATATTTTTAACTTGAACCACTTGTACATATCTGATACTATTGTTTAAGATTAGAAACGGAGGCAGCAGGTTTGAAGGTCATAAGTGATGATATTAAGAAGGGTGAATTTAAGAGTGTATATCTTCTGTATGGAGAGGAAGAGTATCTTAAGAAGCAGTATAGAGACAGATTAAAGAATGCTATAGCTGGTGATGATACAATGAATTATTCATATTATGATTCGGATAATGCCAGCGTTAAGGATATAATTGATGTGTGTGAAACACTGCCTTTCTTTGCCCAGAAGAGACTTGTTATTATGGAAAATACCGGTTTTTTGAAAAGTTCTAATGATGAGCTTGCGGATTATATTAAACATATTCCTGATTATCTTGTTGTTGTTATGGTAGAAAAAGATGTGGACAAGCGTAATAAGGTATATAAGGCAGTTGATTCTGTGGGATATATATGCGAGATGAAGCCACAGACAACTGCTACTCTTGAAAAATGGATAGCAGGGCTTCTTGCTAAGGATAATCTTAAAATAAGCAGGGAAGCATGTGATTTGATACTTGATAAGACAGGTGCAGGCATGGATTATATAAGGCAGGAGACAGAGAAGCTTGTGAGTTATTGTCAGGGAAGGGATGTTGTGACAGTAGAAGATGTAGAGAAGGTATGCGCAACACAGACAACAAGTCATATATTTGATATGATAAGTGCAATTGCAAATAAGAAACAACAGCAGGCACTTGATTTATATTATGATTTGTTGGAATTAAAAGAACCTCCTATGAGAATACTTTATCTTATAGTAAGGCAGTTTAACGGAATATTACAGGTGAAAGATCTTATGTCAAGGGGGATTTCAGGTAAAGAGATTGCATCAAAGATAGGAGCAGCGCCATTTGTTGTCGGTAAATATCAGGCACAGGCAAAATATTTTGAGATGAATACACTACTGGATGCATTGAATGAATGTGCTAAAACTGAAGAAGCAGTTAAGCAGGGACGGCTTAATGACAGGCTGGGAGTAGAACTTATTATAATTAAATACAGTAAATAAAAAAGAACCCGGTGCGAGTGGGTGTCAGCACCGGGTTCTTTAAATTATTAAAATTCTTATTAAGCCATTGCGTTAACAGCTTTAGTAATGTGAGATACTTTTCTTGCAGCAGCGTTCTTGTGGAAGATTCCCTTAGAAGCAGCCTTCTCGATCTCAGCTATAGCAACAGGGAGAGCTTCGTTAGCAGCAGCCTTGTCACCAGCAGCAACAGCAGCCTCTACCTTCTTGATATAAGTCTTAACTCTAGACTTAATCGCCTTATTTCTCTCAGCTCTTACCTGACTTGTAATTACTAAAATTCTTTTTTTTGCAGATTTAATGTTAGCCAATCCGTACACCTCCAAATCATAATTCAATAATAATATCTGTTTCGCATTAAAGCCGGACACGGACGATCTAATGTAAACATACTCACACATTTTATAGTACAAACATCTATATGTCAAGAACCAAATAAAGATTTTGGTATAAAAATTTCATTTTTCTGCACAATATGTTGGGGAGGTGATGTGAAAAATGGATAATATAGTTGTAAGAACTGACCTTGCAGTAGAGGCAAATGAAGAAGCAATGAATGGAACAGGAAAACTGAGGGGGATAAGATTAAGAGAAAGCAATAAATCAAGGATGGGAGTGAAGGTCACAGAATTGCAGGTGACAAATCATTTGGGCGAAGCCGCGATAGGAAGACCCAAAGGAACTTATCTTACTATAGAGGCAGATGATATTGCAAGTGGGGACGAAGAATATGCAAAAGAGGTTATATCGACATTGGCAGGATATATATTTAAGCTTTTAAAGCGTATGAATAAAAATGTCAAACCAGAAAAGATTCTTGTTATTGGACTTGGCAACAGAAATATAACATCGGATTCATTAGGACCTGAGGTTGTAGATAATATTTGTATTAAGATAAGTGAGGGCGATGAGACGGGAGTATGCACACTTAGTCCGGGGGTTATGGCACAGACAGGTATTGAAACTGCAGGAATTATTAAAGGCGTTGTAAGTCAGATAAAGCCGGATGTATGCATAGCAATAGATGCTCTTGCTGCAAGAAGTGTGAACAGATTAAATAGTACTATACAACTTTCTGACCAGGGAATTAATCCTGGCTCAGGTGTTGGAAATCACAGAATAGGAATAACAAAAGACAATATAGGTGTTCCGGTGCTTGCAATTGGCGTGCCTACTGTTATAGATGCCGAAGGGATTATTCAGGGGGCAGGAAAAATGTATGTAACCCCGAAGGACATTGATTCAGACATTAGAAACATAAGTATCATAATATCCAAAGCAATTAACCGTGTTGGTGTTCATATTCATGGCTGATGTGAATACAATATAATGGTAATGCAAAGTAAGGAGGATATATGAGTGATAGAAAGTACAGGCCTGTGTATATGTTTATATTCATGGGCTTAATGCTTATGGTAATAATGATGAATTATAGTTTTAATCTAATATATTATATTCAGAACAGAATTTATGAAAATGCAGTTAAGACATTGTTTCCTGTAGAGACATATTTTGAAGATAATTATGATGAAAATGCAGGTTCGGTGTGGGTCGATTCGGAATATATGTTTAGCATGGCAAAGGAGGATAAAAAACCTGCTACACAGACGGATGAGGGGGTCGTGGAGGCAGGCGCTGAAGTTTGTCCTTTGCCTATACAGGAAAATGCAGCTGGAAATGTTTATAATATTGCAGATTTAAATAATTATGATTTTCTTATGAAGTTCTATACAGTCACATCCATCACAAGCCTGACAACACAGATAATGCGTCCGGAGGAATTTCTGGCAAAAGACCTGTCATTAGAGAAAAATGCGGATTCTCCGCAGATTCTTATATTTCATACACATTCACAGGAGGGATTTATGGATACGGTTGAAGGAGATACGTCTACAACAATAGTTGGTGTTGGAGATTATCTAACAGATATACTCACTAATACATATGGTTACAATGTTTATCATGATACGAGTGTGTATGATTATATTGATGGGAAGCTTGACAGAAGCAAGGCTTATACATATGCAGAAGAAAATGTGACAAAAATACTGAAAGAAAATCCGTCAATTGAGGTTGTAATAGACCTTCACAGGGATGGTGTTCCGGATACTACAAGACTTGTAACCGAAGAAAATGGAGTAACAATGTCAAAGGTAATGTTTTTTAATGGAATAAGCTACAGCAAGGCAAAAGGAGATATAGGCTATCTTTACAATGCAAACAGAGATGATAATCTGGCAATGAGTCTTCAGATGTATCTTTTAGGAGAAGCGTATTATCCGGGGCTGTTACGGAATATTTATATTAATGCATATCGTTACTGCCTGCATATGAAAGGAAGGTCGATGCTTATAGAAGCAGGA